>Ga0224512_10002089_pt1 | contig 18546 bp, 14 predicted proteins | sample SF_May12_sed_USG_4_FD_169103 | JGI IMG/M metagenome (GOLD analysis project Ga0224512, IMG submission 169103) | Sediment microbial communities from San Francisco Bay, California, United States - SF_May12_sed_USGS_13 | ecosystem: Environmental > Aquatic > Marine > Sediment | place: USA... | reverse complement strand
ACCACGCCGAGGTCGGCGCCATCGGCGAGATGGCCGAACGCGCTGGTGTGGGCACACTGATGCTCACCCACCTCATCCCCCCTCCGCAGTCGGCCGAGGACCGGGTCGGATTCGTGAACGACCTGCGTCGCGCCGGTTACCACGGGCCGGCCGTAGTTGCCGAAGATCTCGACTCAGTCGACTTCTCGGCGCCTGCTGACGCGTGATAACTCCTGCCTCCTAAGATCGTGGCGGCGTTTCCGAAGTGTGCCCGGGAGTGACGATGACCGATGTGGCCCAGCCCGAATACCAAACGGGCTTCGGCAATGAGTTTGCCTCAGAAGCGCTGCCCGGTGCCCTCCCCATAGGTCAGAACAACCCGCAGAAGCCGCCACTGGGGCTCTACACCGAGCAACTGAGCGGGACCGCATTCACAGTTCCCAACGACCGCAACCGGCGCAATTGGCATTACCGGATCCGCCCCTCGGTGCGCCACGCCTGGCGTTTCGTCGAAACCGCCACACACCACATTCGGACGGCGCCATGCCGGGAAGGGCAGCCTCCCATCGGCCAGATTCGCTGGGACGCGCCGCCGTTTCCCGACGAGCCAACCAACTTCCTGAACGGCCTCCGCACCGTCTGCAGCAACGGCGACGCTCATCTCCAGGCGGGCATGGCAGCCCACCTCTACATGGCAACCGAATCGATGGTCAACACGTACTTCTACAACGCAGACGGCGAGATGCTCATCGTTCCCCAGGAGGGCCGCCTTCGCATCGCTTCAGAATGTGGAGTGCTGATCGTGGAGCCCCGAGAAATTTGCGTGATTCCGCGCGGTATGAAGTTTCGAGTCGAGCTGTTCGACGGCCCATCGCGGGGTTACGTCTGCGAGAACTACGGCTCCTACCTAGAACTCCCGGAACGCGGACCCATTGGTGCGAATGGCCTGGCCAATCCCCGCGACTTCAAGTACCCCGTCGCCGCCTTCGAGGACACCGAGGAGGCCGGCGAGCTCTATGTGAAATTCGACGGACGACTGTTCATAGTGGAGCTGGACTACTCCCCGCTCGACGTGGTGGGATGGCACGGGAACCACGCCCCCTACAAGTACGACCTGACGAGATTCAACGTGATGGGGTCGATTAGCTTCGACCATCCCGACCCCTCAATCTTCACCGTGCTGACGTCGCCCTCAGACACGGCCGGCGTAGCCAACATCGACTTCGTGGTCTTTGCCGACCGCTGGCTCGTCGGCGAGCACACGTTCCGGCCTCCGTGGTATCACATGAACATCATGAGCGAGTTCATGGGCATCCTCTATGGGGTCTACGACGCCAAAGAGGAAGGTTTCGAGCCGGGGGGCATGAGCTTGCACAACATGTATTTCCCGCACGGACCCGACCACGACGCCTGGCTGAAGGCGACAACATCTGAGCTGGAGCCGGAAAAACTGGCAGGAACGATGGCGTTCATGTTCGAGACGCGATACCCGCTGATACCAACCGACTACGCATCTTCAATTCCGGCACTCCAAGACGACTACCCGAGCGTCTGGCACAGCCTCGAAAAACACTTCCCGGGTTGAGCCCCGAACATGCCCGCCTAGTAGGTCGTGGTGAGGAACTGCTCGATCTTGGATTGGGCCGCCTCCATCATCTGAGCGGTCAGGCCACCTAGCGCTCTGGCAACTGCCAGCTCCTCGCCAATCACCGGCATAGGCCGGTCATGGGGATTGCGCTTGGCCCTGCCTGTCGCTTCGAAGTGCTCGCCGCGCAGGTTGAGCTCGAGAAAGGCCAGCGTCTGGTCTTCGTCCTCATCGATGTGCACATGGATGTCCAGTTCCTGCTGCATATCGCCTCCTTCAGGACCAATCATGCCGGACGCATCGCCCCAGTGGCAGGGTCTATTGGCAGGGTCTACTAGCGAGGCCTATTGGTACGGTCTGTGGACCCATCCCGTTACGACTCTCCGTTGGCCGGGATCGGCTCGGGTGCCCAGTCCGGCAGCGGGGCGTAGACAACCGGTCGAACTAGCGCATGGGCGATTTCCCAGTCGCGGGGCCAGGAGTTGCCGGTGCAACCGGCAAGGCTTCCCGTCTGGGGTTCCATCACTCCTGCCGGGCGCCCCGCCACCGGGCATCGCGGAGTGGGGTGGCGCTGGCCAATCAGGTGGCCGACCTCGTGATTGACGAGGTAGCCCCGGTAGTCGGCCAGGTCACGGTCCCAGTGGGTAACGGCGAATCGCCATCTGTCGGCGTTGAGGGCGACAACGGTGCCGTTCTGGCAGCTGGCGGTGCCGCCGGTCGTCAACGGAAGGCAGAGCTCATCAACCTCTGCCGGCTCGGCCAGAACGACTAGATAGTCGGCGAGCGGGTCGCTCTGAAACACAAAACCCGCCTGGACCCATCCCCGCGGGTCGTTGAGCACGGCCAGCGCCTCGGAAACGAATTCGTCATAGCCAACGTCGGCGATGTGTGTCTCGAAGCGGAGTCCCACCAACTGGTCGACGTTGACTGCACCGGGAGCCACCATCGAAGTGGTCGGCTGCTCCGCAGCAGTGGTAGTCGGCGCAGTAGTCGCCCGGGTCGGAGGGGGCGACGGCGAGCTTGTGGCGTCTGGAGCAGCCGAAGTGGCCACCGCGGCTAGCGGCGCAAGCGTTGGTGGCGCCGTAACGGTGTCGTCGCCGGCGCACGAAGCTCCAACCAACACGAGCAACAATCCTCCACCGAGCCGGACGAGAAGCCGCCGCATGTTCGACATCAGCTCACCGCCGTCAGACCGTGTAGCTCTCGCCCCAATCAAGGGCAACGAGCTCAACGCCGTCTTCGGCTAGAACGGATTTTGCCATTCCGGTGATAAATCCGCGGCCGCTCTCCGACAGATAGAAGTCATGGATCGGCACCACCTGCTGGGGAGCAAGGCGGCGGGCAAACCCGACCGACTCCGTCGTCGAGCCCCACGGCACCAACAGCGGCAGCGCCAAGATCGGCGCGGTTGTCGTCGGCTGATAGCTGTCGCCGGGATGCGTCAACAGGCCGTCGATTGTGAAGCTGCGGTTAGTCGGCTGGGCACCCGTGGGAACAACCTCGTGCAGAACATCTTCCGCGGAGACCCCAGCGGGGAGCGCAACGCTCGCCTCGATGTCGCTCTTGGCGAGGAGATCAGCAACCGCTTGGTTGCTGTGCACCGCAACGTCGGTGCCACGATCGATCAGCCACTGAACAAACTCGGGTTTGACGTGGTCACCGTGTTCGTGAGTGATCAGAATTCGCTGCACCTCGCCAATGGTCGACAAGTCGAACTCGCCGAAGGTGAAGAAGCCGGGGTCGAAGAGCGTGGTGCCAGAGCCGTCCGTGACGCTGAGGCAAGAGTTGGTCAACCGTCTAATAGTGCTCATAGATCAACGCTAGCCCGGCCCGAACCCAAGTCGCCGGGTAGGCGGGCTGAGTGCACCCGTCACGCGGTCCGGAGTCGGGTGACCGCGCATGGGAACTCCCGAAGCCCCCGGCCGCCTAGCCTGCGTCGGTGCAGAACCCGGCATCACTTCCCGAACCCCTGCGCGGCAACGAGTTGGGGACGTTCGCTCACCACTCGGTTGCCGTGCGGCTGCCCGCGATCGCGGCCCGGGTGCCCGGGGAGAATGAGCTGTCGCCGGCGTCGGTGGCATCGCTCGGAAAGCTGATCGGCGAGATCGCCAATGGTGTTATCACTGCACTGCCCGGACGCGGACCGAGCTATCAAGGCTGGGATTCCTACGTCGCGCCACATGTGGGTGAGACCTGGCTCAACGTTCCTTGGTTCTTCGCCGAGTACTACTTCTACCGGCGCCTCCTCGACGCGGTCGACTATTGGGACACCGGATCCGACCCGTTTCGGGCCCAGAAGCGGCTGGGACTCGATCAGGCGCTTCCCGCCGCCCGCGAGACGATGGCGAAGATCGATGCCGCATATGCCCGCGGTGTCTCGACGGACTTCCTGCTTCTGCAACTGACCGATGCGGCCTTGTGGGGCAACCGGATCGACCTCAGCCTGTGGCCGGCGGAGCGAGGGGGTGCCGCCGAGCCGGACGAGGGCCCGCAACAACTCCTCGTGGACGATCGGCCGGCCGCGATCCGATCGCTCCACGACCGCATCCCGCCGATCATCGATATCGTGATCGACAATGCGGGCTCTGAGCTCGTGGCCGACCTAATGCTCGCCGACCTGTTGCTGCGGAGCGACCTGGCTTCGAGTTTGCGGCTGCACGCCAAGGAGTATCCGATATTTGTCTCCGATGCCACCCCTCGGGACGTGGCCGAGACGACCCGCCACCTCGCCGCCGATTCCAACCCCCATTTGCGCAGTGCCGGAGAGCGACTCCGCATCGAGTTCGCTTCCGGTCGACTCCAAGTTGCCCATGACCCCTTCTGGGTTTCTCCTCTGGGATGGCGGCAGCGACCGCACCACCTGAATCGCCAGCTCGGCGAGGGCGGACTGATCCTCGTCAAAGGAGACGCCAACTACAGACGACTGCTCGACGATCGGCACTGGGACCCCACCACGCCATTCGGAGACGCCATCGGCTCCACGCCGGCACCACTTCTCGCGCTACGGACCTTGAAGTCGGAGATAGTCAGTGGACTCGAGCCGGGAACCGTGGAATCCGCTGCGGAACAGGATCCCGATTGGATGCAGAACGGCCGCTGGGCGCTGGCCAGCTTTGCACCGGAGGCGAGCTGACCCGACGCCGATCTGAAGTTGCCTCAGAACGTTACCGATATACCCCGGACCACTTAGCCTGGAAAGACGTAATGAGCACATACCTTCCCCCCGACCAACCCGACCGACCCGTCGATCCGCAGCCGGCCACTGCGGCCGTGTTCCAACCGGAGCCAGCCCCTGGATCGAATCGCACGGCAATCATCGCCGGCGTGGTGACCGCCCTTGGAGTGTTGGCGGTACTTGGTTACATCATCCTCAGCAACCAAACCGACCCGGCTCCCCCAATCCCGACGACCGTCGCCAGAGCACCGATTACGACGCTGAGCCCGAGCACGACAACCACGACCTCGGGCACCGCAGTCACCGCCGGCTACACACCCACGTTCGAGAGTGGCCGCTGCCGCTTCTCGCTGATCACGGATGTGGAGCATGAGTGTGGCTGGCTGGTCGTTCCCGAAGATCGCCAGAACCCGGGCAACGGCCGTGAAGTCCGACTTCACGTGGCTCGATTCTCCAGCAAGGCCTCTGATCCGCCGGATGATCCCATCGTGTACCTCGATGGTGGCCCTGGCGGATCGACGCTCGATCCACTGCAGTTCACCTTTGCTCAGCTGTGGGAGCCCCTACTCGACGACCGCGACTTGATTCTGTTTGACCAAAGAGGGGTCGGGTTGTCGACCCCCTCGCTCGACTGCCCCGAGGAGCGGGCCTGGTCCTTCAGCGTGCTCGACCAGGATCTCACGCCGGAACAGGAACGGGCCGACGAGCTGGCTGCCATCGAACAGTGCCGGGATCGTCTCGTCGACGAGGGCGTCGACCTGGCCCAGTACAACTCCTCGGAGAACGCGGCCGACGTGGCCGACCTCCGCCTGGCCCTTGGAATCGAGGAGTGGAACCTGCTTGGGATTTCGTACGGGACGCGGCTCGCCGAAACAGTGATGCGGGACCATCCTGCCGGAGTGCGCAGCGTGGTCCTCGACTCAACGTACACGCCGGACGTCAACCTGATATCGGAGGGCCCCGCCAACTTTGATCGTGCGCTCGGCAAGCTGTGGGACGGTTGTAGCCTCGACGCAGACTGCGCGGCGCGCTACCCCAATCTCGAGGATCGGATGTTCGCCGTCGCCGCCAAGATGGAGGCGGAGCCGATCCGAGCATCGGTTCGCGACTTCCTCAACGGCGGATCCTGGGATGTGCTGTTCGACGGTGAATGGGTACTGGGGTCCGTGTTCCAGGGCCTCTACTCCGAACAGGTGATCCCGCTGCTGCCGCAGATGATCGAGGAGCTCGAGCAGGGCGAAACGTCGACATTGTCCTTGCTCACCTCAAATACGCTGGCCAACGCTGATTTCCTGTCACTCGGAATGCACCTCTCGGTTCAATGCAACGAGGAGGTCACGTTCACGACTCAGGATCAGATAGACGCCGGCCTCGTCGGGTTCGATGACCTGTTCGATACTTTCGACGGTGCGTCCAACCTCGGTGACTTCATGCTGGCGGCCTGCGAGGTGTGGCAGGCCGGGGCGGCGGCCCCAATTGAGAACGAGCCTGTCGTTTCCGACATCCCGACACTCATTCTCTCAGGGGAGTACGACCCGATCACGCCGCCCGCTTGGGGGGCCTCGGCGGCGGCTTACCTCACCAACTCGACATATGTCGAGTTTCCCGGCCTCGGCCACGGCACGAGCGTTTCAGGTGATTGCCCGCTCGGGATCACTTTTGCCTTCATCGGCGATCCGGCGGCACGGCCTGACGTGAGCTGCGTTGATGGAATGCGACCGATCGATTTCGCCATTCCCGGCGAGGCGGCAGCTGCGCTCGTCTTGGTGCCGTTCAGTGAGGACGTCCTGGGCACGCAGGTGAGCGGCGTCGTCCCCGAAGGCTGGACCTCCGTTGGTTTCGGCGCATACGCCAGGGCCGACTCCGCCATCGACCAGACCGCAGTCCTGCAGCAGGTGGCTCCACGTGTTCGGCCGGAGGAACTCGTCTCCCTGTTCACCCGTAACTTCGGCATGACCGCTGAACCGGAGCGGACAAGCACTCAAGACAGCGCCCTCGGCACCTGGCAGTTATACCGGGGTGACGCCGACGGGTTCTCGATTGATATTGCCGCCATCGACCTCGGAGGTTCGTCGGCTGTGATCGTGATCATCTCCGACCCCGCCGACCGATCGCAGTTGCTCGGCGACCTGATGCTGCCCGCAATCGATGCGTTCCGGGCCGGCTAGCCGCCTCGGATGATGGAGGCGATCTAAGGAGTTACAACGCTGTGGCCTTTGGGTGCGTTAACCAAAGGCCACAGCTCATGAGACACCACAGGCCTCCCAGGGAAGGGTCTGGGCACCACCCAAGGGGGGACGTGAGTGATGCCACCCATAGTGTCCTCCGTCAACCATATCGGACGCCGCGCCAAGATGTGATGGGGTCGTTATCAGTGCAGAGCGGCGATCTGGGGCCGAAGCTGCCGATTACAATCGGTCGTCATGGTGCAATCTGAGCAGATCCCCGAAGCCGTCCCCTACGAGCCCCATGTAGGCGAGTCACGGCCCTACATGCGAGACATGATTCTCGGAGTCAACGACGGGCTCGTCTCCATCTTTTTGCTCATTGCCGGCGTCGTTGGTGGCGGCCTGAACCGAGATCAAATCCTTCTCGCAGCAATCGCAGGAGCTATTGCCGGAGCAATTTCGATGGCGGCCGGCGAGTACCTGGCGACTCGAAGCCAGCAGGAGGTGTTCGACCGTGAGGTCGCTCTCGAGCGGGTGCATATCGCCCACCATCGCAACGCCGAGGTCGACCAGCTCTTCGCAATGTTCTCCGACATGGGAGTTGCCGCCGAGGACCTGGAGTCGGCTGTCGAGGCCTTCAGCCGCGACGACGAGGTTCTCCTCAACTCGATGAAGGTGCTGGAGTTCGGCATCGTCGACAGCGAGGAGCGGTCGCCGTACACCGCCATGTGGCTGTCCGGGGTGCTCTTCTTTGCCGGCGCGATGCCGGCGACCCTGCCGTTCGTATTCGGTGCCAGCCCCAACATGGGCCTGACGATCGCAGCAGTCCTCACCGCCATCGGCCTCTTCGGGGTAGGAGCCGTCAAGACCATCGTCACCAACACGAATCCGATCCGCTCCGGGCTCGAGAACCTGGTAATCGCCGGGCTCGGCGGCATCATCGCCTACTTCGTGGGCAACTTGGTCGACGGCGCCCTCGGCTGAGCCGGACCATGGATCGGAAGTTACAGGCCCTATTGGAGGCCGCAGGGCTCGACCCCGGTGACCTAGCCGACCCATTTGAAACCTGGCTGGGTCTGCACCGGGCCATCGGAGAGCGAGCGACCCTCATCGAGCGCTACGAGTTGGAAGCCGCCAGCCGGGGCGTCGGCGTCGGCGACTTGAAGGAAGATGATCGGATGCGCATGCGCCGTGAGGTGCTGCCGGTGCTGTTTCCGGGATGGGAGGAAGCCGCCGGGGTCACCACACCGGACCCGATCATCGTGGTCGACTACGACCCCACGTGGCAGACGCGGTTTAAAGAGATCGCCGGATGTTTGGGCGCCGCTCTGGACGGGATCGGGCCCGTCATCGAGCACATCGGATCTACTGCGGTAGGCGGATTGGCCGCCAAACCCGTGATCGACATAATGGTGGCCGTGCCAGATGCCGCCGATGAGGCCGCCTATGTGTCCTCGATCGAGAGCTGCGGTGTGATGCTGCGATCCAGAGACGATGGTCATCGATACTTCCGGCCACAGCCGCCACAGCGGCGGACTGTGCAGATCCACGTGGTGGACCTCGGCAGCGACTGGCAGCACCGTCACCTGCTGTTTCGCGACTACTTATGCGCCCACCCTGATGCCGTTGCCGCCTACGGTGACCTCAAGAAGAACCTGGCGATCAGATACCGCTATGACCGCCTCGCCTACAACGCGGCCAAAACCGGCTTCATCCTGGATGAAATGGCGAAAGCCGAACGGTGGCGAATCTCCCCCGAGTAGGTGCCGGTAATGCAGTGCCGCCGGTCACGCGCTGCCGCCGGTCACCACCGTTGACCCAACTACCCTCTCTCACATGACCACACACAGCTTCTTCGCGGCCCGCCGGGCCGACTTTATGGATCGAATCGGCGGTGAGATCGCCCTTGTCCCCGCAGGCAATGAGACCGTGCGCAACGATGACGTGCACCACGCCTTTAGACAGGACTCCGACTTCTGGTATCTGACCGGATTTGAGGAGCCGGACGCCGTTGCGGTGCTCGATCCGTCGCACCCGGACGAGCGTTACGTGCTCTTCGTGCGCCCCAAAGATCGGGAGACGGAGATCTGGGACGGCCGTCGCGCGGGTGTCGAGGGCGCCGTCGCCACATACGGGGCAGACGCCGCCTATCCGATCGCCGACCTCGACAAGATCCTGCGGGAACGCCTCATCGGCCGCCGCGCCGTTTATACACCGATGAGGCGGCGCCAGTTCGCCCAACGAATTGGCGGGATCGTGACCGGACTGCGTCGGGTTGCAACCCGCTACGGGCGCCCGGTGCCCGATCAATTGATCGACGCGTCTCCGGTGTTCGACGAGATGCGGCTGTACAAAACGGCAGATGAGGTCGACCTGCTGCGCACGGCCGGTGAGGTCAGCGCCATTGGACACGCCGAAGCAATGCGCTTCGCCAAGCCCGGGCTCCACGAGTATCAGGTGGGAGCGGCGATGGAGTACCTGTGGCGGATGCACGGCTCGCGCCGCAACGGCTATCCGCCCATCGTCGCCGGCGGAGACAACGCATGCATCCTGCACTACAACGAAAACTCGGCGGTCCTCGCGGACGGTGACCTGCTCCTGATCGATGCCGCCGCCGAGTACGGCTACTTCTCAGCCGACATCACCCGCACCTTTCCCGTCAACGGCAAGTTCACACCGGAGCAGCGGACGATCTACGAGATCGTCCTAGCCGCCCACCAGACCTCATCCGCAGCCGCTGTGCAGGGCTCCACCATGCGATCAATCCACGATTCGAGTGTTGCCGTGATCACCGAGGGTCTAATCGACCTTGGCCTGCTGCCGGGACCAGTTGATAGGGCTCTCCACATGAACCACTTCAAGGAGTTCTTCATGCATGGCACCGGCCATTGGCTCGGCCATGACGTCCACGACTCCGGCAGCTACGGAATCGACGGGAAGCCTCGCCATCTCGAGGTCGGCATGTCCTTCACGGTCGAACCCGGGATCTACGTATCGCCCGATAGCCCCACCGTCCGGCTCTCGTTGCTCGAATATGACCCTGAATCGTGGACCGAGCGGAGAATGATGCTGGGAGCGGCCGAGGCCAAAAAGCTCGAGGCCGCCGAGAGAGAGAAAGCCGGTTTCGAGGAACACCAGGTGCCGGCCGCTTTTCTCGGTATCGGCGTCCGTATCGAGGACGACCTGCTCATCACGGACGACGGTACAGAGAACCTGACGGGATCGGTCCCGACCGAGCCCGATGACATCGAGGCTTTGTGCTCAGAAGCGCCGACTTTGCCGCTGCTCGGCATGTGAAGCGAGACAGGGCATGGGACGCAGCGATTGCCTTGAGCCGGGTTTCATCCGGGCCGCACTACGCTTTGACCAATGAGTAAACGCAGCACCTCTTCGGGGCTGGTGGTCGTCGTGCTGGTTGCCGCCGCGGCAGGCGTCGCCGCATACATGCGACGGCCGGTGAAGCGTCCCGAGCATGCCGGCACTTGGCAACCCGTCGAGAGCCAGCGCACCCGTCGCCCGTGAGGGTCGCGGTAGAACAGGCGGGCACGGAAGTCGCAATGCGCGCAGCCAGAATTCTGCTGGCGGAGCGTGATCTAACCGGGCTCGGCCTCATCGGCCGCTCACCAAGTGGACGAGACGACAGAGTCCAGGCCGTTACCGACCTCAGCGAATACGACGTCGTAATCACCGACGCCCCGGACGCCGCCGAGTTGGTGGAAGCGGCCCTCGACGCCCGCATCAGTTGCGTCGTCTGGGCCGACGGCGAGGACCTCGAGGCAGAGTATGGCGAGCAGTTCGAAGCGGCGGGCCTCACGCTCCTTACGGGGGCCAATGTCGCCTCGGGTCTTGCCCCCAGCCTGGCTGCCCACGAAACCGCCCGGGGCGGTGAGGTCATGGAGGTTTCGATCGCATGGACCGAGCCCGGAACCCCGCTGCGTCGTGGTGAGGCCATCCCCTTCCCCGACCCGGTCGGACCTCGCTGGGCAGCTGAACGGGCCGGCGTCCAGAACTACCGGGCCTATGCCGCACCGGTCCCCGGAGACTGGGCCGGAGCGCTGGCCCGAGTGACGTCGGCTGCACCGGAGGGGGTTGTCATGCGGATCGTCGGCGTTGCCGACCTCGCCACCCACCTCGAAGCCCTCGCCCTCAGCTCCGGCGCTCTGGCCATCGACATGTACGCTCCCGGGGCCCACCGCCCCGCCGACGCAGCCGAGATCTACCTCGCCAAGGCCCTCGACGCCGGCCTCGGAGTAGCCAGCTACACCATGGCCAAATAAGGGCGTTTCGAGCCAAACCCTGCTTTGCTCGAAGGTTCTCACATTGTTCATGCCCTATTGGGTGGGAGATGCGGGACAATGTGGCCGTGAAGCGAACATTTCTCGCCGGGGTGGCGCTCGCCCTTTTGGCGGCGGCTTGTACCTCTGCGGCTGGCTCGGACCAGCCCGGAACGACCGCGCTCGAGGGGGCCGGCACCACGTCGCTGGAGAGCGCCCCGGTTAGCACGGTGGCACCGGAGGTGCCGGAGCAGTCGTATGCAGGGACGGCCCCCGCCCCCGACTTCCCGGCGGGTCTCGACTGGATCAACACCGCCGATCCCGTATCGCTCGATGACCTGCAGGGCAAGGTTGTCCTACTCGACTTCTGGACCTACGGATGCATCAATTGTATCCACGTCATTCCCGATCTGAAGCGCCTCGAGGCGGAGTTCGCCAACGAGCTGGTCGTGATCGGGGTGCATTCGGCCAAGTTCCTCAACGAAGGCGAGACTGACAACATCCGCAACGTTGTCCTGCGCTACGAGGTGGAGCACCCGGTCGTCAATGACCGCGACTTTGAGGTGTGGCGGACATGGGGGGCCAACGCGTGGCCGACAACTGCTCTCATCGACCCGGCAGGCAACGTGGTGGGCGGCCACTCCGGTGAAGGGGTCTATGACGTGATGCAGCCCGTCATCAGCTCCCTCGTCAACGAGTTCGCCAGCAACGGTGGCCTCGACCGCACCCCGATCGAGTTCGCCCGGGAGGTTGATGGCCGGCCCGAGACCATCCTGTCCTATCCGGGGAAGGTGTTCATCGACCCGGCGGGAGACAAGCTCTACATCGCCGACACCGGACACCACCGGATCGTCGTCGTGGAACCCGATAGCGGGGACGTCCTCCAGGCTTACGGCCGCGGTCGGGCAGGGTTCGCCGACGGCGATGCCCTCGAAGCCATGTTCGACGCTCCCCAGGGCATGGCATTGAGCCCGGACGGTCGCATCCTCTATGTCGCCGACACCAACAACCACGCAGTTCGCTCGATCGATCTGGGAACGGGGCAGGTGAGCACCGCCCTGGGTACCGGCCGGCTGGGCTGGCCTCCGGTGGGTGGCGTATCGACAGAAGTTTCGATCAACTCGCCATGGGCCTTGGAGGAGCGTTCCGGCAAGTTGTACATCGCTATGGCCGGCCATCACCAGATCTGGGTGATGGACCTCGCTACCGACCTGGCCCAGCCACTGGTCGGTAACGCCCGCGAGTCGACCGCCAACGGCCCCCTTTCTCTAGCCGAATTGGCACAGCCGAGCGGCCTGGCTTTCGATGCCGACGGAGTTCTGTACTTCGCCGATTCCGAGTCCAGCGCGATCCGCTCCGCCCAGGTGGAGCTGACTGACGGAGTGACCGACGTCGTCGTCGGCAGCGACGCCAACCTCTTCGACTTCGGGGACGTTGACGGCGTCGGAACGCAGGCGAAGCTGCAGCATCCTCTCGGATTGGCCCTCGCCGCCGATGGCTTCCTGTACGTAGCGGACACATACAACTCCAAACTCAAGAGGATCGATATCGAACGCCGTGAGGTGGAGACATTCCTGGGTGACGGTCAGGGATGGCGAGATGGCACCGCCGCTCTGTTCTACGAGCCGGGCGGCCTGGCCGCGCTCGGAAACCGGCTATATGTGGCCGACACGAACAACCACGCGGTGCGGATCGTCGACCTGGTTTCCAAGGAGACGGAGACGTTGATTCTCAAGGGAATCGAACGTTTCCAGCCTCCCCCGGACAACGAGAACTACCGCGGGGTGATCGTCGAGGCCGCCGCGGTGACCGTTACAGCGGGAACCGGCACCGTCGAGATCAACGTCGGGCTACCCCCCGAATACAAGGTCAACGAAGATGCCCCGTCTTCCGCAGAGTTCTTGGTCACCGGTGGTGTGGCCGATTTCAGTGACAACGCAGGTGTATCGCTCACCGGAGCCGAATTCCCGGTCGAAGTGCCCGTTGAGTTCACCACGGGTAGCGGCTCGATAACCGCCGACCTGACTGTTATCTACTGCCGTGAGGGCTCCGAGAGCCTCTGTCTCATCCAACAGCTGCGCTTCGTTGTACCCATCGTGGTCGGCGACGGCGCCGGTGACCGCGTACTTCTCCAGTATGAGATAACTCCGCCAGAGATCTAGCTCACCGTTCAGGTGCCGCCGCAGGCCTAGCGCTGGGTGGCGACCACTCCGGAACTAATCGCAGCTGTCTCTTCAGCCGGCTTTCCCTCGGGAGCCCGGCCCCCATTGTCGGCAACGGGCGGTTCGACAACAGTTCTCCGCAGCGGCCGGGGGCGGGCGGCCCGCACCGGTGTTGTCCGTGCAGCCTGTCCAGATTGCTCGAAAGTCTCTTCGAGCACCGTGAGCTCTACACCGCCGACAAGATCGGCAATCAGGTTGTAGAGAACAGCGCCGAGCGTCATTGCCGCGGTGGCGGCAATCGTCCATACAATCGCCAAGAAGATCACGACCCGTCCCCAGGTTTCGCCGTCGATAACGAACGTAATCTTTACCTGGTCGAAGAGGTCGGTGATCGATGCCGGAATCCCCTTTTGCAGCAGCAACGACCACATGACCCAAAGGCCAAGCACAAAGGTGAGGGCGGCGATGGTGTTGAATACCAACGACACCTTGAGAACTGTCCACGGATCAAAGCGACGAATGATCCGGCGTACTCTGCGAACTGCCATTTACAAGATCTCTCCAGGGAACGCCGCGAGTGTACAGGCCACCTCCCGGTATGGGGTGCCATCGGGCGCAATCTGCCCTAGAAACGCTGTGAGCTGTCATCCGGTTCCCGGGTACCGCGACCACCTCGATCACGTCACATGGCGGACTAGAGCTGCTCGTCGTCTTGGGGCACGAGCGCGACTGCCGTGAGATGGGTGCCTGGCTCGAGATTCATTACCCGGACGCCGGTGCTGCCGCGCTTCTGGCGACTGACCTCGTCGACCGACTGGCGGATGACAATCCCATCTGACGAGATCGTGAAGATCTCGTCGCCGGGTGACACGGCCCTGGCACCAACCATCAAGCCACGAACTTTGGTGAGCTTCATGGCCTTGACGCCAATGCCGCCTCGCTTCTGGAGTGGGAACTCCGCCATCTTGGTGCGTTTGCCGTAGCCGCCGGACGTCAGCAGGAGGATGTCGTCACCATCGCCGACCGTGGTCGCGGCAACAACCAAATCACCGTCTCGCAGTTTGACGCCGCGCACCCCCTGAGTATCTCGCCCCATGGGTCGAACGTCGCTCTCGGCGAATCGAATGCCCTGTCCATTTTGAGTGAACATCACCAGATCGTTGTCGCCGCCGGTAGCGCGAACGGTGACAACCTCATCGTCTTCCTGAAGCTTGATCGCAATCAAGACATTGTTGCGCGAGTCATAGTCGGCGAACTTCGTCTTCTTGACCTGGCCCTGCTTGGTGAACATCACGAGGAATGGGTGCGTCTCGTAATCGCGAGTATCGATGATCGCCTCGACCCTCTCGTCCGAATCCATCGAGAGGACAGACTGGACGAGTGAGCCCTTGGCGGTGCGGTCCATTCGGGGCAGCTGGTGAGCTCGGACCCGGTAGACCTTGCCCTGGTTGGAGAAGAACAGGAGATAGGCGTGTGCCGAGGTGTGGAGCACGTGCGTTATCACGTCGTCCTCGCGGAGCTGGGCGCCGCGCACTCCCCGCCCGCCGCGACCCTGGGTGCGGTAGGCCGCGGCCAGGACCGATTTCACGTAGCCGGCAGCCGTTATGGTCACCACCAGCTCTTCGTCCGCAATGAGGTCTTCGAGCGACATGTCGCCCTCGTCCGGGATGATCCGGCTGCGTCGTTTGTCGCCGTACTTTTCGCTGATTTCAGTCAGATCCTCCGCCACGATGGTGCGCTGGCGGGCCTCGCTGGCGAGGATTTCCTCGAGATCCTTGATCGTGGCGAGCCACTCGGCATGTTCTTCGCGGAGTTTGCTGGTCTCGAGGGCGGTGAGTCGCCGCAACGGCATGTCGAGAATGTGGTTGGCCTGAATCTCGGATAGCTCGAAGCTGGACATCAATGAGCTGCGGGCCTCGTCAACGTCCGCCGAGCCGCGGATGATCTGAACGACCTCGTCGATGTTGTCGAGGGCGATCAGCAAGCCCTCCAAGATGTGGGCTCGTTCCTGGGCCTTGCGCAAGCGGTACTGCGACCGGCGGACAATCACCTCGATCTGGTGGGCCAGGTAGTACTTGATCATCTCGGCGATGTTCAGGGTCCGCGGCACCCCGTCCACCAGGGCAATGGCATTGACCGAGAAGTTCTCCTCCAGCTGGGTCCCCTTGAAGAGTTGATTGAGCACCACCTGCGGGTTGGCATCCCGCTTGAGCTCGATAACAACCCGCACCCCTTCACGATTGGTCTCGTTGCGGATGTCGCTGATGCCGGTGATCGTCTTGTTGTTCACCAGATCGGCAATCTTGGTCATGATGCGATCGATCGACACCTGGTACGGAACCTCGCTGACAATGATGCCGAAGCGGTTCTTCTTGAGTTCCACGATGTCGGTTACGGCCCGCATCTTCACCGAGCCCCGTCCGGTAAGCAGCGCATCGTGAACACCCCTGGTGCCCACGATGTAGGCCCCCGTCGGGAAATCGGGACCCTTCACGAATTGCAGTAAGTCCTCGGCGGTGGCCTCTGGATTCTCCAATGTATGGAGGCACGCCTCCACGACCTCTTTCAGGTTGTGCGGGGCGATGTTGGTAGCCATGCCAACGGCAATGCCGGTGGACCCGTTGACCAGGAGGTTTGGATAACGCGACGGCAGGACGCTTGGTTCCTGACGTTCTCCGGAGTAGTTGTCGACATAGTCGACGGTTTCCTCGTTGATGCCGTCGAGCAGGTGCGCCGCCAGCGGAGCGAGCCGGCACTCGGTGTAGCGCATGGCCGCGGCGGGGTCATCGACGGTGCCGAAGTTGCCCTGGGGGTCTACCAGCGGATAGCGAGATGCGAAGTCCTGGCCCAGGCGCACCAATGCGTCGTAGATGGCGTCATTCGAATGCGGGTGGAACCAACCCATGACATCGCCGATAACCCGAGCACACTTGCGATAGGGCGTGCCGGGACGGATCCCTGCGTCAAACATCGAGAACAGAATCCGCCGATGCACGGGCTTGAGACCGTCGCGCACGTCGGGCAGCGCCCGCGACACGATGACCGACATCGCGTACTCGAGAAACGAGTCCTGCATCTCTCGTTCGATCTCAATCGGTCGGATGTTGCCCTGGTTGGTTTCTGGCATGGCCTTCCTTGTGCCTAAGTCTCTGTCGCTCGCGTCACGCTTCTCTCTGGCAACTAGATGTCCAGGAAGCGCACGTCCTTGGCGTTGGTCTGAATGAATTTGCGGCGTGCTTCGACGTCATTACCCATGAGAGTGGCAAAGACCTCTTCCGCCCGGAATTGGTCCTCGAGTTCGACACGCAACAGCTGGCGAACGGCAGGGTCCATGGTGGTGTCCCAGAGCTGCTCGGCGTTCATCTCGCCAAGGCCCTTGAACCGTTGGATGTTGAGCTTGCGGCCCTCGAGCTCACTCTTGATCTCTTCGAGGCGGGCATCGTTGTAGGCCCACTGCGTCTTCGTCCCCGCCTTGACCGAATACAGCGGAGGCTGGGCGATGTAGACGTACCCCGCCTCAATGATCTCCGGCATATGGCGGAAGAAGAATGTGAGTAGCAGCGTCCGAATGTGAGAACCGTCGACATCAGCGTCGGTCAGGATCACGATGCGGTGGTAGCGCGCCTTGGTGATGTCCATCTCGTCGCCGATGCCGGTGCCAATAGCGGTGATGAGCGACTGGATCTCTGTGTTCTGGAGCACCCTGGAGAGCCGATTCTTCTCGACGTTGATGATCTTGCCCCGGATGGGGAGGATCGCTTGGAAATCTGAGTTGCGGGCTTGCTTGGCGGAGCCGCCGGCGGAGTCGCCCTCGACAATGAACACTTCGCTGAGCTCAGGGTCCTTTGAGGAGCAATCCGACAGCTTGCCCGGCAGCCCGGCGGAATCAAGCAGGCTCTTGCGGCGAGTGAGGTCGCGCGCCTGGCGAGCCGCCATGCGGGCCTTCTGCGCGTTGACCGCCTTGTCGATGATCCTCCGGCCGTCCCCCGGGTTGCGCTCCAACCACTCGGGAACCGCCTGGTTCAGGGCCTTTTCCACGAAAGACCTGATCTCGGTGTTCCCCAGCTTGGTTTTTGTCTGCCCCTCGAACTGTGGATTGCGGACCTTGGCGGAAACCACCGCAGTGATGCCTTCACGGACGTCTTCGCCCTGGAGATTGGTGTCGTTGTCCTTCAGCAAGTTACGCGACCTGGCGAATTCGTTGATCGCTTTGGTAATCGCCTTGCGGAAACCCTCCTCGTGCGTGCCGCCCTCATGGGTGTTGATGTTGTTGGCGAAGCTGAGGATCGTCTCGTTGTAGTTGTTGGTCCACTGCAGAGCGACTTCCAGCTCGGCGGTCTTGTCGCCCTTCTCGAAGTATGCGATCTGCTTGTGCACCGGCTCCCGGGTCGCGTTGAGGTGTTTGACGAAGTCGATCAAGCCGCCCTTGTACTGGAAAACTTCCTCGATCGGCCCGTCCTGGCCTTCCTTGGGGCGCTCATCGCGGAAACGGATCTCGAGGCCCTTGTTCAGGAACGCCATCTCTCGCAACCGTGTCGTGACGACGGCGGTGTCGTAGTCCCGGCTCTCCTCGAAGATCTCAGGATCTGCCCAGAAGGTGACCGTCGTGCCAGTCCGTTTGGCGGCCTTGCCCTTCTTGAGACCGCCCTTTGCCTTCCCGTATTCGAAGGTTTGAGACCATTTGTGGCCCTCGCGGATTACTTCGACGTCGAGTCGAGTCGAGAGGGCGTTCACAACCGACACGCCGACGCCATGCAAGCCACCCGAAACGGTGTATGCGCCCGATTCGAACTTGCCGCCCGCACCCAGCGTCGTCATGACAGTGGTCACGGCAGGCAGCTTGGTCTTGGGATGTTTTGCGACCGGGATGCCGCGTCCGTTGTCGACAACGCGGACACCGCCGTCCTCGAGCAGTGTCACCTCGATGCGGGTCGCGAAGCCTGCCATGGCCTCGTCGACGCCGTTGTCGACGACCTCCCAGATGAGGTGATGGAGGCCCTTCGGGCCTGTTGACCCGATATACATGGCGGGCCGTTTGCGGACATGCTCGATGCCCTCGAGCACTTCAATGTCTTTGGCTTCGTAGGACGCGTTTGAACCTTTGGCGGCGCTCACTGAACTCCTCGAGAACGTATGTTGCAGCGGTCTTCCTCGGCGTATTGCAACCGTGTCATTATAGCCGGATCCTGCGCCAGGCCGGCCG
>Ga0224512_10002088_pt1 | contig 18548 bp, 19 predicted proteins | sample SF_May12_sed_USG_4_FD_169103 | JGI IMG/M metagenome (GOLD analysis project Ga0224512, IMG submission 169103) | Sediment microbial communities from San Francisco Bay, California, United States - SF_May12_sed_USGS_13 | ecosystem: Environmental > Aquatic > Marine > Sediment | place: USA... | reverse complement strand
TGACCAGTCTGTTGCGCGAACTCAGGAACCATGGCTCGGTCTGGAGCGAAGGCGCGCGCGCCATCTATGCCCAGGCCGCCAAGGAGAACATCCTCCTCTGCCGCGGAATCATCGCAGTCCTAGGAGACCCCGTACCTCCCGCATGCGGCCAATAAGCCGCATCCTCATCGCCAATCGCGGCGAGATCGCCCGTCGTATCATCCGCGCATGTCATGAAGAAGGCCTGGAAGCGGTCGCCGTGTATTCGGACGCCGACCGGAACAGCCTGCATGTCCGCGCCGCCGATTTCGCGGTACCCATTGGCCCCGCAGCCCCGGCCGAGAGCTACCTCCGGATCGATCGCCTGATCGAGGCCGCACACCAAATCGGAGCACAGGCCATTCATCCTGGCTATGGCTTCCTAGCCGAGCGCGCCGCGTTCGCCCAAGCGGTGCTGGATGCCGGCCTCGGCTTCGTTGGCCCGGGCCCGGACGCCATGCGGGCGCTCGGCGACAAGACCGAGGCGCGCCGGCGCATGGCCGAGGCCGGCGTGCCGATCGTACCGGGCACGACCGAACCCATCACCAGCGCGGCCCAAGCGGAGCAGATTGCCCAATCGCTGGGTTATCCGGTCATGGTCAAGGCGGCGGCCGGGGGTGGCGGGAAGGGCATGCGGGTGGTGGGATCGGCCCGTGAGCTGCCCGGTGCCATCGAGACCGCACGCTCGGAAGCGCGCAAAGCCTTTGGCGACGATACCACCTATCTGGAGAAGTTCATCGTCCGGCCACGTCACGTCGAAGTGCAAATCCTCGCCGACGGGGAGCGCACGATTCACCTCGGCGAGCGGGAGTGCTCCATCCAGCGCCGCCACCAGAAACTGGTGGAGGAATCGCCGTCGGTTGCCGTGTCGGCCGAGCTGCGCGAGCGCATGGGGCAGGCGGGCGTGGCCGCGGCCCGGGCCGTTGGCTATGTCGGGGCCGGCACGTGCGAGTTTCTTCTGGCGGAAGACGGCTCGTTCTACTTCCTCGAGATGAACACGCGCATCCAGGTGGAACACCCGGTGACGGAACTCGTGCTCGGCGTCGATTTGGTGCGTGAGCAGCTTCGCATCGTGCGAGGGCTGCCGATGACGCCGACCGACGGCCCGCATGTGCCGAGGGGGTGGGCCATCGAATGCCGGATCACGTCGGAAGATCCGTCCCACGGGTTTCTGCCGTCCACCGGACGCATTCGATTTCTCCGGGCGCCCTCGGGGCCGGGAGTGCGCTGGGACGGCGGCGTCGAAACCGGCGACGAGGTGACGCTCTTCTACGATTCTCTCCTTGGCAAGCTCATTGTCTGGGCTCCAGACCGGCCCCAGGCGATCCGCCGCATGCAGCGCGCCCTGAACGAACTCCTCGTGCTCGGAGTGGGCACCAATCAGGGTTTCCACCGAAGTCTCTTGGCCGACCCGGCATTTCAAGCGGGCGAGATCGACATTCAATTCCTCGACCGCCGTCCCGACTTGCTCACGCCGCCGCACGATCCCGAGTTGATGGTGGTCATCGCCGTGGCGGCCGCGTTGGCTGAAGACCAAGCCCGGCGCTCCCGGGCGCCGATCGTGTCCGGGGGCGAGACCAAGGCCGCCCCATCTGCCTGGACCCACGCGGCTCGGCGGGATGCCCTCCGATGATGGAAACCGAAGCCAACCCTACCCCCCTGGCCACGGCCGAGGTCGAGCCGGTCGAGATTCTCCGCCTGGCCGCAGGCGGCGACGGGGTTGGGCGCTGGGGAGATGGGCGGGCCGTGTTTGTTCCGCGGACGGCACCCGGCGACGTGGTCGAGGTCGTGGCTCATCATGTCTACCGCCGCCGCATTGCCGGCCGCGTGCGGCGCCTCATCTCCGCCGGAGCGGGCCGGGTGAGCCCGCGATGCGCGCATTACGCCGGTGATGGCTGCGGCGGCTGCCAGTTGCAGCACGTCGATCTCCCGGTTCAGCACCGGGCAAAGAGCGCCATGGTGGGCGATGCCCTGCGCCGTATCGGCAAGATCGACTGGCCGGATCCGGAGATCGTGTCGGACGGCGCACCGTGGGCCTACCGCAACAAGATCACGTTGGCGCGGACGGCGTCCGGGAACGGATTCGGCTTTCACCGCTGGGATCGTCCCGATCAGGTGTTCGAGCTCCGCCGCTGCGAGATCGCCGCGGCCGACCTCAATGTGCTCTGGGCCACGGTTCTGCAGCATCTGGACACCATTCCACCGACCGTCGACCGTTTGGTGCTCCGGCTCGACCGCGACGGGGCCCGCCACATCGTGGCCTACGCCAGCGTCGGTGGCGACTGGGCTCGGGCCGCACAACTGGCGTCGGCGCTCGAGGCCGATGGCCTTCCGACCAGCGTGTGGTACGAGCCGGCTGGTGGATCTGTGCGGCTGCTCGCCGGGCCCCCGAGCGATCATCGGGCAACGGCATTCGAGCAGGTCAACTCGGCGATGGGTGCCCGGGTCCGGCGGGATGCGATAGCGGAGCTCGGGTCCGTGACGGGTCGGCATGTCTGGGATCTCTATGCCGGGGTGGGGGACGCAAGCCGTCTCCTGGCGGAAGCGGGCGCCACGGTCGAGGCGGTCGAGCGCGATCCGCTGGCGGAGGTGGCCAGGCAATCAGCGGGCGGTCTACCGATCACCTGGTACCACGGTGAGGTCGAGACGATGCTCGCCGTGCTCAGGCCGAGCGACCATGTGCTCCTGAACCCGCCGAGAACGGGGCTCAGCCGCGCGGCTAGCGCGCGATTAGCGGATCGCGGCCCCAGGCGGATCGTCTATGTGTCGTGTGATCCCGCCACCCTGGCGCGGGACCTCGGCCACCTCGTGGCATGCGGCGCCGGCTACCAGGTCACCCATGTGCGGGCCTACGATCTCTTTCCCCAGACCGCCCACGTCGAGACCTTGGCCCGGGTCGATCGTCCATGAAGTACTATGTGACGGTTGGCGACCGGGAGATCGTGGTCGAAGTCGACGGCAGCACCGTCACGGTCGACGGCCGCGCCGCCAAGGCCGAACTCACGGTGGTGCCGGGGACACCGTTGCGCCAACTGTTCTTCGACGGCCGATGCTTCGTCCTGTCGGTGTCGGGAGGGGGCAGGGGTGTCTGGGTGATGGGCCGCCACGGTGAGGTGTGGGAGTCGGAGGCGCTCGACGAGCGCACCCGGCACATTCGGGCCCTGACGGGTGCGGGTCAGGGCCGCCGCGGGGGCGGTACGATCCGGGCTCCCATGCCGGGGCTCGTGGTTCGAGTGCTGGTGGAGCCTGGACAGGCCGTGGAGGAGGGGACTGGGGTGGTGGTGCTCGAGGCCATGAAGATGGAGAACGAGCTCCGGGCGGAGGGCCCGGGGGTGGTCCGGGCGGTGCGGGTGGAGGCCGGGATGGCGGTGGAGAAGGGGGAAGTCCTGGTCGAGCTGGTGGAGGATGCCGACGGGCCGGCCGGGCCCGCTTGACCCTGCGGCGTTCAGGCGGCTATCTTGTCGGTCTGTCTTGGTTTACCTCTTTTCGACCGAGGGCTGGAAAGCGTGAGCAAGACCTTTACCGCAACACCGCGTGACATAACTCATCAGTGGCATGTGGTCGATGCGAAGGACGTGCCGTTGGGGCGTCTCGCATCGGTCGTCGCGCAACTGATCCGGGGCAAGCACAAGCCCACCTTCACCCCGCACATGGACGGGGGCGATTTCGTGGTGGTAGTGAATGCGGAGAAGGTGCGCTTGTCGGGCCGGAAGCTCGATCAGAAGCGGTATTTCTCGCACAGCGGATACATGGGGAACGAGAAGCACACGCCGGTCCGGAGTGTGCTCGCGAAACACCCAGAGCGCGTGATCGAGCGGGCGGTGTTTGGGATGTTGCCCAAGACGTCGCTGGCCAAGCAGCATTTGCGTAAGAAACTCAAGGTGTATGCCGGGACCGAGCACCCGCATCAGGCGCAGCAGCCGGTGCCGTTTCCCATTCAGACTAGCCAGGTACGCTCATGACGGCAGCAGGAACTGAAGAATTTCGGTGGCAAGCGGTCGGGCGACGGAAGACCAGCGTCGCGCGGGTCTATCTGACGCCGGGGACCGGCAAGTGGGATGTGAACGGGCGCACGCTTGGCGACTACTTCCCGCGATCCTCGTTGGTCCAGCACATTCAGCAGTCCTTTGCGGCCACGGATACGTTGGGGGCGTTTGACGTCAAGGCCCATGTCGAGGGCGGCGGGGCCTCGGGCCAGGCCGGCGCCATGCGATTGGCCATCGCGCGCGCCTTGCTGCGTGCGGATGACACGCACCGAGCCAAGCTGAGGGCCGCCGGGTTGTTGACGCGCGACGCCCGCATGGTGGAACGAAAGAAGCCTGGTCAACCGGGAGCGCGGAAGCGCTTCCAATTCTCGAAGCGGTAGCGGCGAAGCGGCGGGACACCGCCGCGGCGCACCACACACATCGCGGGATTCCGATTCGGGGTGCCCTCGCGGGGGTCGGATCGGAGCGCGAACGCGATGGCGGACGAACCCTAATTCAGACGGGAACAGCAGACACGCATGACACAGCCGCAGTTGCAAGACCTCCTCGAAGCCGGTGTGCATTTCGGGCACCAGACTCGTCGCTGGAATCCCAAGATGCGCCGGTTCATCTTCGCGGAACGTTCCGGCATTTACATCATCGATCTCCAGAAGACGCTCCGGCAGGTCAAGGCGGCGCAGGAGCTTCTCGAAAACGTGGTGATGCGTGGCGACGGGGTGCTGTTCGTCTGCACCAAGCGCCAGCTCAAGGGCGTGGTCGAGGCGTCCGCCCGCGACGCCGGGGCCTATTGGGTCACCGAGCGGTGGCTGGGCGGTACCCTGACCAACTTCCAGACGATCAAGCGCCAGATCCACCGGCTGCGCGTGCTGGAGCAAGGGGCAGCGGAAGGGGAATTTGAGAACTACACCAAGAAGGAACGGCTCCTGTTCGAGCGCGAAAAGGTGAAGCTCAGCCGCAACCTCGAGGGGATCAAGCTGATGGGCCGGCTGCCCGGCGCGCTCTTCGTGGTGGATGCGAAGAAGGAGCGGATCGCGGTGGCGGAGGCCAACAAACTCGGGATACCCGTCGTGGCCATCGTCGATACCAACGCCGATCCCGATGTCATCACCGTGCCGATTCCCGGCAACGATGATGCGATCCGGAGTGTCTCCGTGATCACCGACGCCCTCGCGGGCGTGATCAAGGAGGCCCGGGGCAAGATGCCGATTCGCGAGTCCGTGGAAGACCTCGAAGCGGAGACGTACAGCACGGATGCCGGGACGGAGGGTGACGTCGACTCGGAGCGCCGCCGCCGCCGGCCGCGGAGGAAGCGTCGGCCCAAGCCCGAGGCCATCGCGGCGCGGCTCAAGTCGGAGTCGGAGCCCGCGGGCACGAGCGACGCGGCTGGCGAGCCCAAGCCGAAGAAGGCTGCCACCGCCCCCTCGGTGGCGAATTCCGAAACGTAGTAGGGGACGAGGTTTATGGTGCCGGATCCGCCGCCGCCGCCCGCTCTCGGGCCGCGGGCGGCGGTTTTCCTATCGCAACGTTGATTCGAGGACCGATGGCTACCAACACGATTACTCCACAGGATATCGGCGAGCTGCGCAAGCGCACCGGCGCCGGCATGATGGATTGCAAGCGCGCCCTCGAGGAAGCGAAGGGGGACATGCAGGCGGCGGCGGACATCCTCCGGGCCAAGGGCATCGCGAAAGCCGAGAAGCGGAGCGGGCGAAGCGCTGCCGAAGGGATCGTGGTGACGTACATTCACCACAACCAGCAGGTCGGGGTGCTGCTCGAGCTCAACTGCGAGACCGATTTCGTGGCCCGAACCGATGACTTCCAGGCCCTCGGCCGCGATCTGGCGCTGCATGTGGCCTCCGCGGACCCGATCGGCATCACGGCCACCGACATCCCGGCGGACATGCTGGACCGGGAGCGGCGCATCGCCGAAGAGCAGGTGGCGGCCGATGGAAAGCCGGAACACATCCGGCCCAAGATCGTGGAGGGAAAGCTCAAGAAATTCATTGCGGAGCGAACCCTGCTCGACCAACCATTCGTCAAAGACGATTCGAAGACGGTAGGCGAGCTCATCAAAGAAGTGGCCGGGACGCTGGGCGAGGCGATCGCGGTCCGACGATTCGCGCGGTTCAAAGTCGGAGAAGAGTAGTGGCCGCCTACCGCCGTGCCCTGCTCAAACTCTCCGGTGAAGCGCTGGCCGGCGCGCGCGGTGTCGGGCTGGATTTCGACGCGGTGGGAGCGCTTGCCGACGAGATCGGGCGCGTCGGTGCTGCGGGCCTCGCGCTCGGCGTGGTGGTTGGGGGCGGCAACATCATTCGCGGCGCCGCGGCGAGCGCGGCGGGCCTCGACCGGGTCAACGCCGACTACATGGGCATGCTTGCCACGGTCATCAATGCGCTCGCCATGCAGGACACGCTGGAAAAGCGCGGGGTCCATACCCGCGTCATGACCGCCATCCGGATGGAATCGCTGGCCGAGCCCTACATACGCCGCCGAGCGTTGCGGCACATGGAGAAAGGCCGCATCGTGCTCTTTGCCGGTGGCACCGGCAACCCGTTCTTCTCGACCGACACCGCGGCGGTCCTGCGGGCCCTGGAAATGGAGGCGGAGGTCATCCTCAAGGCCACGAACGTGGACGGGGTCTTTACCAGCGATCCCAAGGTCAATCCGGATGCCAAGTTCCTTCCGGAACTGTCCTTTCACGATGCGCTGGTCAAGGGGTACGAGGTCATGGACGCGAATGCCTTCGGTCTGTGCAAGGCAAATCGTTTACCGATCGTAGTGTTCAACATCAAGGAACCCGACGCCATCATGCGGACGCTGAAGGGCGAGCGGGTGGGGACGTTGGTGTCATGAATGCGATACCGGATTTGATCAAGAACGCCCGCGAGCTCATGGATAAGGCGGTTGCGAACACGAAACGGGAGCTCGCCACCATTCGCAGCAGCAAAGCGACGACCTCCCTGCTCGATCTGGTCAAGGTCGACGCGTATGGCAATACCATGCCGCTCAATCAGGTGGCCATGGTCGCGGCCCCGGAAGCGCGGTTGCTGACCGTCCAGCCGTTCGACAAGTCGCTGGTGCCCGCGGTGGAAAAGGCGATCCGCGAGGCCGACCTCGGTCTCAATCCCTCGACCCAGGGCGGGTTGATCCGGGTGCCGCTGCCGGCCTTGTCCGAGGAACGGCGTAAGGAACTGGTCCGGCTGGTCCACAAGCTCGCCGAAGAAGGAAAGGTGGCTATCCGGCACGCGCGCGGTGACTCCATTTCCAAGATCAAGAAGCTCGAGCACGTGTCCGATGACGACAAGGCGCGCGCCGAGAAAGACGTGCAGAAACACACCAACGAGCACACCGAGCTGATCGACTCATTGGTGCAGGGCAAAGAAGCCGAAATCATGGAAGTCTAGGGTCGATGACCGAGGATGCGCTCCGTCAACTCACGGTGAACGGCGCGGTGCCCGCGCACATAGCCATCATTATGGACGGCAACGGTCGCTGGGCCACCGAACGGGCCCTGCCCAGGCCGTTGGGCCATCGCGCCGGAATGAAGGCCGTGCGGGAGGTGGTGGAAGGGGCACTCGAAGCGGGCGTCAAGGTCCTGACGCTCTTTGCCTTCAGTCAAGAGAACTGGAAGCGACCGCCGGACGAAATCCAGGCCCTGATGTCGCTCCTCGAGCACTACATCGCCAAGGAGCTGGACGAGCTGCGCAAGAACGGCGTGGCCGTGTCGGTGATCGGCGATGTCGCCCGGTTGGGCGCGCCCGCGCGAGCGGCGGTCGATCGGATCGTCACCGAGACCACAGGCGGCAAGGCGCTCGCCCTCAATCTGTGCATCTCGTACGGCTCGCGAGCGGAGATCACCGAGGCCGCCCGCCGCATGGCGGAAGACGTCGCCACCGGACGACTCGCTCCAGCCGACATCACGGAGGAGCGCTTTGCCCAGCACCTCCAAACCGCCCGCTGGCCCGATCCCGATCTCCTGATTCGAACGTCCGGCGAACTCCGGCTTTCGAATTTTCTCCTCTGGCAGCTGGCGTATGCCGAGCTCTACATCACGCCCAAGCTCTGGCCTGACTTCACCCGACACGATCTCTTCGACGCCATCCTGGAGTTCCAACGGCGCGATCGGCGGTTCGGTCGCGTCACCGTGTGATGGATCGCAATCTCATCCAACGAATCAGCGTGGTCGTGGTCGCCGTTCCGGTGGCCGTGCTGTTGGTGTACCAGGGTGGTGTTGCGCTGGCCCTGGCACTCGCCGCCGTCGGTTTGCTCGGCGCCCGGGAGGTCTTCAGCCTGGCGCGCCAGGGTGGGGTGGACGCCGTGCGCAGCGTGGGGCTCGTTGGCGCCGCGGCGCCGTCCTTGGTGGCCTACGCTCTGCTGGCCGGTGGCCCCATGAGCAACGTCGGGGCCCGCATCTGGATCGTCACGAGCGCGCTCGTGGTCCTGCTCATTCTCTCCTTCGTGTTGATCACCCGCCGCCCCGACCAGAAACCGCTCGCGGCCGCCGCCGTGACCCTGTTCGGCATGGTGTACGCCGGTGTGCTGCCGGCCTTCGTGCTGATCATGAGGCATGGCTTCGAGGGCCCGCGATCGTGGCCGGGGGTGGCGCTGGTCTTCTTTCCGCTTGTGATCGTGTGGGTGTGTGACTCCGCGGCCATGTTCGGCGGCCGGGCAATCGGCGGGCCGAAGCTTGCTCCCACGGTGAGCCCGGGCAAGACGCGCTCGGGGGCGCTGATGGGTGTCGTCGGAGCCGTCGCGGTCGTCCCCCTCTATCACGCGATCGTGCTCCGGCCCGCAGGGATCGACTTGGTGTGGTGGCACGGCCTCCTGCTCGGCGCGATCCTCGGCGTGGTCGGACAGATCGGCGACCTGGTCGAATCGCTCCTGAAGCGGGAAGCCGGGGTGAAGGATTCCAGCGCGCTCATTCCGGGGCACGGCGGTGTGCTCGACCGGCTGGATTCGCTCTATTTTGCGCTGCCGGTTGCCACCATGCTGTATCTCAGCTTCGGTGTTCTCTGATGCGTGGCGTTGCGGTGCTGGGCTCGACCGGTTCAATCGGGCGGAGCACCCTGGAAGTGCTGCGTCGCCAGCGCGATCACTTCCGACTCGTGGCGCTCACGGCCGGACGGAACCGCGAGTTACTGGAAGGACAGGTGCGGGAATGGAAGCCGGCGTTCGCCGGGCTGGTCCATGAGAACGGCCCGAACGGCCCGGCCCGACCCGAGGTCCTCATCGAGGCGGCCACGCGGCCGGACGTCGACATCGTGGTCAACGCCGTGGTTGGAGCGGTGGGGCTCGATGCCACGCTGGCGGCCTTGCGCGCAGGCAAGCGGGTGGCGCTCGCCAATAAGGAAACGATGGTGATGGCCGGCGAGCTGGTGGCTCAGGCCGCGGCGGCGGGCGGTGGCGAAGTCGTGCCGGTGGACTCCGAGCACAACGCGGTCCTCCAGTGTATCACGGGACAGGAGCAGACGCTCTGCCGGCTGATCTTGACCGCGTCCGGGGGACCGTTCCGCGAGTGGCCGGCCGACCAGCTGCAGCATGCCAGCGTGGAGGACGCCCTGTGTCACCCGACGTGGAAGATGGGAGACAAGATCACCGTCGACAGCGCGACCCTGGTCAACAAGGCGTTGGAGTTGATTGAAGCACACTATCTGTTCGGCCTGTCCTACGACGCGCTCGAAGTGGTGGTCCACCCGCAAAGCATCATCCATGCCTTCGTCGAGTTCCAGGATGGCAGCGTCATCGCGCAACTCGGGTTCCCCTCCATGGAGCTACCGATTCTCTACGCCCTCACCCACCCGACCAGGCTGGCCGATTCGGGAACGCGCCGTTTCGATCCCGTCGCCGCCGGCCCACTGACCTTCGAGCCTGTCCGGTTGGACGCGTTCGGCGCGTTTCGCGCCGGGGTCGCGGCTGGACGAGCGGGTGGAACCGCTCCGGCCGTGTTCAATGCGGCGAATGAAGTGGCCGTCGAGGCGTTCCTGGACCGGCGCCTGGGGTTTGCCCAGATCGGCAACCTGATTGAGCACGTCTTGGAGGGTCACCGCGTGGTGCCGGCTGACTCGATCGGCGCCGTGCGGTCCGCGGATGACTGGGCCCGAGCCCGGGTGCGGGAGCTGATTCGATGAGCGCGCTGTACGCGGTCGGCGCCCTCGTGGTGGTGCTCGGTGTCTTGGTCTTCGTTCATGAGGCCGGCCACTTCGTGGCGGCCAAACTGGCCGGCATCTTCGTGCATCGGTTCTCATTGGGACTGGGCACCCCGGTCCCGTGGCTCACCTTCCGGCGTGGCGGGACCGAGTACTCGGTCTCCTGGTTGCCGCTCGGCGGGTATGTGAAGATGGCCACCAAGGAGGAGGACGCGACCAGCAGCGCCTTGGAAGGCGGGGCGGCCGAGGTCGAGGTACCCCCGGACGGCTATTTCGAGTCCAAACCCGTCTGGGTCCGGATGGTGGTCATCCTTGCGGGCGTGGTGATGAACGCGCTCTTCGCCTGGGCCGCCTTCTCCTTCCTGGTGGCCAAGAACGGGATCGGGGTAAACCCCGTGACCACGGTGGGCCAGGTGGTGGATAGTCTGCTCCCGCCCGAGGGCGCACCCCTGAAGCAGCTCCAAAGCGGCGACCGGATCGTCGCGGTGGCCGGAGAGCCGGTGGCGAGTTGGAACGAGGTCGTCGAGCGCATCGGATCAGCGCCCGGCGATTCGGTTGTCATCGACGTCGGCGGCAAGCCGTCCATCGTCCTGGCCATCCACCACGACGCGCTCGATGCGCGCCTTCGCACGGCCATGGCCCTCCAGCCCTGGCAGCCGTCGGTGGTCGGTGAAGTCCTGCCGGACCGCCCGGCCGCGAGTGCCGGACTGACTTCCGGCGATACCATCTTGGCGATCGGCGGGAAGGACGTGCGCCAGTGGGGCGAAGTGGTCGAGGTCATCGAGCAAAACGCCGGCAACGAGCTCGACCTCCTCATCGGCCGGGCTGGAAACCGGATTCGCGCCACCGCAACGCCTGCCCCGGAAGAGGTGACGGATCCGGACGGCACCACCCGCACGGTCGGGAAACTGGGCTTTCGGTTTCAGCCCCTGATCGAGTACCGGGAGCTCTCGTTTGGTGGCGCGCTCGTCGCCGGGTGGGACGAGATGGTGAATCAGTCGACGCTCGTGGTCCGCACCGTGCGGGGCATGTTCTCCGGCCGGGTGTCGAGCCGCGAGGTGGGCGGGCCGATCCTGATCGGCCAGATCGCCGGCCAGGCCGCCCGGCTCGGCTTCGACCAATTCCTGTTCTTCATGGGAATCATCTCGATCAACCTGGCGGTGCTCAATTTGCTTCCCATACCCGTCCTCGACGGCGGCCAGTTCCTCTTCCTCCTGGCCGAGGGGGTCTTGCGCCGGCCCTTGTCGCTGAAGCTGCGGGAGCGCCTGACGGCGGTTGGGCTGGTCCTGGTGATCACCCTCATGGGGCTCGCCTTCTGGAACGACATCTCCCGGCTCCTGACCCGGTACCTGGGCGGATGAAGCCTGGCGCGGGCGCCTGTGGGGCGTATCGGGCGGTGGGTTGGCCGGGGCCCGGTCGGACTCTTGCGACAGGGACGTTGCCGGGGTTAGCTTCCCCAGCTACAACAGATTGCAGATTCACGAGTTGGGTGCCGTTGCCCCGTTACTTTGGAACTACGTCCGCATGACCTTCGACAAGCAAACCGTGGTCGCCAGCCACCAGAGCCACGATCGCGACACGGGATCGACCAGAGTGCAGGTGGCGCTCCTCACCGAGCGGATCAACTCCCTCACGGATCACTTCCGGACCCATCCCAAGGACCACCATAGCCGTCAGGGTCTCTTGAAGATGGTCGGCACGCGCCGCCGTCTCCTGAATTATCTCAAGCGAACCGACCTCGTCGGCTACCGCGCCCTCATCGAAGAGCTGGGGTTGCGCCATTAGTCCGACCGGTTGGCGAGGGCGCCCCGACTGAGTACACAGGGCGCCCTTTCTTCATGTCTGTACTCGTCTCCATAAGGTTTACATACGTGCATAGGATTGAAACTGAATTCGCCGGCCGGAAGCTCGTCGTCGAGACCGGCCGGATGGCCAAGCAGGCGGCAGGATCCGCCTATCTCCAGTTCGGCGACACGGCGGTCCTCGCGGCCGTCACCGTCTCGCCAAACGTCTCCTCGCTCCCGTTCTTTCCCCTCACCGTCGAGTACCGCGAAAAGACCTACGCGGCGGGGAAGATTCCCGGAGGCTTTATCAAACGGGAGGGGCGCCCGTCCGAAAAGGAAATCCTCGCCTGCCGGCTCATCGATCGGTCCATTCGTCCGCTCTTTCCGGAAGGCTTCAAGAACGAGATCCAGGTTTTCGTGACGGTGCTGTCCGCGGACCAGGAGAACGATGCGGACGTGCTCGGGCTGTTGGGTGCCTCGCTGGCGCTCACCATCTCCAACGTGCCGTGGAACGGCCCCATCGCGGGCGTCAGGGTCGGACGAGTCGACGGCAATTGGATCTTGAACCCGACCTTCCAGCAGCTGGAAATCTCGGAGCTCGATCTGATCATCAGCGGCAAGGCCGACTCGATCATCATGGTCGAGGGAGGGGCGCTGGAACTGGGCGAGGACGACGTGATCGGCGCGCTGAAGGTGGCGCAGAAGGGCATCAAGGATCTCGTTGGAATCGTGAACGAGGTCAGCGCGAAGTGCGCGGTCGAGAAGATGGCGTGGATCAAGCCCACTCCCGACCCGGCCATTGTCGCGCGGGTCCGGGCCGTGGCGGAGGAGCCGATCCGGCAGGCCATCAACGGCGCGGACAAGGCAACCAGGGCTGCCAACGTCAAGACGGTCAAGGCCGATGTGGCCGCGCGGCTGATCGAGGAGTTCCCGGACGCCGCGCGTGACATCGCGACGGAGCTCGGGGAAATCGAGTACGTCGCCATGCGGGAACAGGTGCTGGAGCAGGGCGAACGCGTGGATGGGCGCAAGCTCGACGCCGTACGCCCCATCGCGGTCGATGTCGGGCTGCTGCCCCGAACGCATGGATCGGCGCTCTTCACCCGGGGGCAGACCCAGGCCCTGGTCGCCGTTACGCTTGGGACGGCGGATGATGAGCAACGCATTGATAGTATCGACGTCGCGGGTGAAACGACCAAGTCGTTCATGCTGCACTACAATTTCCCGCCCTTCGCCACGGGCGAAGTCAAGATGATCCGCGGCACGAGCCGCCGGGAGATCGGGCACGGCACCTTGGCCGAACGAGCGCTCCAACCGCTCCTTCCGAATTACGAGGAATTCCCGTACACCCTGCGGATAGTCTCGGAAGTGCTCGAGTCCAATGGGTCGAGCTCCATGGCGACGGTGTGCGGCGGGGCCCTGGCCCTGATGGATGCCGGCGTGCCGATCAAGGCCCCGTGTGCTGGGGTGGCCATGGGACTGGTCAAGGAAGGCGCCCGGGTTGCCGTGCTCACTGACATTTTGGGCTCGGAAGATCACTTGGGCGACATGGACTTCAAGGTTGCGGGCACCGCCGACGGCATCACGTCCATTCAAATGGATATCAAGATCGAGGGCCTCGATCTCAAAGTCATGAAGGACGCCCTCGAGCGCGCGCGGAAGGCGCGGCTCCACATCCTCAAGGAAATGGCCAAGACCATCTCCTCGGCGCGGCCCGAGCTGTCGCCCTATGCACCCCGCATCTTGAGCATCCAGATCAAGCCGGACAAGATCGGCGACCTGATCGGTCCCAAGGGGAAGACTATTCGCGGAATCCAGGATACCACCGGCGCTCGCATTAACGTGGACGATTCCGGCATGGTGACCGTCTCCTCGGTCGGAGGAGAGGGGGGCGAGAAGGCCCTCGCGATGATCCGCGCGATCGTGACCGAACCCGAGGTCGGGAAGACCTACGAAGGGCCGGTGAAGAGCACCACGGCGTTCGGTGCCTTCGTCGAGATCCTCCCCGGCGTCGAAGGATTGCTCCACATCAGTGAGCTCCAACATGCCCGAACCGAACGGACCGAAGACGTCGTGAAGCGCGGCGACGTGGTCAAGGTGAAGCTGCTCGAAGTCGACGAGCGCGGGCGCATGAAGCTCTCCCGGAAGGCCCTGCTGCCGAAGGAATGAAGGCGTGGAGACCATACAGCTCGACACGGGGCTGTTCCGGACCCGCGCCGCTAATGGCCTGACGGTTCTCTCCGAGGCCCTGCCCGGGGCGCGCTCCGTGGCGATGGGCATCTGGGTGCGAGCGGCCAGCGCTCACGAGCTGCGGTCCAAGATGGGGGTCTCCCATCTGCTCGAGCACATGGTCTTCAAAGGCACCGACCAGCGCACGGCCAAGCAAATCGCCCTGGAGCTCGAAGTCCGGGGCGGCTCGCTCGACGCCTATACCAGCCGAGATCACACCAGCTACCAAGCCCAGGTTCTCGACCACGATCTCCCGGTCGCGGTCGAGATCCTGACCGATCTGGTTCGGCACCCCCTGCTCCGAGAGGTGGACCTGATCCCGGAGCGCAACGTGGTGTTGGAGGAGATCAACGGCGTTATGGATACGCCGGACGACCTGGTGTTCGAGATCCTCGGAGAGGTGCTCTGGCCCAGCCATCCCTATGGCTTCTCCATCCTCGGCACGGCGGAAACCGTTGGTGGCCTCTCCGCGGAGGATCTCCGGGCCCGCCACCAATGGGGTTACTACCCCGCCAACATGGTCATCGTGGCCGCCGGTCGGGTCGAGCACGAGACCATCCTCGAGCTCTTGGAGCGGCAGGGGTGGTTCGACGCCCAAGCCGAGACCAAGCCTCGCGACAGCGCGGTGTCGACCCCGGCAGTCCAGGGGGCAACCCGCCAAGAGCACAAGGACACCACCCAAGCGCACGTCGCCTTCGCTACGGACACCTTTCCGTATGCCAGTCCGCGGCGATATGCCATGACGATCCTGACGAACACCTTTGGTGGCGGGATGTCGAGCCGCCTGTTCCAGCGGATTCGTGAAGAACTCGGCCTGGCGTACTCGGTGTACGCCTTCCAACAGTTCTACCAGTCATCGGGCACCTGCGGGGTGTACATTGGGACTCAGCCGGCAACGGCCGGGGCGGCCATCGACGCTATCCGCCGGGAGTACCAGCGCCTCGGGAGTGAAGGGCTGGACCCCCAGGAGACGGAGGATGGCAAGCGCCAGCTCCAGGGACAGGTCATCCTGTCCCTGGAGACGCCGCAGAGTCGGATGGCGCGGCTGGCCAGCATCGAGCTTCAAGGAGAGCACTACCGCTCGGTCGATGAGGTGCTCCGGACCATCGACGCGGTGGAGCGTGACGACCTGGCGGCGCTTGCCGAGGAGTTCTGGGTACCGGACCGCCAGACCATGGTGTGGTTGGGGCCCCACGAGCCGCCAGTAGTGTGAAGTAGCTCCCGTGGAAGGTCAATTCATCAAGTGACTCACTTCTTTTCTCGGGGTTGATCGATGCTCATAGGCGTACCCAAGGAGATCAAGGCGAACGAGAACCGCATCGCGCTGGTCCCGGCCGGCGTCACGGCGTTTGTTGCGGCTGGGCACTCCGTGTTGGTCGAAGCAGGCGCAGGTATCGGCAGCGGGTTCGAGGACGACGCCTACCGCGATGCCGGCGCCGAGTTGACCGCCGACGTGGACGGGCTTTGGCGCCGGGCCGATCTCATCATGAAGGTGAAAGAGCCCATCGCCGTGGAATGGCCGAGAATGCGGCAGGGCCAGGTCATCTACACCTACTTCCATTTTGCCGCGTCGGAGCCGTTGACCCAAGCCGTGATCAAGTCAGGTGCGGTGGCGGTGGCCTATGAGACGGTCCAGTTCGCCAACGGCGAGCTCCCGCTCCTGACTCCAATGTCGGAGGTGGCCGGCCGGATGGCGGTCCAAGAAGGTGCCAAGTACTTGGAGAAGATCTTCGGCGGGAGCGGGATCTTGCTTGGTGGCGTCCCGGGTGTTGTTCCGGGCGAGGTCGTGATTCTCGGTGGCGGTGTGGTGGGGACCAATGCGGCGCAGATTGCCGCCGGTCTCGGGGCGCATGTGACCATTCTCGACATCGACCTGCACCGGCTTCGGTACCTGGCGCACGTGCTCCCGGCGAACGTCGATACCGTGTACTCCAACCGGCACAACATCCTCGACGCGATCCGCCGGGCCGACCTGGTGGTCGGGGCGGTGTTGCTGCCCGGCGCCAAGGCGCCGAGCCTGGTGACCCGGGAGGACCTCAAGGAAATGAAGCCGGGCTCGGTTATTGTGGATGTCGCGGTGGATCAGGGAGGATGCGTGGAGACGATCCACCCCACCACCCATGAGGATCCCACCTATTTCGTGGATGGCATCCTGCACTACGGGGTGGCGAATATGCCGGGCGCGGTACCCCGGACATCGACCCTGGCGTTGACCAATGCCACGCTGCGCTACGGCCTGCGTCTTGCACAGTCCGGGTGGAAGTCTGCGTGCCGGGCCGATCGGGCGCTCAAGCTGGGGCTCAACATCGTGGAAGGCAAGGTAGTGTATCCCGGCGTTGCCGAGGCCTTCAACCTTCCGCTGGTCGACGTTGACAAGGTGGCCTGACCCGGTGGTCGAGGTGCTGATCGCTCGGCTGCCCCACGCCGAGGGCCTCCCGCTCCCGAGTCTGGCAACACCCGGCTCGGCGGGGTATGACTTGGCGAGCGCAGAGACCGCCACCCTCCAGCCAATGGAGCGGAAGCTGATCAGGACCGGGCTCCAGATTGCGCTCCCACCGGGCTATGAATGCCAGCTCAGGCCCCGATCCGGGCTGGCGCTTCGGGACGGCATCACGCTGCCCAACACCCCGGCCACGATCGACAGCGACTACCGGGGGGAGTTGATGGTGGCGCTGGTGAATCTGGGTGACAGGCCGTTTGAGGTGACCCGGGGGATGCGGATCGCGCAAATGGTCGTGGCGCCCGTGGTGCGGGTCCGGTTTCAGCCTGTCGAAGGCCTACCCGTGTCCGAGCGCGGTGGAGGGGGCTTTGGCAGCACTGGGTGCTGAGGGTGGGGTGTCCCGTGGCCACCCCGCTCATTAGCTTACAGCTTTTCCGGTGATATGGTCGGTCACACATGAAGTTTCTGAGATTCAACCTGGGCTCGCTCATTCCCGCGAACGAGATCGCCGTCGATCTCGGGACGGCGAATACCCTCATCTATGTGAAGGGTGAGGGCATCGTCCTCAATGAGCCGTCCGTGGTGGCGCTCGAAAAGGCGACGGGCCAAATCAAAGGCATCGGCCTCGAGGCCAAGCGGATGCTTGGCCGCACGCCGGACGCTATTTTGGCGGTCCGACCGCTCAAAGACGGCGTCATTGCCGATTTCGATGTCACGGAGCGGATGCTCCGCTATTTCTTGAAGACGATCATCGACAAGCACGTCTTCAAGATCAAGCCGAAGGTCATCGTGTGCGTCCCGTCGGGTATTACCGAAGTCGAGCGCCGGGCGGTTCGCGATTCGGCGGAGACGGCGGGGGCCAAGGAAGTCTCCATGGTCGCCGAGCCGATGGCGGCGGCCATCGGCGTCGGATTGCCGGTCGAGACGCCGACGGGCAACATGGTGATCGACATCGGTGGCGGCACCACGGAAATCGCCGTGATCGCGTTGTCGGGTATCGTGTCGGACACCTCGATCCGCACCGGTGGCGACGAGATGGACCAGGCCATCGTCCAGTTCATGAGGAAGAACTACAATCTGCTCGTAGGCGAGCCCACCGCCGAAATCATCAAGATCAAGATCGGATCCGCCGCGCCGGTCGGCGAGGAAACCGAGATGCCGGTCAAGGGACGGGACTTGGTGTCCGGGATTCCCAAGACGGTCCGGGTCCACTCGAGCGAAATTCGGGAAGCCGTGCAGGAGCCGATCCAGCAAATCGTTGACGCAGTCCGGCGAGCGCTCGAGATCACGCCGCCCGAACTGGCGAGCGACATCGTCGATCGCGGGATCGTGATGACCGGCGGTGGCGCCCTGATTCGCGGGCTGGATGTGCTCCTGGCCCAAGAAACCGGACTTCCGATTCACATCGACGAAGACCCGCTCACGTGCGTTGTGCGGGGGACGGGGAGGATTCTCGACGAGTACGAGAAGTACAAGAGCGTCCTCGATAAGTAGCATGTCACCCGCGCCGGATCGCTCGCACACCAATCGTGACACCACGCTGTTCTTGATCTGCCTCATCATCTCCGGAGCCTTTCTGTTTACGCCACCGCCGCAGGCGGACGCGGTCGCCACGTTTGTGCGTGGGACCGTTTTGCTGCCGTTGGTGGAGCTGCAACAACGAGCCGAGGAAGGGAAGACGAGCCGGTCCCGCTTCCAGGCCCTGCAGGCCGAGCGCGACTCCTTGGTGACGGAGGCGCAGGCACTGCCGGTGCTCGAAGCCGAGAATGCCAGGCTTCGCCGACTGTTCAGCCTCCGCGAGCGCTTGGCGACGCCGTTTGTCGCGGCCGAGGTCCTGCATCAGGCTCAGGTAACGGATGGACTCACGCTGCTCCTGAGCAGCGGGTCGGACGACGGGGTGGCCGAGTACCAACCGGTGATTGCCCCGGAAGGGCTGGTCGGCGTG
>Ga0224512_10002087_pt1 | contig 18555 bp, 21 predicted proteins | sample SF_May12_sed_USG_4_FD_169103 | JGI IMG/M metagenome (GOLD analysis project Ga0224512, IMG submission 169103) | Sediment microbial communities from San Francisco Bay, California, United States - SF_May12_sed_USGS_13 | ecosystem: Environmental > Aquatic > Marine > Sediment | place: USA... | reverse complement strand
GCGCCGGGCCCCCGTCAATCCGGTAACGGCGCCAGCCAGGCAACCGAGATCGCCAAAGCCTGCCGCAGCCGCTGCTGCAGCACCGGTGAGCAACCCGACCAGAGGCAGCCCATGCAACCAGAGTGCGCCACGAAAGACGGCCGCGGCCGGCATCGTCACGAGGATCTCTTCGCCGATGCGAACACGGGTTGGTCCATCGAGCACGAACTCGGCCCGACGCACGTTCGACGCCAGCGCGAGCCGTCCGCACCGGCACCCCGGGCACGCTTCTTGCCCGATGAGCTCAACGGCGAGGCGGCCGTCTGCGTGCGCGGCCAGCACCCGGCCCCTTGCAACCATGCGGTCAGTCATCAGATGTCTGTGAGGCTAAGGGGGCGTCTAGCAAAGCCGTCGCCGGCTCATTCGGCGCGCAAGGAACGTGCGATAGATTCGACCGTCTGTCGCGGCACTTCTCCGACAGCCGTCACCTGACGGCCGTTGACGGTCAGTGAAAATGCGTTCGCCGTTCCGAGTCGCGTGTAGCCCGTCGCGATCTCGGGCTCGCTCTGTGGATCCTCGACGAACACGGAAACCGTTGCGAGCCCGTCCGAGTAGACGAGATGATCGACCGGGTAACGCGAGCCCGCCATCGGCCCCTGCTTGGCGGCCGACAAGTGAAAGCCAGGCGGCAGTTGGCTCGGTGACAGGCGCATCCGACCGTCGGTCTGGCGTGCTAACGCCGGCGGGCGGTACATCGCAAATCCCTCAGTGTTGATCGTCGGCTCGAGCTCGGACCGAGGAATGTCATCGGCGATCTCGATTCGCGAGAACAGCACCTGCTCGACCGTACGGCCTCGCTCGTCGACGAGCTGTGATTTCAGCGGCATCGCTGTCTCAGCGTCGAGCCACAGACGATATCCGTAACGAAAGCCGTCTTTCGGCATGATGCTTATGACTTGTGTACGGCGGTCGGCGACGCGGGCCGTGCGGCGATGCAGACGAAACTCGTAGTGCGCGGCGAGCTCCTGCGTATAGTTCGGTAGAGCGGCAACGAGCGGGCTTGCATCGTTACCGTCCTCGAGTAACACCGTTTCTTCATCCGGCAAGATACAGCGAACCTGCTCGCCGTCGCGAATGATCTCACGGCCGGCGCCGTCCAGTGACATGATGCGCTCGCTGATGCGCCCGGCCTCGTTGACGTGAACGATCAGCAGCGTCTCGGCCGACTCGCCCTGCATATGCACGAACACACCACGATAACTGAGCTCCTCGACGGCGGCATTCATCCGCTCCAGCCAGCGGGAAGCATTTTCGTCTGCTGACGCTGCTTGAACCCGCTCGAAGACGCCGCGATCGCCCTGCGACTCGATGCCACTGCTCGTCGGGACGAGCTGTCTGGATGTCTCCTGCGCTGAAGCCGCGGCGGCCACCAGGGCGTAGCTGCCGAGCAAAAACCAGTACTGTGTCGATCGGCGCACGCGTTTACTCCGCGGTCCGGAGCTCTTGGACTCGCCGCAGCGTGTGTTGCTCGCCAGCGATTGAAGAGTTGATCGACGCACGCCGAATAGCCGGAGCGAACCGATTGTGCTGTACGAGATAGTCGGTGAAGCGGATCGACGACTGACTCGTCGCGCTGACCGGAACGACAAAACTCGGCAGCAGCTCGGTCTCGACCGGGACGATGGTGGGTACGGTCTCGATGACCGCTACGGGCGGAGCGTCTGCGCCCGGCTCAATGTCGCGGTCAGTGCTGACGGCTAGCAGCGCGGCGATCGCGACGCTCGCCGCAATTCCGACGCCGGCGGCAGGGCGCACAAACCGCCAGTGCGGGCTCGGCACGGGCGCCTGCACGGGCTCGGGCACGTGCACGCCCTCGAGCGAAGCGTTGATCCGCCGTCGCAGCACATCCGGATCGGGACCGATGAGCTCGCCGCGCAGCGCTGCTCCGATCGTCGCGTAGCGCAGCGTCTTGCGGCGCGCATCGTCGTCCCGGCTGAGGCGCCTGACGAGGAATTCGCATTCGTCGCGCGCGAGCTCGCCGTCAGCAAACGCAGAAATCTGTATGTCTGGAGATTCGGTCATTCTCGGCTCACTCAATCAGGGGTCTGATTTTCTTGTCTATGGCTTCTCTCGCTCGGAAGATTCGCGAACGCACGGTTCCAACCGGGCATTCCATCGTCTGGGCGATCTCCTCGTAGCTCATACCCTCGATCTCGCGCAACAGAACTGCCGTGCGCAGGTCCTCGGGAAGATCGCTGATGGCTTTGTTTATCGTCTGGCGTAGCTCTTCTGAGAGAGTCAAGTGCTCGGGCGTGTCGATGTCCTTGAGCTTTGCGAAAACCTCGGTCTGCTCTGAGTTCTGCATGTCCAAGTCGTAGTACAACGGCTTGCGGCCGGCCGCAACGACGTGATTCTTCGCCGTGTTGATCGCGATCCGATACAGCCATGTGTAAAAAGCGCTGTCCCCTCGAAACGAGCGTATCGCCCGATAAGCCTTCAAAAACGCTTCCTGAGCGACATCGAGCGCTTCGGAAGAGTCCCGCACGTACCGCATGATCAGCTTCAGGATCTTGTGCTGATACTTCACGACCAGCAAGTCGAACGCCGCGCGGTCGCCTTGCTGAACGCGCTTCACGAGCACCAGATCAGCCGCCCGCTCACCCGGGGGCCGGCCTGTCGCCGTTGCGGCCGTTTGCTTCTTCGTAGACTCCATCAAGACTGGAAAGTTCTGCCGTTGAGACCCACTCGGCTTGGATATTGCGACCGCATTGACGGTCGAGACCTATTCTAACAGCCCGGATCCTTCCCCGGACATCTGATCAGGACCCTGAGAGAACGCGTATTATGACAAATTGTGCCGAGGCCCGGGGCGCCTGAGCGCGAGCTGCAGGGTGCGCCAGTCCTCGGCCGGCAGCTGGTCGCGGCAGAGCAGGCAGCGGCGAGTCCCGCCCGCGCCGACTAGGCGCAGCTCAGCCCACCAGGTGCCATACCGTGATGCCGGATTGAGGCTCAGCGCCACAAGCCCTGATTCGGGCAACGCCCAAAGGCCCATTCGGTTCCTGACGATGCGCTCGGGTGGGCCCGGGCGGCGCAGGTAGGCGTGTGCGGCAAGAGCCCCGAGCAGCGCAACCTTTGCTGGCCAGGTGATTGGCAGGCACAAGGATCCAAGTACGGCCAATAGGTGGGTAGCAATGCGCCACGCCTGCAGCAAGCGCGACGGCGCCGGCCTAAGGATGAAGGCTCGTCCGGATCCGGCCGAGCAGCGCTTCGACATCGGGATCCTCGCTCGCACGCCCGGCGATAAGATAGGCCTGCAGCTCGGGATCAGGTAGCTCCAGAAGTGCCTGAAACGTGTGCTTTTCCGTCTCGCTGAGCTTGTCGAAAGATGCCTCGAAGAAGTGGATCAGCAGCACATCGAGCTCGCGCATGCCGCGACGACAACGCCAACGCAGCCTCGCGCGACGGCTGTCCTGGCCAGGGCCTATCTCGAACTCCCCGTGGCTACCTTCTGCGCGCTCGTCAATGACGCCGCTGGGCCATGAGCTTCTTGATCTCAGCGATCGCGCGCCCGGGGTTAAGATCTTTCGGGCAGGCCTTGGCGCAGTTCAGAATCGTGTGACAGCGGTACAGCCGGAACGGATCTTCGAGCTCGTCCAGCCGCTCGCCCGTCGCCTCGTCACGGCTGTCGACGATCCAGCGGTAGGCTTGCAACAAGGCGGCCGGGCCAAGATAGCGATCGGAGTTCCACCAGTAGCTCGGGCACGACGTCGAGCAGCATGCACACAGAATGCAGGCCGACGGCTCGTTGATCTTCTCCTGATCCTCTTTAGATTGCAGGCGCTCACGATCCGGCGGCGGCGGCGTGCGCGCCTGCAGCCACGGCTTGATCGAGGCGTATTGGGCGTAGAAGTTCGTCAGATCCGGCACGAGATCCTTGACGACAGGCATATGCGGCAACGGGTAGATCTTGATCGTGCCACCGACTTCCTCGACAGGCTTCAGGCACGCCAGCGTATTCGTACCATCGATGTTCATCGCGCACGAGCCGCAAATGCCCTCCCGGCAAGAGCGCCGGAACGTCAACGTGGGATCTATCTCATTCTTGATCTTAATGAGCGCGTCGAGAACCATGGGCCCGCAACTGCCCATGTCGACGTTATAGGTATCGAGCCGCGGGTTTTGCCCCGAATCCGGGTCGTAACGATACACCGCGAATTTCCGGTTGTTTCCACCCGGCTCGTTGTGCACCGTGCCCGGCTTGACCTTCGAGTTCGCCGGAAGCGTGAACTTTGCCATCGGTTATTCCTATCCCTGCGCTAGTATCTGGACTTCTCGCACGCGTACGAATTAGTACGTGCGTGCCTTCGGTGGAATCGCTTCGACGTCATCGGTGAGCGTTTCCATCTGCACGGCACGGTCGCCGAAACGCACGCCACCCCTCTCATCCACCCAAACGAGCGTGTGCTTCAGCCAGTTCTCGTCGTCACGCTCGTTGTAGTCCTCGCGCGCCTGGGCACCACGGCTCTCGGTCCGATACAGCGCAGACTTGATCGTCGCCATCGCCTGGACGAGCAGGTTCTCGAGCTCCATCGTTTCGACGAGGTCGGTATTCCAGACCAATGAGCGATCGGTGACGGAGACGTCCTCGAACGATTCCAAAATCGGCTCGAGCAGATCGATTCCTTCCTGGAGAGATTCACCGGTACGGAAGACGGCCGCATGATTCTGCATGACGCGCTGCATCGCCAACCGGATGCTCGCAGTCGATGACGAGCCCTTGGCATTGCGCAGCTTATCTACGCGAGCCACTGATTCTTCGCCGGCGCTCGCAGCGAACGGCTTGGAGCTCGCATTCGGCTTAATGAGCTCCCCACATCGGATCGCCGCAGCGCGCCCGAATACGACGAGGTCGATCAGCGAGTTCGAGCCCAGGCGGTTGGCGCCGTGCACGGACACGCAGGCCGCCTCACCGACTGCCATGAGACCGGGCACGATCTGCTCCTGTCCGCCGGCGTCCTTTGTGACAACCTCGCCCCAATAGTTCGTCGGAACGCCGCCCATATTGTAGTGGACCGTCGGAATGATCGGGATCGGCTCCTTCGTGACGTCGACACCGGCAAAGATCTTGGCTGTCTCGGCGATACCGGGCAGGCGCTCCTCGATGACGTCGACGCCCAGATGCTCCAGGTGCAAATGCGCGTGATCTCTCTCCGCACCGACGCCACGACCCTCGCGCACTTCGATCGTGATCGAGCGACTCACGACGTCGCGCGAGGCGAGATCCTTCGCGTTGGGCGCATAGCGCTCCATGAATCGCTCGCCCTCGGAGTTCGTCAGATAGCCACCCTCGCCGCGCGAGCCTTCCGTGATGAGCATGCCAGCGCCGTAAACCCCAGTCGGGTGGAACTGCACGAACTCCATATCTTCGAGCGGCAGCCCCGCGCGCAGAACCATCGCATTGCCGTCGCCCGTGCAGATATGCGCGGATGTGCAGGAGAAGTACGCACGCCCGTAGCCACCGGTTGCGAGGATGACCATGTGACTGCGGAAGCGGTGCAACCGGCCTTCGGCGAGATCGATTGCGACGACGCCACGGCAGACACCGTCCTCCATGATCAGATCGACGGCGAAGTACTCTATGAAAAACTCCGCGTCGTGCTTCAACGACTGCTGGTAGAGCGTGTGCAGCATCGCATGGCCTGTGCGATCTGCTGCAGCGCAAGTGCGCTGCGCCGTGCCCTCACCGAAGTGCGTCGTCATGCCGCCAAAAGGACGTTGATAGATCTTGCCATCCTCGGTACGCGAAAACGGCACACCGTAATGCTCGAGCTCTAGAACGGCAGCGGGCGCTTCCTTACACATGTACTCGATCGCGTCTTGATCGCCGAGCCAGTCAGAACCCTTGACCGTGTCGTACATGTGCCAGCGCCAATCATCCTCGCCCATATTGCCGAGCGCTGCGCTGATGCCCCCTTGTGCTGCAACCGTGTGGCTGCGCGTCGGAAATACCTTGCTCAGACACGCCGTCGACAGGCCCTGCTCGGCGAGCCCCAGCGTCGCGCGTAGGCCCGCACCGCCCGCGCCGATGACGACGACATCGTAGACGTGGTCGATGAAATCATAGTCACCGCTCATACCGACGCTCCAAAAGCGAGCCTAAGCACGGCGACGACTCCGACGGCCGCCAACAGTATGTGGACGAACGTCGAGGCGATGAGCATCGTAATCTTGAGTCCCTCGGCGTGAACGTAATCCTCCACGACTATCTGCACGCCGAGCTGCGAGTGATAGCACAATGTCAGGATCGTCAACACGAGCAGCACGCTCGTCAGAGGCTGCTGGACCCAGCCCGCGACACTCGCATAACCGAAACTCTCGAGACCTGCTACTGCGATCACGAGCCAGAGCCCGAGCACCGCGAGTGCGACCGCCGAGAGGCGCTGACCCCACCAATGTTCCGTTCCTTCTTTCGCTGATCCGAGCCCGAGGACCCGGTTGAGCGGCGTAACAAGACTCATGAATCGTCCCTTCTAGAAAATGACCGTCAGCGAGAAAACTAACGTCGCTGCCGTAGCAAATACGACGACGATCCAGCCGCCGAGGCTGATCTGGTTGTTCTCGAACCCCAGCCCTAGATCCCAGACCAAATGGCGAATTCCGTTCGCGAGGTGATAGAAGAAGCAAAACGCCCAGCCTGTATAGCAAAGCTTCAGCAGGCCGCTGCCGAGCAGTGCTTGCGTTTGCGCGTAGGCCGCGGGCCCGCTCGCGAGGCGCAGGAGCCAGTAGACGAGCACAATGAGACCCAGCGACAGAGCGACGCCCGTCGCTCTGTGCAGGATAGAAAGAACGCTCGTAATCTGCGGGCGATAGACCTGCAGGTGCGGCGACAAAGGCCGCTCGACCCTGTCCATATTGCTTTTTTCCTAGCTAGAGTTGCTCAGGACCGGGCGAGCCGCGCCCCGTGCCTGTTAAAAATCGATGCAGCGACCGGCGCGCTCCCAATCCCCATAGCGAGTCGGCTCGGGACCCTGCGGGCCGCCGACCTCTCGCGGTTTGCTCTTGTCCGCCGCGGGATCCGTCGACACCGCTGCGGCTCCAGGATCGCCTCCCCGCCGTTCCGCCGGAACGTGCTCATCCGTTGTGTTGGTCATTTGCACGTCGGGCGCATCCACCCGGGAATTTTGCCAGAATCGGCGTTCTGACGCACGCTGCCAGCAGGCGCTTCCGTTTAGCGCAGCAACGACCTATTGAGATTCGCGGGCTGAGCTTGACGGCGCTGGCCAAGCTGTTAAAAGGATCGAACCGCTACTAGCTAGCCGCCGAGATCCTCACGACACATGCCCGAAGCTGCCTGCCGCCTCGCCTCGCTACCCAGCCTCAGCGCGATCGCCGTTACCGGCGCCGACGCTGCCGGGTTCCTGGCGGCTCAGCTAAGCCAGGCGCCACCGGAGCCAGGGACCGGGCGGGCACCCCTGGCCGCCTGGCATGATGCCAAGGGCCGCGTCCAGGCACTGTTCCGGGTCATCGGTCACGAGGGCGGCTATCTGCTGATGACTCACGGCAGCGTCGTCGATGAGGTCACCACGTCGTTGCGCCGCTACGTGCTGCGGGCGGCAGTCACCATCGACGTGTCGGCGGATTCAGCGTGCGCCGCATTACTGGGTGACAGCGCGCCGTGGCTCGCAGAGAACGGCATTGAGCTGGATATTGAGGCCGGGGCGACTGCGATCGAGGGTGATGTGGCATGGCTGCGGCTCGCTCCGGCACTCGTCCATGCGGTGGCCGCCACCGATACGATCGAGCAGCTCGCCGCACGGCTACCGGGCGGCCCGGCTGCTGCAGCCGAGCTCGCCGAAATTCGCCTCGGGCTACCGGTCATCAGCGCCGAGCTGCGCGGCCAGTTCCTGCCGCAGATGCTCAACCTCGACCTGCTCGGCGGAGTCGCTTTCGACAAGGGCTGCTATCCGGGTCAGGAGATCATTGCACGCGCGCAGAACCTCGGCACGGTCAAACGGCGCCTGCTGCGCTTCACGCGCGATGACGGCACCCTGCCCGCCCCAGGCTCCGAGTTGCAGGACGTTGCGCGAACAGCCGTTGGCACGGTCGTGCGCGCCGCACGATCGACGTGCGGTATCGAGCTATTGGCGGTCATACGGCTGGACGCCGTACGAGGACCCTTAGCGACCGAGGATGCGCCCGACCTGCCGCTAAGCGTCGCCGGACTGCCTTATACGATTTCAGGCGTTGACGTCTGATACAGGGGCCGCAGACCCAGCGCCGTTGCATCGGCGGCAGCTATCAACAGTCTCGCAGCCCGAGCAGTCAGGCAGCTAGTCCGCCTCGTGCTTCAGATGCGGAAACAGCACGACATCACGAATCGATGGTGAGTCGGTCAGAAACATCGCGAGCCGGTCGATGCCGATGCCGAGACCCGCGGCCGGTGGCATGCCGTACTCGAGCGCGCGGATATAATCCTCGTCGAAAAACATCGCCTCCTCGTCGCCGTCGACCTTGGCCTGCGCCTGTGCATGGAAGCGCGCGGCCTGATCCTCGGGGTCGTTGAGCTCGGCGAAACCGTTGGCAATCTCGCGTCCACCGATAAAGAGCTCGAATCGATCCGTGACGAACGGGTCCTCGTCGTTCATGCGAGCCAGCGGCGAAACCTCGGCTGGATACTGGGTCATGAACACGGGTCCCTCGAGGTGACGCTCGACGGTCTTCTCGAAGAGCTCGATCTGCAGCTTACCGGCACCGAAGTCGGCTTTGACTTCGACGCCCTGCTTCTCACACAAGGACTTCAGAACATCCGGATCGCGAATATTGTCGTCGGTGAGGTCGGCGTTGTGGTCCTTGAGCGCGCGCTCGATCGTCATAACCGCGAAGGGTTGACCGAGGTCGTATTCGGTGCCCTGGTACTCGATGACATCACGTCCGAGCAGCGTCCGCGCGGCCTCCCGGATCAAGTTCTGTGTCAGGTTCATGACCTCTTCGGCACCGGCATACGCTTGATAGAGCTCGAGCATCGTGAACTCGGGGTTGTGCTGGGTGGACAGCCCCTCGTTACGAAAGCTTCGGTTGATCTCGTAGACGCGCTCGATGCCGCCGACGAGCAAACGTTTCAAATAGAGCTCCGGCGCAACCCTCAGATACATGTCCATACTGAGCGCGTTGTGATGCGTAACGAAGGGCTTGGCTAGCGCGCCGCCCGGAATCGGATGCATCATCGGCGTCTCGACCTCGGTAAAATCTAGCGCATCGAGGAACGCGCGTAGAAAACGAATGAGCTCGGTGCGAAGCGCAAAAACGCTGCGGGATTGCTCGTTGACGATGAGATCGACGTAACGCTGCCGCAGCCTGAGCTCGTGATCGGTCATGCCGTGCCATTTCTCGGGCATGGGACGCAAAGACTTCACGAGCAGGCGCAACTCCTCGACGCGCACTGACAACTCGCCCGTCTTCGTCTTGAATAAAACGCCGGACGCACCGACGATATCGCCGAGATCCCAGCCCTTGAACGCCTGATAACGCTCGGGCGAAATGCTGTCGCGCTCAATGAAAAGCTGGATCTGACCGGAACGGTCCTGAATCTTCGCGAAGCTCACCTTGCCCATGACGCGCTTGGCCATCATGCGCCCGGCGACGTGCACGACTCGCCGCTCCTGTTCGAGAGACTCGTGAGTGTGCCCGTCATAGCCGGCGTGCAACTCCCCGGCCACCGCATCACGTCGGAAATCGTTCGGAAACGCGTTACCGCGAGACCTGAGCTCGCCGAGCTTCTCGCGCCGCTCGGCGATGAGCCGGTTCTCCGTTTGTTCGTTGCTTTCGTCGTTCAATTTACAACCCTTGCTTCAAGCTCTCTTCGAGAAACGAATCGATGGCGCCATCGAGTATCGCGGTCGGGTTGCCGCTCTCGATACCCGTTCTCAAGTCCTTGACGCGCGACTGGTCGAGCACGTAAGACCGAATCTGGCTACCCCAGCCAATATCGGCCTTACCCTCCTCGACAGCCTCGGCCTGCTCGCGACGCAGCTGCTGCTCGCGCTCATAGAGCTTGGCCTTGAGCTGACCCATGGCCGTCGCACGGTTCTTGTGCTGCGAGCGATCGTTCTGGCATTGCACGACGATACCGCTCGGCAAGTGCGTGATCCTGACGGCGGACTCGGTCTTGTTGACGTGCTGGCCGCCTGCGCCGCTCGCACGGTAAACGTCGACCCGCAAATCGCTCGGATCGATTTCGATATCGATGTCGTCGTCGAGCTCGGGCGAGACGAACACGGCCGCGAAGGACGTATGGCGCCGATGTCCGGCATCGAACGGTGATTTGCGAACGAGGCGGTGTACACCTGTCTCCGTGCGCAACCAACCGAATGCGTACTCCCCGACGAAGTGGATGGTCGCGCTCTTGACACCGGCAACCTCACCCGCGGAAACCTCGAGCAACTCGGTCTTGAAGCCTTTGGCTTCCCCCCAGCGCAGATACATCCTGAGCAGCATATCGGCCCAGTCCTGCGCTTCGGTTCCGCCTGACCCAGCCTGGATATCGACGAACGCGTTATGCGCATCCATATCGCCACTGAACATCCTGCGGAACTCGAGCTGAGCGACTTCCTGCTCGATGCGCCCGAGGTCCGCGGCAATGTCGTCGAGCGTAGCCTCATCCTCATCCTCGGCTGCAAGCGCGTAGAGCTCGCGTGCGTCGTCGATACCGCTGCGTAGGCGGTCCAACGCGCCGACGAGGGCCTCGAGCGCCGCGCGCTCCTTGCCGAGCGCCTGCGCCCGCGCTTGATCCTGCCAGACGCTTGGATCCTCGAGTTCGCGCTGAACTTCCTCTAACCGGTCTCGCTTGGCCGCATAGTCAAAGATACCCCCTAAGCGCCTCACAGCGCCCACCCAGGTCAGTGATCTTCACTGTCAGCTGACTATGCTCCAAGGGGTACCTCTGTCCGTCGTTTCTCGAGCGCGCCAGCGCTCTCGTGGCGGCGCATGATAACGCAATCGGCCGTCAGCCGGGATGGCCCTCAGAACCGAGCTCAGCGGACGCGAACACGTGCTCGACGATGAGTTGTGCCAAGGGCCGCGGACCATAATCGTCCACACAGAGCCTGTAGACGAGGTGCAGGACATCGCCCGTCGCGTAATCGCAATCGCCGTGGTTGAACGCGATGGCACCGAGCGTTCGCCCGCTCGCGCGCTCGCGCACCTTCATCTTCAAATGCGATTGCCCGACGATGCGGTGGTCGATGAGCTCGAAAAGCCCATCGAAGCTCGGCTCCGGGAAACCTTGTCCCCATGGGCCCGCATCGCGCAGCAGCTCAGCGACCTCGACGGTCAAATGCTCCGCGGGCAGCTCGCCATCGGTCAAGACCTCACCCTTGAGCAACTCCGGGCTCAGATGCCGGTCCGCGACGCGTTGGACGGCTGCCGAGAACTCCTCGAAACTCGCCTCGGCGAGGGTCAGACCCGCAGCCATCGCGTGGCCACCGAACCGCTCGATGAGACCCGGATGAGCCGCATCGACTTCGGCGAGCGCGTCGCGAACGTGAAAGCCCGCAACGGAACGCGCAGAACCCTTGAGTGCGCCTGTCTCCGTGCTCGCGAACGCGATCACGGGCCGGTGATAGCGGTCCTTGAGCCGCGAAGCCACGAGCCCGACGATACCTTCGTGCCAATCCTGTCGATGCAGACAAACAACGCCCGGCAAAGCCTCCTCCGCGAGCGTCTCACTGGATTCGACCAGCTCGACGGCTTCGGCGCGCATCTGCGCCTCTATGACGCGCCGTTCGCGATTGAGGGAATCCAGCTTGCGTGCGAGCTCGAGTGCTTCGGCAGCGGAATCGCTCAGAAGGCACCGCACACCCACGGCCATGTCGTCGAGCCGCCCCGCGGCATTGAGCCGAGGTGCGATTTGGTAGGCCAATGAGGTACTACGCAGGTCCTGCAGCGACAGGCCTGCGACCTCGCACAGTGCCCGCAGACCTGGACGGCACTGACCGGCGCGCAGTCGCCGCAACCCCTCGTTGATCAGGATTCTGTTGCTTTGATCGAGGTGCACGACATCGGCCATCGTGCCGAGTGCGACGAGGTCGAGATAACGCGCGACGGCGCCCGCCTGGCCTAGTGCCCGCCCGAGCGCCGCGAGCACGTAGAACGCCACACCGACGCCGGCCAAATGCTTGCCCGCGAAGACGTCGCCAGCCAAGTTCGGGTTCACGATCGCGTTCGCCTGCGGCAGCTCCTTGCCCGCAAGATGGTGATCGGTGACCAGCACATCGATGCCGAGCTCTCGTGCCAAGGCAACGCCCTGAACACTGGAGATGCCGTTGTCGACCGTCACGATGAGCTCGGGCGTAGGTTTGTCGATGCGCTCGACAGCCTCAGGCGTGAGCCCATAGCCGAGCTCGAAACGATCCGGGACGAAAAAGCCCACGTCAGTGAAACCCAGATCCTTCAGGCAAAGCACCATGAGCGCCGAGCTCGTCGCACCATCGGCGTCGAAGTCGCCGAAGATAACGATCCGGTGCTCGCGGTGCCGAAGCAGGAGGTCCACTGCGGCGCCGAGCGAATCGAACTCCCCAACTGGCCTCAACGCACTCAGCGTAAGCTCGAGCTCGCCTGGCGAGCCGATATCTCGACGAGCGTAGATGCCACGCAGCACCGGGTGGCAATCCTCGGGCCACGCCCACGCCTCGGCGCCGGCGGCCGGCTCCCGCCGGGCGATCAGCGCCATCGCCTCGAGCTGGCGCCGCCTAAAGCCGTATACTTCGCGGCAGGATTTTTCTCGGCATTGTGCGGCATGCTGCTAAGCAAAGAAGACTCGAGCGTCAACTTGATCAACGCCTGGAGAGCCGGCGCCGTCTGCGTCGGCCAGGAGTGGTTGGAAAGCCACGTGATCATCAGCGCGCAAACTATCATTCGAGACTGGCCCGTGGATACCCCGGAAGCGCTGCAGCTGTCCGACCTCGACCCAGCCGTCGCGATGCAACCTGAGATCGTGCTAGTCGGCACCGGCGCGCGGCTGATTCTGCCAGACACGAATCTCATGCAGCTGCTCGGTGCGCGCGGAATCGGCGTGGAGATCATGGATACGCCGGCGGCGTGCCGCACGTACAACGTTCTAGCGCATGAGCAGCGCCAGGTCGTCGCCGCCCTCTTCATACCAGGTAATTAGCCGATCACCCGATCGCGCCCTGATGCGCCGAGCGCTGGGCAGCGACTCGTTGAAGTCCCTCGGCCGAGTGCACGACAAGGCGAGAATCGGTGAACAAGCGCAGCGTATACGCCAGTACCTGAGCATCATGAGCCGATTCTCAACGCGACCCCCAGGACGGGGGACGTGTCCGGATTTGTCGGGAACAACTCCGGACCAGGCAGGTGCCGGCTCAGGGACTTCAGTGACTTGTTACCGGGGCAGGTGGCGTAGCGGGTCGACAGGCGTCCCATTCTGACGAATCTCGAAATGCAGTTGCGCGCGGCGCTGCGGGCCGAGGCCCATCGTCGCTATCGCCTGCCCCGCCCGGACATCCTGGCCCTGGCTGACGAGGAGCCGGTCGTTGTAACCGTATGCACTCAAGAAGCTGTCGTTGTGATTGATGATGACGAGCTGCCCGTAGGCCTGCAGGCCGCTACCCGCGTAAACAACGCGCCCCGCAGCAGCCGCGCCGACTTCCTGGCCCGCCTCACCCCCGATACCGATGCCGTTGACGAGACCGCCGGAAGCGCCGAAGGCTCTGAGCAGCGGGCCTCGCGTGGGCCACTGCCAGCGCGGCGGCGGGAGTTGTGGTGGCGCCGGCAGCGGACGAGCGCGCGGCTGGGGCGACGGTCGACTCGGCGTGCTCGCGGGAGCCGGGGTGCCAGGCCGCAATCGCAGACGCTGCCCAACGAATATCACATCCGGATCGCTCAGGCCGTTCCAGCGTGCGAGCTCATCGTGACTGACCCCGTGCCGCCAGGCGATCGCGTAGAGCGTTTCACCGGGCTGCACAACGTGCACGGTCGCCGAGTAGTCGACGAGGGTGCTCGCGCAACCGCTGCTCAAACAGGCCAGCAGGATAATGCCGGCGAGGCGAATCACGTTAGGAGCTGCGGGTTGCCGTTCGCCCGAGCGCATATCGCGTACCCATCGGTTAACGCAGCTGTAAAACGAGGAACACGACGATGGCCAAGGCCACGCTAGACCACCCGACCGCGTCGATGTTCGCGCGCAGACGCCGCTCCATCGGCTCGCCGCCCCAGATCAGCAGACCGGCGACTAGAAAGAAGCGCGCGCCCCGCCCAACGGCGGATGCGAGCACAAAGAAGGGGAAAAACATGTGCAGTGCGCCAGCTGAGATCGTGAATATCTTGTATGGAATCGGCGAAAACCCAGCGATGAAGATGGCGAGAACACCCCAGGTCTCAAACCAGCTCGTAGCTCGCAGGTAGGCATCCCAATAACCCCAACTCATCAGGTAAGGCTCGATCGACTCCAATGCGACCCAGCCGATCGCATAACCCGCGATACCGCCAGCCACCGAGGCGAGCGTTGTCACGAGCGCCAGCCGCCAGCCGCGCGCCGGGCGAGCAAGCGTCATCGGCGCAAGCATGACATCGGGTGGAATCGGAAAAAACGAGGACTCCGCGAAACTCAGCGCGAGGAGATACCCCTCTGCGTGGGGATGCCCTGCCCAGCGCAGTACGCGGTCATACAGTGGCGAGAATATTCGCATCAATCCATCCCTGCGACGAGCGGCACGAAGCTGACCAGCCCCAAGCGGCGCTGTTGAAACTCATCCCCATCACGAGTGATGCACACGAGCTTTTGAGCCCCCGAGCCGCCGATCGGTATCACGAGGCGCCCACCGTCGTCGAGCTGATCCAGCAAAGCCTGAGGCACCGTATCCGGTGCCGCAGCGACGATAATGCCCTGAAATGGCGCCTGACTCTGCCACCCGCGCCAGCCGTCTGCGTGGCGTACTGTCACATTGTTGATCTTCAGTCCCCGCAAGCGGGTCTTCGCGCGCTCGACGAGCGGCTGCATGCGCTCCAGGCTAAAGATATGTCTCGCAAACGGGGCCAATACCGCAGTCTGATAACCGCAGCCCGTGCCGATCTCGAGGACTTTGGGGATCTGCTTGCCGGGCTCGAGACCATCGATAAGCGCCTGAGTCATGAGCGCGACGATATAAGGTTGGGAAATTGTCTGACCAAAACCGATCGGCAACGCCGTGTCGTCGTAGGCGTGACTCGAGAGCGCCTCGTCTATGAACAAATGCCTGGGCACCGTGCGGATACGCTCGAGCACGGCCTCGTTCGTGATGCCCTGCGCGCGCAGTCGCTCGATGAGCCGCTCGCGGGTGCGCGCGGACGTCATGCCTATGCCGTCGAGATTGCTCGGACTCATTAAACGTCGCGGCTAAGCTCGGCCGAACCAACCGCTCAAGCGCTCAACACCTTCGTGATCGGTCAGGTCGACCTTGATCGGCGTGACCGACACGCAGTCGCTCGCGATTGCATGGAAGTCCGTGCCGGGCCCTGCATCCTGACCCGGACCCGCGGGACCAACCCAGTAGACGGGCCGACCCTTCGGATCGAAAGCCTCGACCACGGGCTCGGACTTGTGACGGAAGCCCAAACGGGTCGCACGAATACCCTGAATTCGATCCTCTGGTAAATCGGGGACATTGATATTCAGGATAGTCTCCTTCGGCAGCGGATCACGATCCATACGCTCGAGTATGCGCCTGACGACGCTGAGCGCGCTTGAGAAATACTGCCCCTGATCCATGACAAGCGACACGGCTATCGTCGGTAGGCCGAGGAAACGGCCCTCCATGGCGGCGGCGACGGTGCCCGAGTAGAGCACATCGTCTCCGAGGTTGGCGCCGTGATTGATTCCGGAGATGACCATGTCGGGCTCTTCGTCGAGAAGACCCGTAATCGCAACGTGCACGCAGTCGGTCGGTGTCCCATTCACGTAGTAGACATTGGCCGAGACTTGTTCCACCCTTAACGGCGTCTCCAACGTCAACGAGTTACTCGCGCCGCTGCGGTTGCGATCAGGCGCCACGACGACGACCTCGGCCAAATCGGCCAGGCCCTGAGCAAGCAGGCAGAGTCCTCGAGCTTGGTAGCCGTCATCGTTGGAAAGCAGGATTCGCACGCGCCGGTCCCTGGAATCGCCACGAACGGCGTAACTATACTGGATGGTGTGCACAAGAACCTATCTCTGCATCCCGCTTGCCGAAAAACCGGCCTTCGCAGGCTTGGGAGATAGGCCTCAGGAGGAGCCCATACCGTGAGTCACGAGGACGACAAGGACGCGTTTGTCGAGGCGATGCGCGGCGTCAAGCCGTTGCAGTTCGAGCAACGCGTGACACCCTCACAGCGCCCTGCACCCAGGGCTCGCAACAGCAAGCTTGCGCGCCAGGAGTTGCTCGCGGAAAGCCTGCATGGCCCAGCTGAGCCTTCGACCGACGGTATCGAGCAACTCGGCGTCGGCGTCACTTTTCGCCGGGACGCGGTCCCAAAGCGCATCTTTCGCCTGCTGCGCAGCGGCCGCTTCGACATCGAGGATGAGATCGATTTACACGGCCTGTCGGCGCATGCGGCCAAGCGAGCGCTTCGCGACTTCGTCATCGACGCCATCAAACAGCGACTCGGCTGCATCCGGATCGTGCATGGGAAAGGTCTGCGCTCCGGCCCCGGCGGCCCTGTCCTCAAAAACTCGGTAGAGCTTTGGCTGACTCAGTGGGACGAGGTGCTCGCATTCGTTTCAGCGCAGCCTCGCGACGGCGGCAGTGGCGCCCTCTACGTGTTACTGAAGCGCCGCTAGCGATCGTTACGGGCTGGCGGCTGCGGCGTGATCTGAAAAAACGTCTCGCCCGCGGCGATCATGCCGAGATCCACTCGCGCGCGCTCCTCGACGGCGGCCAGACCCTGCTTGAGGTCCTGAACCTCGGCCTCCAACGCAGCATTACGTGCGGCGAGCATGCGATTCTCCTCGGTCCGCTCGGTAACCTGCGCCCTCAGCTGGCGAACCTCCCGGATGCCTTCGCTAGATATCCAGAGCCGCCCCTGCAGCAACAGCAAGCTCAAACACAAAGCGAGGAGAAGTAAGCGCATTTAAAGCGGTACCGGAAATGCTCTGTAACCGGGGTAAACAGCGCGCGTGCCGAGGCTTTTCTCGATACGTAGCAGCTGGTTGTACTTTGCGAGCCGATCCGACCGGCATAACGAGCCCGTCTTTATTTGAGTCGCTGACGTCGCTACGGCGATGTCGGCTATCGTCGTATCTTCCGTCTCACCAGACCTATGCGAGACAACCGCGGAATAGTCGGCTTGCGTTGCCATGTCAATCGCTTCCAACGTCTCCGTCAGCGTACCGATCTGATTCGGCTTGATCAAGATACTGTTGCCGATACCTTCTTCGATGCCGCGCTGGAGAATTGCCGTGTTTGTAACGAAAAGATCGTCCCCGACAAGCTGCACGCGGGCGCCTAAGCGATCGCTAAGGACTTTCCACCCGTGCCAATCATCCTCGGCCATGCCGTCTTCGATCGAGATGATCGGATAACGCGCGACGAGATCCTCGAGATACGCGCTGAATTCCTGAGCCTCGAACTCACGCCGCTCGGAGCTCAGCCGATAGACACCGTCGGCAAAGAATTCCGAGCTCGCCACGTCGAGCCCGAGATAGATCTCCCGTCCTAGCGTATATCCCGCGCTCTCGACGGCTTCTGCGATCGTCTGCAAGGCGGCTTCATTCGACTCCAGGTCCGGAGCAAAGCCGCCCTCGTCGCCGACCGCCGTGTTTAAACCACGACTGTTGAGCACTTTGCGCAACGCGTGGAAGATCTCGGCACCGTAGCGCAACGCCTCGGAGAAGCTCGGCGCGCCCACAGGCAAGATCATGAACTCCTGTATATCAACGCTGTTGTCTGCGTGTGCGCCACCGTTGATGATGTTCATCATCGGCACGGGCATTGTGTAATCATCCCTGGCCGCGAGCGATTCGAAAAGCGCCAGACCCTGCTCGCTCGCATGCGCCTTTGCGCTCGCGAGCGAAACGGCTAGAAGCGCATTCGCTCCGAGGCGGCTCTTGTTGGGGCTACCGTCGAGCTCGATGAGCCGGCGATCGAGCGCGGCCTGATCTGCCGCGTCGAGCCCAACAACACCATCGCGAATTTCCGCGTTGACGTTATGCACGGCTGCGAGCACGCCCCTGCCGAGATACCGCTTCGGATCCGCATCGCGCAATTCAACAGCCTCGCGCGAGCCCGTTGAAGCGCCGGACGGCGCGGCGGCAGTCCCGTGCGCGCCCGACTCCAGGATCACTTCGGCCTCGACGGTCGGGTTTCCCCGAGAATCCAGAATCTCGATACCGTTGACGTCCTTGATCTTACTCATATAGGTTTCCATCCAACGCGGATCCACACGCAACGGCAGGACCAGCCTCGGCCGGCCCTCGATGCGCACCGATATCTCTCATTCCCCAGATGCCCGCGGCAGCTTCAAGCCCTGACAAGACCGCGCCGCGCTAACGAAACTCGTGAACAGTGGGTGTCCGTCCCGTGGATTCGACGTGAACTCTGGGTGAAA
>Ga0224512_10002086_pt1 | contig 18562 bp, 15 predicted proteins | sample SF_May12_sed_USG_4_FD_169103 | JGI IMG/M metagenome (GOLD analysis project Ga0224512, IMG submission 169103) | Sediment microbial communities from San Francisco Bay, California, United States - SF_May12_sed_USGS_13 | ecosystem: Environmental > Aquatic > Marine > Sediment | place: USA... | reverse complement strand
GAGGTCAGTGTCGGCAGACAATCGTTCTATCTCGGTGATGTTACCGGCGGCAGCGGCAGCAAATAATCCTCGATACCGACCAAGTTCGATTTCGTTGGGCGGAATTTGTGCCAAAGCTGTCGCAACCTGCAGGACGCCAATTATGACGCTCAATCGCAATACGCCAATCACGCAGTATGCCGTCACCGAATCGTAAGTTGGCGCCATGTCGAGACGGTAATAACCATTCAAGTCTGGAGATGCAAGCTAGCTTTTTACTAGCAACAAAACTTGAGTCTGCATTCTATCTTCTTCCCTCAATTTCTATCCAATGGCGGTGGAATTACTCTACCCGCGTACCAAGGCGTTTCATAATGACTGCCCTTTATAATAAACTCTTGGATCGGCCCGGTATATTCGGACTCCCAAGCATCGCGTTGCCAAGTGTAATAATAAAACTTTCTTTGCCTCGGTGCCTTAGCGTCTAATTCAAGAATCGACTCGCCGCCAAAATCGACTCCCCATTTCATAATGGAACTAATTGTATCGGGAATATCCGTAAGTGACGCAAGTACCGGCGACACTTTAAGATCTCCCTTTGTAGAGTTAGGGGGTTTTATTGCTAACAGCGGCGAGGCCAATGATGCGGCAAAAGGCGTTATCACCTCACCGCTGCTCCAATATAGTATCTGTTTGAAGCGATAAGGTATTGCCCAGCCACCGTGGTCAGCATGAACGACAATCAGTGCATTATCATAGACGCCCAACGCTTTCATCTTATCGAATAATTTAACAATAGTATCCAGGGTACATTTTGATTGCACAGTCAACCGGACCCTGGTTGCTCGCATCGTCGATCCCGCATATCGACAGTCAGGAGTCACCACCATAGGGTTATGTACATTCATTATATGGATGTATTTATAAACGGGAGAAGCACGATCTATTGTTATATTTTCAATGAGTCCGATCATAAACCCCGTATGTGAAAAATATCTATGCTGTAAATACTCCTGACCGGCGAACGCCGCATTCAATAACCAACTTTGATTGTTATATACATATTTTTTAATAAAGTGCGGCACGGCCCGGAAAAGCGTAAGGTCTAACAGCTTTGTTGCATTATCGCTTTCAGAGTCGATCGAACCGCTGCTGGGTATAACGTATGAATTCTTATGATTACTGTTCGCATACCAGCTACCGAGAAGCGGTCCGCTGGCAATATCCACCTCATAACCAAATTGACTCGCCGTGTTCAATATATTTTTGCCCTTGATCACCGACGTTATAAATTCGTTTTTTGGAACATCGTTTTGATATATCTTACCACTCAGAAATGCCGGTACTGCGAAACGGGTGTAGGGAAATGTGCCCAACGTCTCGTTGTAAAATTCAAAACCACTAAATGCCATTCGGTATTTCTTACCGACATGTTTATTTCCTATTAACTCTTCAAATACATCAGCTTGAAAACCATCGAGCATGAGGTGCACGATATTATTCTTCGACGAAAATTTATAAATTTCCTGCAAAGTACTTTTTGAGCTCCGCAACCCGGTTTTGGATTTAGCGAGCTTGTCACTATTTTCAATACCGGAGTATACGATTGTCGCAAATTGAATTGCGAAAACTGCGCAGGCAAGTTGAACAATGATGCTGCCAATTCGACGATAGAAGGCTACCCCACAAAAAATCGCGCCGATCCAGATCGCCAGGTCCAGCCATCCTCGCCAAATATATTTCGACCAGTCGATGCCTCGGCCATCCAGTATCCCATAGTCCCAATTCAGTATGCTGCTCTGAAACCAGATTAATAACCCGATTACGGCAATAAGAATAGCGTGCAGACGACGCAGCTCTCCTCGAAATATTTTCCCTAATATAAATAGCAAAAGAAACAAAACTAGCGCTGGAATCGAAAGCAAACGCAGCATCCCCCACAATGGAGTGACGAACTCATCGGCGTTACCTAAGTAAAGTGTAACCGGGATAAATAGGAACAAATGCGCTATTACAATAACCGCCATAGGAAGTGTTACATCACGATATTTGTTATTACGGTGGTCAGATGTCGCAATCATGTGATTCTCAGCTAACATTTTCAGTTGCGCGACGAAAAGTCGAGCTGTTCGTCTAGAAATATTCCGCCGTTACCTTCATGATGTACTCACCAGCCGCATACGTCGACCACGAACCCTGCTATGGAATTTCACGCAACAAGGAAAGCAGCGATTCCAGGGCATGACGGCAGTTGAGGTAATCTTCCGAAAAGTTGTCGAAGCAACTCCGGTCTAATTCGATTTCGTCATTTTGTATAGGAGTCTTGCAGAGTTCCTCAAGAGGCACGACTCCTGGATCTCGAAATGCTCTTTAAATGCTGATTCAAACCCGCCTTGATGATACAAATCAAAAATATCATCTCTAGTCAGGAGCAATTTCTGAACTTGAGAGTCCTCTTTAGGAACAAACTCAACAATTAGGCTTCGACAAATTCGAGCGAAAAACTCAGCGATCATGGATAACGGAACGTTGTTGGAAATAGCAAGATGATGTACTAACGCGAGTGCCAGCACCGTATCTACCGGCGCTCTGTCTAGAAGGGAGATCCGCTCCTTCGCCGACCATCCTATCCCACCACTTGGATTGCATAAATCGACAATCAAAGGAAGTAGATTGCGCTCCTCGTCAGATTTTACCTTCAGGTAGTTAATTTCTGTGGCGGCAGGATCCGAATCAAATGAAATTACCTCGACACCCTTGGAACACGCTAATCTGCTGTAATTCCCCACATTTGCACCCAAATCCCACACCGTGTCCGGTCGCAAATCATCTAAGTATTTCGAAACGACCTCTGATTTATGGTCGGTGGCCAATGAAGAATAGTTCGTTTGATCATAATAATTAGCCCATTCCGTACCCTTAGGCGTCCAATGCAATTTATTAATTGTATTCTTCAGATTGACAACGATTCCGCGCAATCCAAGTGCGCTTATTTTTGCTTTCCGCCGTACCTTCGGTCTATCCCCAGAATCCGCGTACCGTTGTTGGGCTTTAGCATGTAGGTGTATATGCGCGAGCAACGACCAGTGAAATTGCGTCCTGAATGGAAGCATTCGACTGGCAAAATCGATTGGAACACCATCAACGAATATTTTCATAATCTGATTTAGTCGAATATCCGTGTAACACATTAAAGCCAGTGGACATAGAAAGTGCTGGCAGAACTGCCTATACGCCACCCATGGCTCATCCGTCTTGCGTCGTTCAAAGGATAACGTATCAATAAAAATCGGTTTTCCTCGCAAGAATTGCACGTTGTATGCGCTTGCATCTTTTAACGATATATTGTGATGTAGTGCAGTCAATTGCACTTCCAAGGTAAGTAACGCTGCGTCTTTTAATTGGGTAAATGTCCATTCATAAGGATAAGAGATAAATGGAATAACAGCGGGCTCGATTATCTTATAGGCAACGCTATCATCTGCGGGAACAATGCCTACTTCTTCGTGCGGAATAAGTGAATTAGTTCCAACGAGCTTCTCATAGAGGCCGGAGTCAATAAGACTTTGGTAGTCTTCCCGGTACGAAGTGTTAATCTGTCGATATAATCGGTCGTTACGACGAAAAATAAACCCACTTGGATCTCTAAAGGAAGCTGAATTAACTGAATCGGCTAGGTTCATCCGTTATCGTCTTCTCTACTTCAGTTTCAAGGTTATCGTTGTGGCAATTCAACAACTTACTTATGAATCCACTAATCCTGTACCAATAAGTTTTGATCACTATTGCTGCGCCCGCAACAGCAGCGATCGTCGATTGGATAATTATGCTGCCGGTACCGGGGTCGAGATATGCATAACAATCGTACGATACGAAAAGTAGTATCCATATTGGGGAAAGGCTTAAACGCCGAGCATTTTCTCTGGTAATCATCGTTACCTCACAAAATTGGGAGATTGGATTCTATACCGACATATTTTCCGTCGTAGACACAAGACGTCAGGGAAAAAATCGGTGTTACGTGGGCGGAACCAAGCGCCTGGCCGCGGCGGCCGGAATATGCTGCCCATATCGAAGAAGATCGCGGCTGCCACTAATCGCATACCGATCAGTATAGCAACAACCAGGGCACTCAAGGCTCGGGGTCAAACAACAATCGAAATTTGTGCAAAACCGCGTTGTGCGTCTGTGACTAGCTAGTTGTGAAGGCGAGTCGAAGCGAAGTTTGCTCGGAACGGCTGTGAGTTCGTTTTATGCCTCGAAATCGACGGTTTGAAGGCGTATTGCCGAGGCCGCGCTAGTGCTGCAGATCCGGGCCATCAGAATTCGACACACGTCAGCCGATTCTGACATGGCGTCCGCCACGAAAGATCCAAACAGTCGCACCCAGCGCGATCAGTACGTCAATCCGAACCAGTCAACGACGCCGCAATAATGCGTGCGCTATGGGCCGCGCCTTCGGAATTGTGTTGCATGCGCGGACTTCGCTCCATAGTTACCGCGCGATCGACCGCCGCGGTCAAGGTCGCTGCATCCAACAATTCAGGCGCGACAACCTGTGCGCGTGCGAGCTCCTGCATTCGCTCGGCACGTTGCGTCTGTTCCGTCTCTCCTTCACCGACAAATGGCACTAGCACGGCGGGCGTACCAGTATCCATTAAGTCAAGCACAGTGTTGTACCCGGCCTGCGATATCGATACTACGGCCCGGCGCAACAACCGCCGAAAGTCCGAGCGCGCGCGCTCGACCGTGATACCGGGTTCGGCCCGGTCCGCTAACGCCCGAAACTCCGGCTCCGCCATACCGTACCCAACGAGACAACGCCACGGCTCGTCGTGCAAGCGGGTCAGCGGCCTCGCGTCGAGAGCGGTGGCAAACAACTGCGCGCCCACTGCGCCGCCGCCAGCCGATACCAGAACACCGGCGCGACTCGCATCGCGGTTCTCAGCGATGGTTTCCGCGCCGTTTACAGATTGGGAGTCTTCACCCTCTTCGACGAATCCTGTGTAATAAATTTTATCCGCAATTTCGCTGGCAGCCGGGTAGCTTTTCTCTAGGGTAATGAACTCACGATCTCCATGCACCAGCACCATGTCGATATAGCGACGCACCAGGGCGACGGTTTCCACCACACGCTCGGATTTCGATTGGCGTTGCAGGATATCGCGAATTGAACATATCACTTTCGGTTTCCGGCACCACGAATCCACTAACTCCAACAGGGGGATTAACTCGAACCGCAATTTCCGTCTTCCAAACGGAAAGGATTCGATAATCAGTGCCTGCGGTTGCGCGCGGTTAACGATATCCAATAGCTGCGCGCTGCGCTGCTGTCGCCAAGCATCGGTGATGCGGTGACCGTCGGCGTCGACCAATTCACTAATGCGCTCATCGAGGGCCTTTAGTGCCGGCAACTGACAAATCTCGCTCGAACCAAAATTGACGCCGGGCACAGGCACACCGCCACTAATTACGGTAACTGCAAGATTTTCGGCTTGCATCGCACGCGCGAGCGCGGCGGCACGACGTAAGTGTCCGCTGCCCAGCAAGTGCTGAACATAGATTACAACGCGGGCGCGACTCGCCACGGCATTTAAGTCGTATTACTGGAAGATAGGAATAACTAGATCAAGCAATGGACTGTGCGACGGGAGGCATGGTGGAACGTGATTCGATGCCGTCTTTGACGCGCTGATTAATCGTGTCCAGTCCGTCCAACAGGTCGGGTATTTCCGCATCCGACGGCAACGGCTGATGCGGTAACTCATGCAGAGCCCTGATCGTAGTCTCGACGCTCAGGCCGTTTTCGGGGTCAAGCACCTTGACCAAACCAAATTCCGCGGCGCGCGCGGCACGGATCGCCTGCTCCGCGCGTGGTTTAGTGCGCGGCATGAGAATCGCCCTCTGATTGAAGGACAGAATCTCACAAAACGTGTTGTATCCGCCCATCGATACGACCCCGGCGGCACGCACCATGAGGTTTTCCAAATGGCTATCGAATGTAATCGCTTCGACCGAGCCGAGTTGTGCTACGCGGGCTAAGAATTCGTCCTGTTGGGCTGGAGGCATGAACGGTCCGAATACGATGAGCGCCGGGTAGGGTAACGTCGTATCGGTTTCATAGGCGTTCAAAATCGCGTCAATCATGGCAAAGCCGTCACCACCACCGCCCGTTGTAACCAACAAAAACGGCGCGTCGAGGTCAATCGGAGCACGCAACACCGGTTCCGATGGTACCTGCCGCTGTAAGTATCCGGTAAATAATGTTTTGGCAAGCAGTTGCGGAGGGGCACCCACCTCCGCCAATGGATCCCCCATCTGCGCGATACCGTACATCCAAATCTCGTCGTACAGGTCGCGCAGAGCCGGCATCACGTGCTTACGCTCCCACTCGCTCCGCAATGACGATGATTCATCCATGATATCGCGCAATCCCAACACCACGCGGGTTCCGCTGCGCTTTAACATATTCAGGGTATCGGTTACTTCGCCTTTTAGGCCCAACGGTTCTTTGTCGACGAGGAACAAGTCCGGCGCGAATATTTCGGCCGTGTGACGAATAATAGATTCGCGCATCTTGAGGGTTTGTGAGAGATCAATATGCAACGCCAGCGAGGTGTATTCGCCATTGTGAAGTTTAATGACACCAGGAATCCGCACGAAATCCACCCGAGCACGGAAATCGAAGCTACCGATAATCGGCGATCCGGAAAGAATAAGAACACTAAGGCCTTTGTATTGTTCAACCAACGAGTGCGCGATTGCCCGGCACCGGCGCAAATGGCCGAGACCAAACGAGTCATGGCTGTAAATCAAAACCCTGGCTTTCTCCAGCCGCTCCGTCATCTCTCCCTACCCGTCTTGATGGAAGCCGCAGATTACCCTATTTATCGTTCGAGCAGCCAGCAAATCGCAGCTATTCAGGCACTCAATTGCGTTCCTTAAGGCTACATCTAGCGTTACGCCGCCACTCATCAGGGTTTACTAATACATGCAGTTACGCGATTAGTGCGCGGTTCATCCGGCCTACGAACTACGGCGGCCGACATAGGTCTTAAAGTGAGTATTGCAATTCGCATCCACCCGAGAGGATTATGTAACCGGTATCGACAGCGTTACCGGCACATCGCCACAACCACGGAGGTATCGGTGCAGCTATTTCAAATCGTTCGATCGGCACATAATTGGCTGGCTGGCCGATCCGGTTACGAGAAGTTGCCGAATCGCGTATGCCAAACCATCGATCGCCAGCAAGAAGACAGCGAAATCCTCATTGGCTGGGTTCAACTCGCGATTCTCCTGACATTCGCCGTTTTGTATACACTCGCACCCAGCGCATTTCCCGACGAGACCCGCTTTGAGCCGGTTCCCTGGGCGTTGGGTGCGTATTTCATATTTACGATTACCCGCTTGGTGCTAGCGCATGCCCGCCGTCTGCCGTACTGGATGCTCGTACTATCGGTCATCGCAGATATGTTGTTGTTATTGGGCTTGATATGGACTTTCCACTTGCAATACGAGCAGCCCGCGGCATTCTACTTGAAAGCACCCACGCTGTTGTACGTTTTCATATTTATAGCATTGCGGGCGCTACGCTTCGAGGCGGGGTTTGTTGTATTGGCCGGCTTGGTGGCTTCCGCCGGTTGGCTAGTCATGGTGTTTTATGCGGTAAAGATAGCACCCGGAAACACCTCCATTACCGGCGATTATATCGATTACATGACATCTAATAATGTGCTGTTGGGTGCCGAGTTCGACAAAATTATTTCGATTCTTCTGGTAACAGCAGTCCTCACCACGGGGATCGCTCGTGCCCATAAATTGCTGACCCGGTCGGTCGTCGAAAGCGCAGCCGCGCGCGATCTGTCACGGTTCGTGCCCACCGAAGTCGTCCGTCAAATTGCGGCATCGGAACACGGCGCAACTGCGGGGCAGACCGAGCTTCGCGAAGCGACGATTTTATTTATCGACATAGAAAAGTTCACGGCGATCGGTGAGTCGCTGTCGCCGCAAAACCTAGTGGCGACATTGAACGAATATTTTACCGCCGTGTCGGCACCGATTCAGAAATATCACGGCGCTATCTGTCAGTTTCAAGGCGACGCGATTCTAGCGAGCTTCAATTTACCGGAAGCGAATCGGGACCATGCGCGGAATGCCGTATCGGCAGCTCTTGAGATTCAACGACTTCTTGAAATCCAAACATTTAATGGCGTGTCATTGCGAGCGCGGATCGGCATTACCACCGGCGAGGTCGTTGGAGGGTTTGTGGGCACTCCCGAACGGCTTGGCTACACGATTCATGGTGACGACGTAAACTTGGCAGCGCGCCTCGAACAACTTAATAAACAGCACCAGACCCGAATCTTGTTGGATGAACTGACATGCGAGCGTGCCGGACGCGACAACTTCGCATTCCAACGACTAGGCACAGAAACCGTACGCGGCCGCGAAAACCCCGTAAACGTGTATTCGCTATCGGCCTGAGCGGAGTATCGCTAACTGGCGGGAGATATTGGCACGGGCGATGACCTCATATCGATCACGGAAAAAGTCCGTGGAAAACACTGATTTGCGGTCCAGTAAACATTGCAAAAACCGACACTGCTGCGTTTCGAATTGACTATCGCTTAAGTGCGAACACTCGCGCCGCACCCGTGCACTGTCGTCATTAAATTCAGGCCATGGCATTCCAAATCCGGACAAATCGACATCCACGATAAACTTCTCATCGTCCGCAACGGGTGAATTCCTGTGGGTGGTAACGTCGATCAATCGACATACCGCAGCACAGAAGCCGTCCGCCACCACCGCTTGTGCGCGCTTCGTAAATAACTCGGCGCTGCGTTGCTCATTATCGTTCGACCTGGGGTCGTACACAGCGTCGTGATACCACAGCGCCATCTCCACCGCGTCATTGCCACCCATCGCTTTGGCACCAACGTCCATTTGCGTTAGGCAATGTTCAATGTGCGACATCGTGTGATAGCAACGATGCGACTGACTGTATAGCTCGACAAGTTCATCGAAAGTGCGGGCCACGTCGATTTCGGCACCCGCAACCAGACAGCGGCACCATAGCGAACTAAACCTTTCGGAATTCATGATCGCGGTAGCGTGGAAATCGCAATCAGCGCCCCATCAGCACGCACAAATATTTGAGAGGCGTTTTAACGATCGCGCTGACCCGCATGGCTTTGCATCTGCTCCACCTGCTCATGGGATCGGGCCAACTTGTCGCTGAGCTGGCGCATCACATCGAGCGCCACGTCGGGATTTTCCGACACCAACTTGAGAAATGTGTCGTTGGAAATTCGTAACGTCTTAACCACGCCGTTGGCTCGCAAGGTCGCCGAGCGTGGTGCATTGTTTAACACCGCCATTTCTCCAACCAGCTCGTTTCGGCCGCGGACAACAACCGGAAACAGCACCCCGTCCTCTGTCTCAGCAAGAATTTCGACTTCGCCCTCCATAATCACATATACGCAGTCGGTAGGATCGTTGGCGTGAAACAATATCTGTCCATCTTGAAACGTGACAGCTTCGCTGGTGAACGCCATTAGCTTAAGCTTGGAGGGGTCAAGCTTCGCAAACATAGGTACTTGTTTGAGCTGTTCGGCTTCCTGAAAGACGTCCATCCACCACCTCAATGATTCACCTACACCGGCATCGACCCCATAGCTCGGATCTCGCCATACCGAGCCGTTCACTGTGGCACGCTAGCGACGCCAAATCAAGACTTTGGCCGGCCGTCGCCGGCGCCACAATCGTGGCTGCGGGATTGCAATGCGTCCAGTTCGCGCCTACCGTAGTAACGCAATTCCAACCAATTCGCCCTGTTTAAGGATAGAACATTATGCCCAATTCAGCACAACCGACCGTGCAAGTCGATAACGCCAAAATACGGATTACCGAATGGCGTTTCGCAGCCGGTGCCGCCACTGGTTACCATCGGCACGAGTACGACTATGTCGTGGTGCCGATGACGACCGGAGTATTACAAATGCTCGGACCCGACAAAAAATCGTCGACCGCGAATTTAGTCGCCGGACAATCCTATTTCCGCGAGGCCGGTGTCGAACACGACGTCATCAATACCAACACCACCGAATTCGTGTTTGTCGAGGTCGAGATCAAGGGCTAACGAATGCGGCCATTCACCGCTATGCAGCGCGACCCACTTTTTCAATCCGCGAGGCACAATACTTGAACTCAGGAATCTTTCCAATTGGATCCAACGCCGGATTGGTTAAGGTATTGGCCGCGGCTTCGGCATAACAGAAAGGTATAAATACGACGCCGTCCGGTACCGCATTATCGCAACGCGATTTTAACTCCACGGTGCCGCGCCGCGTCACCACTCGGATCGCATCGCCCGGCGCAATCCCTAAGCGGTCCATCTGCGCAGCGCTCAAACTGGCCACCGCTTCGGGTTCAATCTCATCAAGAATCGAGGCACGCCGCGTCATAGCGCCAGTATGCCAGTGCTCGAGTTGGCGGCCCGTTGTCAATATCAATGGATAATCGTCATCGGGACGCTCATCGGGCTCAACCAGGCCCGCGGGTACGAGTTTGGCGCGGCCGTCAGCAGTGGGAAACCCATCGCTGAACACGATGTCATTGCCGGGTTGATCGGGGCCGTCACACGGATACACCACTACACTTTCGCGCTCCAACCGATCCCAAGTAATGTTGTCGAGAGATGGCATCACCTGTGCCATCTCCGCGAACACGTCCCGCGGGTGCGAGTAGTTCCAATCGAGGCCGAAACGCCGCGCCAACTCCTGCAGGATCCACCAGTCCTGTCGCGCATCGCCCGGCAGTTGGAGCGCGACGCGGCCCATTTGCACCTGACGGTTGGTATTGGTAACCGTACCGTCCTTCTCGGGCCATGCCGAAGCCGGTAATACCACATCGGCATGATAGGCGGTTTCGGTTAGAAATAAATCCTGCACTACCAAATGCTCCAATGTGGCCAACCCGGCCCGAGCGTGCTGCACATCGGGATCGGACATCGCGGGATTCTCACCCATCACATACATGCCCTTGATCTGCCCGGCGTGTATCGCGTTCATAATCTCCACCACAGTCAAACCGCGATTCGGATCGAGTGGCGTGCCCCAGGCGTCTTCAAACCGCGAACGCGCATCCACATTATCGACAAACTGATAGTCCGGCAACATCATCGGGATCAACCCCGCATCGGAGGCGCCCTGCACGTTGTTCTGACCACGCAACGGATGCAGCCCGGTGCCGGGCCGGCCGACATGGCCGGTGATGGTGGCGAGGGCGATCAGGCAGCGAGCATTATCGGTACCGTGCACGTGTTGCGAAACTCCCATTCCCCAGAAAATAATGCCGCGGTTGGCGGTGGCAAATTTGCGTGCGACGATACGAATTTGTTCTGCATCGATTCCACACACCGGCGCCATTTCCTCGGGAGTGAATGCCTGTATATGGCGACTCAGGTTCTCGAAGCCTTCAGTAAATCCCGCAACGTAGTTCTCGTTATATAAGCCTTCGGAAATGATGACATTCAACATGGCGTTCAACAACGCCACATCGGTGCCGGCCTTGAACTGCAACATGTGGGTCGCATGCCGCTTCAATCCCATGCCGCGCGGGTCCATAACCACCAGGGTTTTGCCGCGTTTCGCAGCCTGCTTAAAAAACGTCGCGGCGACTGGATGGTTTTCAGTGGGATTAGCGCCAATGACGATGATTACGTCGGCGTCTTCCGCGGCCGTAAACGGTGCAGTTACCGCGCCCGAACCGATACCCTCTAGCAATGCTGCGACCGAGGAGGCGTGACACAGGCGCGTGCAATGATCGACGTTGTTAGTACCGAAGCCGGTGCGCACGAGTTTCTGTACCAAATACGCTTCCTCGTTTGAGCCTTTCGCCGAACCAAAACCCGATAGCGCCTGCCCACCGTCGCGGTCGCGAATTAGCTTCAAACCATGGGCCGCACGATCCAACGCCTCGTCCCAAGTCGCCTCGCGGAAGTGAGTCAGCGGATTAGACGGGTCCAGGTCAATATCGGCATGCTTCGGCGCATCGTCGCGTCGAATCAACGGTTTAGTCAGGCGGTGCGGGTGACTGACGTAATCGAATCCAAACCGGCCCTTTACGCACAAGCGGTTACGGTTTGCGGGGCCATCGCGGCCCTGCACCGCAACGATGGTATTTTCGTGGGTCTGGTAAGCAATCTGACAACCCACCCCGCAATACGGACACACGCTATCAACCTCTTCCAGCGAGTCGGTGCGACCAACGCCATCCTCCCCAACCAGCGCCGTCTCCATTAGTGCACCGGTCGGACAGGCTTGCACGCATTCGCCGCACGCGACGCAGGTGCTCGACCCCATCGGATCATCGAAGTCGAACACGATCTTCGAGCCGTGACCGCGGTATGCCATGCCGATTACGTCGTTGACCTGTACCTCGCGGCAGGCGCGCACACACAAGCCGCACTGGATGCACGCATCCAGAAACACCCGCATCGCGGGATGACTCGGATCAGGGGCGGGCTGCTCGCGCCGTGGAAAACGGCTGGACGCCACCCCGATGCGCTCGGACCACTGCCAAAATTTTGATTCCTGCTGGTGTGCAACATCGCGCGGTGGTTGATCCGCGATGAGCATCTCAAACACCGACCGGCGTACGGATTCCGCGCGCGGCGTCGCGGTGTGCACGGCCATCCCAGGCGTAGGTGTGCGAATGCACGAAGCCGCCAGTACCCGTTCACCTTCAACTTCCACCATACAGGCTCGGCAGTTGCCGTCGGCCCGATACCCGGGCTCGGGCGAATAACACAAATGCGGAATATCGGTGCCACAGCGCTTCGCGGCCTGCCAAATCGTTTCCCCCGGTTGCGCCTCAACAGTTACGCCGTCGAGGCTGAACTCAATCGTTGCGTCTGTCGACATCTACTTGTCCTCCGGAAAATAGCGGAATACGGACAACAACGGATTGGCCGCCGCCTGGCCTAAGCCGCAAATCGATGCATCGCTCATCGTCTGACTCAATTCCGTGAGTAGCGGCTCATCCCATTGCGGTTGCTGCATCAACTCTACAGCCTTCTCGGTACCGACCCGACATGGAGTGCACTGCCCACAGCTTTCGTCCTCGAAAAATCGCATGAGGTTTAACGCGACGGCTTTGATATCGTCCTGATCGCTTAAAATGACGACCGCGTGCGAGCCAACGAAACATCCGTGCTCCTCCAGGCGCCCAAAATCGAGTGGCAAATTCGCGAGGCTGGCCGGTAAGATTCCGCCCGAAGCGCCACCGGGAAGGTAGCCCTTAAACGCATGGCCATCTTGCATGCCACCGCAAAACTCATCGATGAGTTCCTGCGCGGTGATGCCGGCCGGCGCGAGCTTCACGCCCGGCTCGCGCACCCGGCCGGATACCGAGTAGCTACGCAACCCCTTGCCACCGTTGCGGCCGTGCCCTGCGAACCAATCCGGTCCCTGCTGAATGATGTCGCGAATCCAATATAACGTTTCAACGTTTTGGACCAACGTCGGTTTCCCGAAAACCCCGACTTCCGCAACGTACGGCGGCCGATGGCGCGGCAAACCACGCTTGCCTTCGATCGACTCGATCATCGACGATTCTTCGCCACAGATATAGGCACCGGCGCCACGCCGTAGTTCGATCTTCGTAACGCGATCCAGACCGGCGCTTTGCAGCTTCGCGATTTCTTCCAACAGCGCGTGCCGTACGCCCGGATATTCGTCGCGCAAATAAATATAGACGACCTCCGCTTCGACCACCCATGCCGCGATCAACATACCTTCCATAAATCGATGCGGGTCACGCTCCAGATAGTAGCGATCTTTGAAGGTACCGACTTCACCCTCGTCGGCGTTGACGGCCATAAGTCGCGGCCCCGGATAACCCCTTACAAATCCCCATTTACGGCCCGTCGGGAAGCCGGCGCCGCCCAATCCCCGTAACGGTGAACCTTGCATTAACGCGATGACATCCTCGGGTGTGCGGCCGCCGTCCAGACATTCCCGCAACAATGCATAGCCTCCGTCGGCGACGTAGGCTTCATAATCAGTGTATTGCGGCACCACAGGTTGGACCCGATTGTCATCGACGGCCTGCGTCACACTGGCGGGCGTGGCATTATCGACATGATAGTGACCGACCTCAGCAACCGGTGCCGTATCGCAGCGACCCATGCACGGAGCGCGAACAACTCGTATCTTCGGATGCCCCGCGTCAACCAGATTCTTGATAAGAATTTCCGCGCCGAACATCGAACACGTCAAGCTTTCGCAAACGCGCACAGTTATGGCAGTCGGTGGCGTCTCGTCGTCCTTGAGAATATCGAAATGCGCATAAAACGTAGCGGTCTCGTACACCTCGGCCAATGCGAGGCGCATCTCGTGTGCCAACGCGACCAGATGCGAGGCCGACAGACACCCGTACCGGTCCTGCAACAGATGCAGAAACTCGATGAGCAAATCACGGCGCCGTGGCCGCTCACCAAGTACGCCGCGCACCTCCTGTAGCGCCTGAGGCTGGACTTGCCGGCCCTTCGGGGTCTTTGCGGTGCGGCGGCGCCCGCGGCCAGCGTGTTTTAAAGTTACGACTTGTTGGGACTTAATTGCTGCCATCTTGTCTATTACCGGTGATAGGCCCGAACTGTGGCCGGTCATCTTCAAGTAATACGGCGGAGTATGACAATCGCTATTTTCGATTACACCATAGGCAAACCCGATTGCTATATCATGGCCCGGAGGAGTTGGGCCCGATGGCGGGATCTGGGCACGACGGTGCAACCGCATAGAAAACCCTTAATGTAACTACCACGATCATTGGCTTGCTTGTTCGGGCTGCCACATCTGTGCGTCGATAACCGATAAATCGATGTCTTCGGCAAGGTCGAGAATAGCCCCCACCAACGGCGATACCGGATCACGATCTGCCACCACCAATCCGATGGTATGGGTGATTTCGGGTTCGATTAACGGAATAGTACGCACGTCCTGGCCACCGATCACGGCCGCAAAATTCGCCGGCACGATCGTGGACAGTTTCCCCGTGCGCACATGAGCGTAGAGATTAACAATCGAATTTGTCTCGATCTCCGGGATCGGCTGACAGTTCAGTTGCGCGAACACGCTATCGATGATGCGACGATTTTGCATATCGGGGGTCAACAAGCACAATGACAGCGACGCGGCCTCGATCCATTCGATCGTGTTACGGTCTTCGAACGTCTCGCTTGCGGTCAACACCGCGTACCGTTCCTGGTACAGCGGCAATCGGCGTACGTTTTGTAAAGGTTCATTGTCGATATAGGTCAATCCTGCTTCAATATCGAAGCCATCCAAATTGCGTTGTATTTCCTGGGAGCTTTGCGATAACACCCGCACACTGACGCGCGAATGGCGTTGATGAAATGGTACGGTCAACAACGGTGCAAACAGCAGCGCCGAGGGAATCACGCCGAGTGACATCGCGCCGGCCAGTTCATCCTGCATGGCGCTGACATCCTGGCGCATCGAGTCGCAGTCGGCCAGTATACGTTGAGCCCAGTGCAGCACGCGTTGGCCTTCTGCAGTCAACCCGTGGTAGCTGTGTGAGCCACGCTCGACAATCATGACGCCAAGTTCCTGTTCAAGCTGACGAATCCGCGCCGACAATGTCGGTTGGGAAACAAAGCATTGCTCGGCGGCACGACCAAAATGCTGCTCACGAGCCAAAGCATTCAGAAACTTAAGCTGCTTGATATCCACCAGACACCAAATCCGGCAACACAGGACTCATCAAGTGTACCATCTCCGCGAGCCGCAACTGGCGCATACGAATTACTGGGCACCCTCTTGCAACTCGCCGCCTGAGTCCGCAGCCAGAGAAAAATAATGGCAGATAAAATCCGCTACGCTTTGCGGCGCATTAATATCCAAAACCGCACAACCCACCGATTCCGTCAGCGGGCCGTCAACCGCCACAGCGATAACGGTCGCATCCTGAGTACAACGTAACGGCCGACGCGATGCGGTTCTATACACTTCGATCTTAGGCAGCGAGGACAATTTAAAGCCTTCTACTAGGATCAAGTCCAAATCCTCGGAGTGCAATCGGGCAATGAGTTCTTCGACATTGGGGTCGGACTCGTTGTCCACCGTCTCTACCATTAATGCCCAACGCCGCCGCGACGCTACAAGAGTTTGATCGGCACCGGCTTTGCGTAACTCGAAACTGTCCTTTCCTGGCACATCGAGATCGAAGGTATGATGCGCGTGTTTTATCACCCCGACCCGTAGACCGCGTTGCTTTAGGATCGGCAGCAATCCTACGATTAGCGTTGTTTTTCCGGTGCCGCTATAGGCGGCGAACCCAAGGACGGGAATACTCATTGTATGGATCGGCCCTTAATTTTCTGTTCGACTTCTCGGCATTGTTCTGGGGTATTGATATTCAAAAAGGTATCGGGAATATCCGAAAAGTCCACAGACGAATGTGGATGCTGCGCAAACCAACGATCGATCTTACGCTCACCGCTTTCCAGATACGCAGACAAACTGTCCGCTAATCCAATATCCAGCATACTAAACACGGGTTGCAGGCGTTTACCGTCATGTGCCACAGCGATACGCGTCGCTTCACTCAATCCCGCCTGTAGTCGATCCAGTAAGTCTGGCGGTAGAAACGGCGAGTCGCAGGGCACCGTAACTATAAACGCTGTTCTGGATGCGCGCATACCGCTGAGCATCCCCGCGAGCGGCCCGAGGTACCCGCCATGTTGATCACCGACCACATCCACTCCAAACTGCCGATAGCGCTCGATGTTGCGGTTCGCATTGATAATGACCGTCTCGACCTGCGGCCCGAGACGGTCAATGACATAGTCAATGAGCACGCGGCCCGCCAGCGGCACCAGCCCCTTATCGACTCCACCCATACGCCGCGCCTGCCCGCCGGCCAGTATCAACCCCGTTACCGAGTCCGGTCGCAACGCTTACACCGCTGCCAGAGGCGCATCGCGCAATATTGTGAGTCGCCCATCGTTGAGTTCGAATTCCGCATCCCACGACGCATCGCTACTGTCCAGCTCATGGCTGGTAATGACCAAGCCGGCGCCGGCCGCGCGCAAGCTTTGCAGCAACTCGGTCGTGCGCTGACGTGCATCCCGATCCATGCCGCTTAATGGTTCGTCCAACAACAGAATCTTCGGCGACAACACGCGAGCGCGGGTCAATGCAACGCGTTGTTTTTCACCGCCCGATAATTGCCTGGCGTTGCGTTCGCTGAGATGCGCGAGCCCTGCCCACTCCAAGGAATCGGTTACTAACCGGGCCGTATCGAGCCTGGACATACCCCGACGACGCAACCCATAAGCAATATTCGCCGCGACCGAGCGATCGAACAAATAAGGTTGTTGATGTAGATAAACGATACTCGAACGCAATTGCGATACGACCTCGCGCCAGTCACCAGCGTGGCAATCGATTTGAATCTCGGCGTGATCCGGGGGCAACAACCCCGCGATGATCTTCAACAACATCGTCTTGCCCGCACCGTTCGGCCCACGCAACATTACACCACGGGTTGCGGACAGTTCGAATCGATCGATATCCAGTACCATCCGCCGATTCACCGTCTTCTGTAGCCTTGTAATGGATAGTAAAGGCTCGGATGACATCGTCTGAGAGTTTCGCACTAGCGGCCTTTTGCCCCTGTTCCGCATTGAAAATGCGCTCGTATTCTCATTTACTTAACTTTATCTGCGTTATTACGCGTAATTTGAATTTGCCGGGATCAAAATCGCATTCGTACAAAGCACTCAGATTAACGATAAACGCGATGAACGGTGGGTAGACGTTCAGACCGCGAGTCGACCTTCGCCGCGAAACACCGCAACGAGAAAATTCAATAATAATGCCATCACCATTAGCACGATTCCGAGCGCAATGCCTTGCGAAAACGCACCCTTGCTGGTTTCCAAAGCGATAGCGGTGGGAATATTACGGGTGAAATGCAAAATATTGCCGCCCACCATCATCGAACACCCGACCTCTGCGATCACGCGTCCGAATCCCGCCACCACGGCCGCAATCAGGCCAAAACGGACTTCCCGAAACAATGTCAACATCGCCATCCAACGCGATGCCCCCAATGTCAGCGACGTTTCCCACGCACGCCGATCTCCGCCTTGAATGGCTGCGTGACCCATCGCCACGAGAATCGGGAAACACAATATTATTTGCCCTACTACCATTGCGGTCTGGGTGAACAATAGCTTCCAATCGCCGAGCGGACCGGCTCGCGACAGAAACACATACAGCAACAAACCGACGACGACAGCCGGTAATGCCAGTAGCGTATTGAACATCGACACACAAAATTGCCGGCCCGGAAACCGACCGTAGGCCAAAGCAAAGCTCAGCAGCAGCGCAAATGGGGTCGCAAAAATGATCGCGCGCGCCGAAACGCTGAATGACGTCACGATTACCTCCCACAACTCACGATCGCCACTGACCAGTAGGATCATCGCCTCGGTGGTGGCATCGGCTAAGGATTCCACATCGATTTCTCCGCTGCGTATTGGGGCCCGGCG
>Ga0224512_10002085_pt1 | contig 18565 bp, 15 predicted proteins | sample SF_May12_sed_USG_4_FD_169103 | JGI IMG/M metagenome (GOLD analysis project Ga0224512, IMG submission 169103) | Sediment microbial communities from San Francisco Bay, California, United States - SF_May12_sed_USGS_13 | ecosystem: Environmental > Aquatic > Marine > Sediment | place: USA... | reverse complement strand
GATGAAAACTAAAGTTCGGGCGTCCCGGGCTTTTACTCAACCGCATACCCGCCTCTCGGTCCGTTCGGTTACCCTTCTTCATATTACACGGTTTGCAGGCCACCACCACATTAGTCCAGGTAGTTTTCCCACCGCGGGATTTGGGAATGATGTGATCCACCGTAAGAGGATATTCCTGATCTCCACAATATTGGCAGGTAAAGTTATCTCTTCTCAATATATTCTTCTTGCTGAAGGATACACCTCTTCGCGCCTTGCGTTTAACCAGACTAAGCACACGAATCACCGTGGGCACCTGCAACGACATCGAAGGAGACCGAACCACATAGCCGTCGCATTCAATTTGTTCGGCACGGCCACTCAATACCATCACAAGCCCACGCTTGGCGCTACAAAACTGTAACGGCTCGTAGGAATAATTGAGGATCAGAATTTTTAAGGAATTCAACATAGTCGCTCAATTCACAAGGAAATTAGCACCTCTATGGAAACCCAGGGTAAATCCTGCTAATTTTACTCTTTACCCACTTGACCGTCAATATCCCCAGCATCCTCGACATCTTTTGAGTCAGGCATAAATCTTTATTTTAAAAAAGGTTACCCAAGCCCAAGCGACCTTGTGGATCCAACGATTTTTTGATTTTCCGCAGTTCTTCAAGCGCCTGATCCCCGATCATTTGATGATAATACTCTTTTTTCAACTTGCCCACACCATGCTCGGCCGAAATGGTGCCTCCCCATTTAAGAATCTGACTCACCAAAGTCGCATAGGTTTCACGCGCCAAAGGCATCTTCTTTTCATCCGGCAATAAATTTATATGAAGATGATTATCCCCGATGTGACCAAACATCACAAAGTCCAGACCGCTCTTCGTCAACTCATCCTGATAAAACTCCATCATCTCTCGGAAATGTTCATCGCCCACCGCCATATCCGTTCCCATCTTCATACGCCCCATCCGGGAATTTTCTTCATTGATCAACAAGGGAAGTTGGTGACGGAAGTCATGAAATTTTTCGATGTCTTTAGGATCCTGTGCAAACCACGAATCCTCCAACAAAACCTTCTCCTTCTCTAAAAACTCATACCAGGTTTCAAGACAGAGATCGTACTCCTGTTGACTGGCAACATCCTGCTCAAAGAAGAGAGCGGCTTGGGCCTTCGCCGGAATATTGCTGAACTTTTGTTTCAGCCGCAGTAAGGACCGCCGGTCAAAATACTCCAGAGAACACGGAGCAATTTTTGATGACCGAGTTTTTTTAATCTTTTCCAACAATTCCCAACATGCTTCCTCCTGGTCCATAAAAAGAACGCCACTCAAAAAATCAGCAGGCGCTTTCACCAGTTTTAATGTGCATTCAGTAAAAACACACAAGGTTCCATCCGACCCGATAAACAAATCCAGCCAATCCATTCCCGGCCGTACGAAATAACCGGCGGCATTTTTACACTTAGGACTTTTAAAATTCACAGAAGGAAACTCAATGACGGACCCATCATCCAGTCGAAGGGGCTGATCAATGGTTGCCCCACGGAGAACTGAAGCGGTTCGTCCATCCGACAACGCAATATCCGCTTCGAGAACGAACTGACGTGTGGTCCCGTATTTATAACTGCGGGCGCCGGAGGCATTGGTGGCCAGGGTTCCACCAATAGAGGCCAACCATTCGGTTGGGTTGGGAGGATAAAACCATCCGCTGCCTTTTAAATGGTTTTTCAGATCCTGCAAAGTTACCGCCGGGCCAACTCGAATGGTACCGTCTTTAACAGAGCCCAACGTCTTGAACCGTTCCATGGAAACTATCACGCCGCTTAAAGAAATACGGGATGCAGTGAGTCCTGTACCGGCTCCTGCCACTGTGATGGGGTTTTTATTCTGTTTCAGATAGGCAACCAACTCCTCACGGGTTTCGGGAACGACAACCTCGCTGGCCTTTCCCTCGGAAAAGTTGGAAGCATCCTTGAGATACGGAGCAATCGTTTCGGGGTCGGTTTTTTTAAACATGAATTCAAAGCCGCCCGGTCATCTCCGGGTGGATTCCATTAAACCATCGGCTTGTGGAGGGAGGAAACCCGCGTAGCCATGATGACGTTCAATCAATTCCAGTACAGTGTAAACTTCGCCATTTTTCATCTCCGGCTCAGTAAATACCTGACGTAAATCGGTACCTGGGTCGCCGACCACCTGGCCGGCTATCTTGAACCCTCTTTTACTCATCGCCTCAATAGCAAGTTCGATATTTTCGACGAGAATAGCGATATGGTGAAAACACTGATCGCCATGAGCTTTCACCCATTGGGGAATCAAGCTCTTGAGACCACGCTCGTCATCATATGCCTGATCGATAAACAAAGCCGGATATCCAGGCTTGCGAAACACTTTCGCCCACCAATGGTCAAATTCCAAAACACCAATATTTTCGTCGTAATGGAACCCAAGATCAAGAAATTGCTGGGATCGGGCATCGACATCCAAGGTTCGAATCGTGCAGTGGTCCACCAGAGGCATCCATCCGGCACCACAGCGAATCAATTGATCTGCAAAGTCAGCAGCCGCCTGATTGCCCGCGAGAAACCTTCCAAGATAATCTTGCATCAACCGGTCCAGTGCGTCCATAGCCTCACTCATGGCCCTTATTTGAAGGATTATCGGTTTCATTCCCTCTTTGCTTTTCATCCCGCTTATTGGCAGACGGCCCCTGATGAATGAACCCCGCATAACGGAACATCACTACCACGAGGCCGACCAAAGCAAGGATTGCCACTACAATAATTATTAAATCCATGAGAGCATCATCCTTATAAAATTAAGTGCCTTTAGTTTACCACCCGTGATGAAAACCGCCAAGATTTCTACCAGTACACCTTATGTGTTGACAAAAGTACTCGCAGGGCATAAATTTGTAGAAACGAGGTAATTCCCTATGGCAAGATTTGTGTCAAAAAAATACAAGAGAGTGGTCTGCGGCATGGCGTTCGTTCTGTTCTTTTGCCTTACCCTGCAAGTACCCCTCATGTCTTATGGTATGGACGACATGGATTGTGCAACCACGATAACCTGCGCGGCCTGCGGATGCGTCGTAAACTCCATTTCTTCTCCCTTATCACTATCTCCATTTTTTATTGAGCTAAATTCACAAGCGGAACTTCAGATTCCCAAAGCTCTTCTCGTTCAGGAACCCCGGATCGAACCTCCCAGATAATCTAGACCTCACCCCTCGCAAGAAGCGTAATCGCATTAGCCTATTTAGGCTATTATTGACTCGCATACGCTTTCTGCAACATCACTGTATTTAATTTCAAGAAACTGGAGGCACCCATGAGAAGAGTGATCCTAATCACTTTGACCCTATTGCTATTTGCGTTGGAAGCCGGAGCGACGAATAAACATGCAGGTCATTTCAAGCATACTCTGAACAAGTTTATCGAGACGGCGAAGAAGCAGAACCCGAGTCTGCTCGAAGCTAAAAACCGAATAAACATCTACAAACAAATACCTGATCAGAGAAGTTCCTGGAAAGATCCCATGCTGACTCTGGGCCTGGCCAACCTTCCGGTAGACACGTTTTCATTCCGCGAGCAGGCGATGACTCAAAAACAGATCCAATTGACCCAGGAAATTCCATTCCCAGGCAAAACCTCTCTCAAAAGAGAAGCGGCGGATAAGGACGTCTCTATCGCCAAATGGAACCTCAAAGAGTTGGAGCTGAATATCATTCGGCAAGTCAAGGAATCATTTTACGAGTTGTGCTATATCAATTCAGCCCTCGTTACGACGCAACAGAACAAAGTACTGCTTAAACAATTCGTCACCATTGCCGAATCCAAGTATTCCGTAGGCAAAGGCATTCAGCAGGATGTTTTAAAAGCCCAAGTTGAATTATCCAAAATCATGGACGAATTGATAGAGCTAAAACAACTACAAGCTAATGAAACGGCTAAGTTGAATACGCTAATGAATCGTCTGCCGCAGGAGCCTCTCGAGATCCCTCATGGCCTGACCCAAACCAATTTTAAATTTGACATCAAATTGCTTCAGGATTTAGCTGAAAAGAACCGTCCCTTCCTGCAGGGAATTCAATCGACCATTAACAAGTTTACCATCACTAAAAAACTAGCAGAGAGGGAATACTATCCCAACATCCAGGTAGGTGTCCGGTACGGCCAACGTCAGGATTCGCAGGTCCAAGATCACCCCGATTTTATTTCCGGATTCATCGGCGTCAGTATCCCCATCTGGTTTGCCACCAAGCAAAGCAAAAAAGTGGCCGAGGAAAACTATCGGATTATAACCGCAAAGGACTCTTACAACGCCGCCAGGAATGATGTGTTTTTAAAAATCAAATTGATTTTGGACAAAGAGATTAAAGGACAGAAACTGATCAGCCTGATCAAGACCGGCATCATCCCGCAGGCCCGGCAATCTCTGGAGTCGGCTCTGGCCGCATACAGTGTGGATAAAATCGATTTTCTAACGCTCATCGACAATCAGGTCACCCTTTTAAAATGGGAGATCAAATATCATCGGCAGTTGACGGATTACGAACAAAACCTTGCCGCACTGGAGCACGTGGTGGGACAACAACTGTTCGATTCATCCCTGTGAGCATCAATTATGAATGATAAAGACAAGACAGAAAACAAAATGGATCCGGTCCCACCTGCAGTAAAGGAAGAGGAAATTATCTTCCCTAACAAGGAGCCGGAAAAACCTGAGATTCCTCCAAAAAAATTCCAGTTAAAGCTTTCCCCACTCAAGCTTTTGGCTCTGGTCGTTCTCGTCCTTGGAGTTTACTTCGCAGGCTATTGGACCAGCCCTGAAAAATTTCAGTCGACGCTGGACCAATTCGAAGAATGGATCAGCGTATCTAAAGAAAAAGTAGCTCCATATCAGGAAAAACTATCGGAAGCCATCGAAACCCAAGTCAAAAAGAAAGACACCGAACCTCCTGCTCCAGAGATGAAGGAAAGCGAAAAAGCTCCCGCAAAGGACAAAAGAAAAATCAAATACTGGAAAGCACCGATGAATCCTTCTTACATACGGGATAAACCGGGCAAAAGCCCCATGGGGATGGATCTGGTTCCGGTATACGAGGGTGAGGCGGAGGGAGAAATCAAAATCAGCCCGACAATGACAAAGAACATCGGCATCAAAACCGTAACAGTGAAACGACGTACCCTCAAACATGAAATCCGCACGGTAGGAAATTTGACCTACGACGAACGAAAGGTCCACCACGTCCACACCAAATACGGAGGCTGGATCGAAAAACTGCACGTTGATTTCACGGGCCAGGAAGTCAAACAAAACGATCTGCTGTTGGAAATTTACAGCCCGGAACTGGTATCCACCCAGGAAGAGTTGATCTTGGCACTGAAGTACAAGGAATCACTTAAAGACAGCTCCTATGGAGAACTCACCCAATCTGCGGACAGCTTACTGGCCTCCACCAAAAAACGGCTGGAGTTATTTGATGTCCCCGAGCATCAAATCGAAACGCTGATTCGGGACAAGAAAATAACTAAAACCATGCACATTCATTCACCCGTCCGTGGCTTTGTGATTGAGAAAAAAGCCCTGCAGGGAATGCATGTACAACCGGGAACCAGTCTTTATATGATCGCCGACCTGTCGAATATCTGGGTTCTGGCGGATATTTATGAATACGAGGTTCCCTGGATCAAAGTCGGACAGAAAGTGGAAATGAACCTTTCGTATTTCCCCGGTAAGAAATTCTCGGGCAAGGTGACTTTTGTCGATCCCTTTTTGAACCCTGCAACGCGAACGCTGAAAGTGCGCATGGAGTTTCCTAATCCAAAATGGGAACTCAAGCCTGACATGTACGCCAATGTATCGATACAATCCACGGTCGCCAAACACGGCCTGACCGTCCCCGAAGAAGCGGTGATTCATTCCGGGGAAAAAACTCTGGTAGTCGTCGCAAAGGACTCCGGCCAATACGAAAGCCGGGAGGTCACGTTAGGTGTTCTGGCACAAGGTTATTACCGGGTAATCAAAGGACTGCGGAAAGGAGAAAAAGTCGTAGCTTCCTCCAATTTCCTGATCGATTCCGAAAGTAAATTACAAGAGGCCATAGGGAAACTCCAGGATTCCAAGCCGGAGCGACCCATGAATCAAAAAACCATGAAGAAGATGAATCCCTGAGCAAGCTATGCTGAAAAAAATAATTGCCACATCCCTGAAAAACCGATTCATGGTTATCCTGACCACTCTGTTCGTTGTGGCCTGGGGAATCTATTCCATGCAACGCACACCCCTCGACGCCATACCGGATTTGAGCGACGTCCAGGTCATCATCTTCACCGAGTTTCCCGGACAGGCGCCGCAAATCATCGAAGACCAAGTCACCTACCCTTTAACCACCACCATGCTTTCGGTTCCCTTCGCCAAGACAGTTCGAGGTTATTCCTTTTTCGGGTTCTCATTTGTTTACATTATTTTTGAAGATGGCACCGATCTGTACTGGGCCCGTAGCCGGGTGTTGGAGCAACTGAATTTTGTGGCGGGACGATTACCACAGGGGATTACTCCCTCCCTGGGACCCGATGCCACCGGGGTGGGTTGGGTCTATGAATATGCTTTGGTGGATAGAACCGGCAAGCATGATCTGGCCAAATTGCGTTCCATTCAAGACTGGTACCTGCGTTACGAATTGCAGACCGTGCCCGGGGTATCTGAAGTGGCCAGCATCGGCGGTTACGTCAAGCAGTATCAAGTGGAAGTCGACCCCAACAAACTCATCGCCTACAACATTCCGCTCAATAAGATCACCCGTGCCATTCAACGGAGCAACAATGACGTTGGCGGACGCTTGTTGGAAATGTCAGAAACGGAATTCATGGTGCGGGGTCTGGGTTACATCAAGAATATAGAGAACATCGAAAAGATTCCCGTCGCTGTCGGCTCAGGCGGGACACCCATTCTGGTCCGCGATGTCGCACGCGTGAAACTGGGCCCGGAGTTGCGGCGCGGAATGGTGGAGCTCAATGGCGAAGGCGAAGTGGTGGGGGGCATCATTGTCCAGCGCTACGGGGAAAACGCGTTGGAAGTCATCCGCAAGGTTAAAGAAAAACTCGAATCTCTAAATGCCGGTCTGCCTGAGGGCGTCGAGATCCTATCCGTTTACGACCGGTCAGGTCTGATAGAACGGGCTATTGCCAACCTCAAAGAAAAATTGATTGAGGAAAGTATTATCGTCGCTCTGGTGTGCATCCTGTTCTTATTGCATCTGCGTTCGGCGTTTGTCGCCATTCTCACCATCCCCATCGGAATCCTGATTGCTTTCATCCTGATGCACCAGCAGGGATTGAATGCCAACATCATGTCACTGGGCGGCATCGCCATCGCTATCGGTGCGATGATCGACGGCGCTATTGTCATGATCGAAAATGTCCATAAGCATCTGGAACTGGACAAGGGAAAGAAAAATCACTGGCAGATCATTTACGAAGCCTCCGTCGAGGTCGGCCCTGCCCTTTTTTTCAGCCTGCTGGTCATTACCGTTTCTTTTCTTCCGGTGTTCACTTTACAGGCGCAGGAAGGCCGTCTGTTTTCACCACTGGCTTTCACTAAAACGTATGCCATGGCCGGGGCGGCTTTGTTATCCATCACCCTCATTCCCGTTATGATGGGATTTTTTGTGAAGGGCCGGATACTTCCGGAAAAGAAAAACCCAATCAACTGGATTTTGAATTTCGCATACAAGCCAGTGATCTGGCTGGTTCTTCACGCTAAAGTCCTGGTCATTCTGATTGCCCTGTCCATTCTGGCAATTACGATTATCCCGTTCAAACAGTTAGGCTCTGAGTTTATGCCGCCACTCAACGAAGGCGACCTTCTTTATATGCCAACTACACTGCCCGGCATATCGATCACCAAAGCCAAGGAACTGCTCCAGCAAACGGATACAATCATCAAACAATTCCCCGAAGTGCATCATGTATTCGGTAAAGCCGGACGGGCCGAAACAGCGACTGACCCCGCACCCTTGAGTATGTTCGAGACCACCATCATGCTCAAACCGGAGAGTGAATGGCGACCGGGGGTCACCCTCCAGTCCCTGACCGATGAAATGAATGCCGCCCTCAAAATTCCCGGCTTGACCAACGCATGGACCATGCCGATCAAAACCCGGATCGACATGCTATCAACGGGAATCAAAACTCCTGTAGGGATCAAAATCGCCGGTGACGATTTGAATACTCTTCAAAAGTTGGGACAGGAAGTGGAGTCTGTCGTCCGAAACATTCCCGGCACTCTCAGTGTTTATTCCGAGCGTACGGTGGGCGGCAATTATTTTGATTTCGAGATTGATCGCGACCAGGCCGCTCGCTACGGACTGACCACCGGCGATGTGCAGGATATTATCCAAACCGCTATCGGGGGAATGAACATCACCACCACCATTGAAGGGCGGGAGCGTTATCCGGTCAATCTCCGTTACAGTCGGGAGCTGAGGGACAACGTCAATCGACTGCAAAGGGTTTTGATTCCCACTCCACAAGGACAACACATCCCCATGGCGCAGGTGGCAAAATTTTCCTTCAAGAAAGGACCACCGGTGATCAAAAGCGAAAACTCCCGGCTCAACGCCTGGGTCTATATCGATTTGAAGGGAATTGACGTCGGCACCTATGTGGAACAGGCCAAAAAAATCATACAGGAAAAAATTTCACTGCCTCAGGGCTATAGCTTGATCTGGAGCGGCCAATACGAATATATGGAACGCGCAAAGGAGCGGCTCAAGATTGTCGTCCCCTTCACACTTCTCATTATTTTTGTTTTACTGTTTTTAAATTTCAAGAATATCACCGAAACACTCATCGTCATGCTGTCCCTGCCGTTCTCCCTAGTCGGGGGAATCTGGTACATTTACTATCTGGATTACGATTTGAGCGTGGCAGTGGTGGTGGGTTTCATCGCTCTCGCCGGTGTCGCGGCGGAAATCGGCGTGCTGGTTTTGATTTATATCGACCACGCCTATCAACGTAAAATTAAGGACGGCGGCGTGACCTCCAAGCAAGAGCTTATCGAAGTCATCATTCAGGGCACCTCGGAACGGGTGCGACCGATTATGATGACCGTCACTGCTATCATCGGTGGCCTGCTCCCGATCATGTGGGGTAGCGGCACCGGGTCCGAAGTCATGCAACGCATCGCCGCACCCATGGTCGGCGGCATGGTCTCCGCTACTTTATTAACCCTGATCGTGATTCCCGCCATCTATGGCTGGGTACTGGAGCATCGTCTCAAACAATCCGGTAAATTCACTCATTGATAATGCTATGAAAAAATTAAACCTGATTTGCTTACTGTCAATTTGTATTGCAGGAGGCAGTGCCGCAACTCCTGCTTACAGCCACGTGATCCCTGAGGATGAACTGCGCAACCAAGTCTATCTGACCACCAACGAAGCGTTGAAAAAAGTTTTTGAGGGGGTACGGAAAATCAAAAGAGAAAAGCACAAGGTTTCTTCCGTCCAGAAAAATCAGATCGAAAAAACAACTCAGCAACAACTAAAAAGTCAACGCATCGAATTTTATACCGCTCGCGCAAAGAATCAGAAAATCTACGCCACTATTGGAAAAGCGTCCGCCAATTCACATCCTGTGACTGAAGCGAAATTTGTTGTACTAATCGACTCTCAGGGTCTATTAAAGGATATCCACATCATGGAGTACCGGGGGCCGCAACGTGCGGAGATCATTTCCCGTGCTTTTCTGGATCAGTACCTGAGTAAATCTGCGGAATCCGATTTCAGTACGGTGACCAGTAATCAAGGTCCCACACTATCGACTCAGGCTCTGAACCAGGCGGTACTTAAAATCCTGATTCTATTCAAGGCCCTCTATATCGACTCCACCAATTGAGGCGGCCCCCTTCCCTCTTCTTCCTTGACTCCCTTTTGAGGCTTCCGTATGCTGAGGAATTCATAAGAAAAACACAAGGAGCGGTTTGCATGAAAGATGACGTTAGAGGCAGTGAGATTCATAATCAGAAGGTGACCATTGGCGGCGTGCAGTTGACGCTCAGCCAGGCGGACACCAGCGAAGTCACCTGGATCGGCCAGAGTGAAATTCTCAAACAGGTTCTGGCCTGCTGGCTGGTGGTGGGAGAAAAGGATCTACCACTGGCTCCCCGGATCGTCGGCATGCCCGGCATCGGCAAAACCACACTGGCGATGGTTGGCGCGCGAACCCGCAATCAACCGCTGTACATTTTTCAATGCACTGCGGATACACGACCGGAAGATTTACTGGTCACCCCGGTACTTTCCGAGGCAGGAACCATTTCCTATCATGCGTCGCCTTTGGTGACCGCCATGATTCAGGGAGGTATCTGCATCCTGGATGAGGGCAACCGGATGAACGAAAAGAGCTGGGCCTCTCTCGCGCCTTTGCTGGATCACCGCCGCTATGTCGAATCCATCATTGCCGGTATACAGATTCATGCGCATAAAGAATTTCGCGCCGCCGTCACCATGAACAGTGACGAGTCGACTTTCGAGATACCGGATTACATTCTGTCGCGCCTGCAACCCACTCTGCAATTAAAAATGCCGTCGCATCAAGACGAACTTTCCATACTGAAATACCATCTGCCTTTCGCCGAAGAGGACCTGTTGAACATGACCGTCGGATTCCTGCAACGCGCGCATCAACTGGACCTCGACTTTTCACCACGCGACGGCCTGCATATTCTTCAATACGCTCTCAAAAGAATGAGTCAGGATAACGAACACCCTCTCTCCAAAGATGATATCTGGCTGGAATCGATAGAAAAGGTACTGGGCGAAGAGGCTTTGAATCTGGATGAATTGGCCGAAAGAAAAAAGCGGGCTCTAGGCTCCGATAACCTGCCGATGGGTTTGGGTGATTTTTTCTTCGATGAAGACAGCCCCCTGCATCCGGATTCCGATCCCGACCGTTAGTCCTCACCCGGAGTTTTAAGTGGCACACATTTTTGAACTCAGCGACAAAGTACAACTGCTTCCCGTGATTCACGGAAGCGGCAATTTCAGCCGTGAAGTCCGCCAGAGGATTTTATCCTCAGGATGCGATTGTCTCGCCGTCTGTCTGCCTCCGGAATTTCAAACCACCGTCGAAGAGGGTCTCCAAAAACTCCCCTACATCTCCGTCAGCGCCCTGGAAGAATCGGAAGGAACCCTGAGTTACGTTCCCATTGATCCCGTGCAACCTGTCATCATGGCACTCCGCATTGCTCAACAGGAAGGGATTACACGGAAATTTATTGACCTCAGTGTCCCTCAATATGAAACGCGCCATATGGATTTTCCCGACTCCTTTGCTCTACAAGGACTCTCTCTGGAAAAGTTTGCAGTCGCTCTTTTGCCGTTTATCAAACGTCCAACCAAGGATAGCCAGCACGATCAACGGGCACGGTGGATGGCGTACCAACTGCATCAACTGGAGATGGATTATTCGAAGGTCGTTCTCGTCTGTTCAGTACTGGACTGGCCGTGGATCAAACAGGCGTACGATGAACGCTCCCAATATCCCAAATCCAACTCGTCGGACGGTCATCCGGTTTTATACGGGTTAGAGCCCAACACACTGTTTTTCGCGTTGAGCGAGTTCCCCTACATCACTTACCTGTACGAAAAAAATCGCCAGGAGTTGAAATCGGATCGAGGCGTGGCTATCGACGGCGTTAAAGAGATCATGCTGAAGGCGCGGGAAAACTTTCTTGCCAAGCATAAGATTCGTTATCACAACCTGACATCGCAAACCTTTCAGGTTTATTTGCAATACGTGCGGAACCTCACACTCATGGAGAACCGACTCACACCCGACCTTTACACGCTGGTGGTTTCCGCCAAGCAGGTCGGCGGCGATGCCTATGCCATTGCACTGATGGAGGCCGCCCGCGATTACCCGTTTCAGAAAGAGAACGCCGGACTGGACACGCTGGCGTTGGGGATCAATAAGGCGGTACTGGATGAAGACCATGTGATCGACATGAGGAACCGTCTATCAGAAACTCAATTCGAATGGCGGTCTCTGGATCTCAAACCCAACCCTGAGCAATTCAAACAGGATCAGTGGAAATACACCTGGAACCCCTACGGACAATGTTCCTGGCCGCCGGAAGATGAGAAGATCGAGAGCCTGAACACACATGTCCGCGAGCAGACCAAGCTTCTGCTCTCGAACGATCTGGCGCGCACCGAAAAGTTCACCTCGTCGGTTAAAGACGGAATCGATATCCGCGACACGCTCCGCAACTGGCACACGGGCGATATCTACGTCAAAGAAATTCCTCCTTCGCGAGGTACGATTGAAGTGGTGGTCATGCTGTTTGAAATGGAACCTCAGCCGGATCGATACACCTGGCGTCAAACTTGGTTCGCGGAACACAAGGAAGAATCGACTCTTTGCTTTTTCGCCACGAATTACATGAACAACATGATCGGCCCCGGCATCGGTCAGGCCACCTATGGCGGTTGCATGATGATTTTTCCGCCACGTCCGATTATCAATATCTGGGAAGACCCGCGCCTGATCATGGGAGAAACACTGGAGGAAAAACTTCTGGAGGCCGCGTTTTTTCACTCTAAAGAGAAACATATCACCGTTGTCTCTCCCGGAGCACCTCAAGCCAGCTGGCGGCGGATGGCCCGCCAATATAAAAAACGGATCATCCATATCCCACTCAAACGGTTTTCCGTCCAGACCATTGAAAAAGTCAGGCAGTTTCACGTACTGAACGGCAAACACATCCGCTCCTTCGCCACCCGATTTATTCAGGACATTTAACCTTGAAGTAGGACTCCTGCTTTTAATTTGCTATACTTTTTCAGCAGGTTTTAAATTCTAAAATTCTCCAACGACCTGTTGACTATCTAACCGGCTAGCATTTCATGCCCGACACCAATCCTGGGTTCTCTTCCTTCACGCATGGAAAACAATAAAAAAGTAGGCAAGGCGGCAGGTACCGTAGGCTTGATGACCATGATCTCCCGGCTGTTCGGGTTTGTCCGCGATCTGGTGATAGCGATGACCTTCGGGGCTTCCGCTTCGGCGGATGCTTTTTTCGTCGCGTTTCGTATTCCTAACATCCAACGGCGCATCCTGGGCGAAGGTGCTGTCAGCGCGGCCATGATCCCGGTCTATGGCGAATACCTGAATACCAAAAGCGAAGAAGAAACTCAAAACTTCGCTTCCAACCTGTTCAATATCCAATTTACGGTTTTAGTCATCACTTCATTCGCGATTGTCACCTTCGCCCCTTTCCTCATCATGGCGTTCGCGCCGGGTTTTATTGATGAACCGGGAAAGTTTGAATTGACGGTCACATTAACACGTTGGATGGGGCCATATCTGATTCTGGTGGGAATGAGTGCGTTCTGCATGGGCATTCTGAATACCCATGGCATTTTCAAACCCTCCGCTGCGGCGCCGATTCTAGTCAACATCTGCATGGTACTTGGCGCAGTAATCCTATCCCCTTATCTGGAGCAACCCATCATGGGGCTTGCTATTGGCGTTCTTGTGGGGGGACTTTTACAATTCCTGGTGCAATTTCCGATTACCTTGCGCAACGGTTTGAAACTGTCGTCTCATTTCAACTGGAAACATCCAGGCATCATCAAAGTCGGAAAACTGATGGTTCCGGCTATTCTGGGATTCGGCGTTTATGAAATCAACCTGCTGGTGGATACGCTGTTGGCATCCCTGCTAGCGAGCGGATCGGTGTCTTACCTGTATTATGCCAACCGGATGGTTCAATTGCCCCTCGGCGTTTTCGGCGTGGCGTTGGGAGTCGCCATTTTGCCAATGCTGACCGGTCAGGCGGCCCGAAAGGAGATCGAGGAGTTCCGCGACACCCTGGCATTCGGTATCCGGTTGATCCTGTTTATCACCGTACCCGCTACGGTGGGATTGATCGTTTTAAGTTTTCCGATCATCAATACCTTGTGGGAACGCGGTGAGTTTTTGCGAACCACGACGGAAGGCACCAGTCTCGCTTTGATTTATTATTCGCTCGGGTTATGTGCGTTTGCCGGAACCAAGGTATTAGTTTCGGCGTTTTATTCATTTCAGGACACCAAAACCCCGATGAAGATCGGAATCTACTCCATGCTCCTCAATGTAACTCTCGCCATTATTTTAATGGGGCCGCTCAAGCATGGGGGCATTGCGTTGGCCACTTCCCTTTCGTCCATTTTCAATGCGGCGGCACTGGTGTTTCTCCTCAGGAAAAAACTGGGTCGCATGGGGGGACGCAGTATTGTCAAATCTATGGTTCAATTGACAATCGCCGTCGGCCTTATGGGATTGGGCATCTACTTTGCCAATGCGTGGTGGTTTGATCCGCAGGCGCCTCTGTTCCAAAGAATAGGTATTCTATTCGGAGAAATAACGCTGGGCGTGATTATTTACACCTGCGCTTCCTGGCTGATGAAAAACGAGGAACTCAAATTCATCCACCAGCTGATCCGCGAGAAAAGAGGTCCGCGTCCAGTCTGATTTTTTTCGCGAAACGCCCTTGTGTTCTCTCCCCTGTTCTTTATAATGAGCCTCCCGAAAACGTTAACCTCAACGAAGGAATCAAGAAATGCTGGCCTGCCTGGACTTGGAAGGAGTACTCGTTCCCGAAATCTGGATTGCTTTTGCGGAACAAACCGGTATCGAAAAACTGCGCCTGACTACCCGGGATATCCCGGATTACGATGAACTGATGCGCGGTCGGCTAAAAATACTGGATGAACATAATCTCAAGCTGGCTGATATCCAAGAGGTGATCCAGAAGATCAAACCTCTCGAAGGGGCCTATGATTTTCTGGGATGGTTGAAGTCAGAGTTTCAAGTGATTATTCTTTCCGATACTTTTTACCAGTTCGCAGGACCGCTCATGGCACAATTGGATTATCCCACCTTGTTTTGTCATGAATTGATTGTGGATGAGGAAGGGCGCATCGCCAACTATCGCCTGAGACAGGCCGATGGTAAAACCAAGGCGGTGGCGGCATTACAAAGTTTGAATTTTCAGGCAGTAGCGGCTGGGGATTCTTACAACGATACCGGGATGCTGAAGCAAGCGGATGCGGGTATTTTTTTCAGACCGCCGGAGAGTATCACCAAGGAGTTTCCTCAGTTTCCCGTGACTCACAAATACGAGGAGATGAAACAAGCCTTCCAGCAAGCCAAGGCCGCTTTAACGAAGTGACGGTAGTTTATTCAATCGAGCTGGAGAGCAGGCGTGTGGCGACCCAACCTTTTTTGCCACCCATATCCACCTGGGCCCAGTCGTCCCTTTTCTCAAGAATGGTCAGGCGTTCGCCCTTGCCGGCACCACCGACAATTTTCGATTTTTTGTCGGGCTTTTCCCGAATATTGGCAAACGACACATTGACATAGTGAAACAGCTGGTAGTCTTCATCCTCCGGGATTTCCTGCGCCTTCTCCTTTGAGGGAGCTTCAATAACATCTTCAAAAAAAACCTCGTAATCCCAGTTCGTCTTATAAGCTACCAGCACTGCGAATACCAGAGTGAGTAACGTAATTTTCGTCATCGCCTGCCAGAAAGTTGTTCCCGATTCGGGAGTCTCTCCAGGTCGAACCGGCGGACCACAGTGCTCACAGAAAGCCGCGCCGGGAGACAAGGGTTTGTTGCAGGAAATGCAATAATCCTTGATTAAGGCATTTTGTCTTTTGGTGATTTCATCGAAATTCATAATCCACTCACTTAGAAGAACTTAACCGGTAAATCTCATGATACTTGTTTTTCAAATAGGTGATGAAATGCGTGGGGCTTAAAACTTCCCCCGTCACCTCTTTCAACAAGGCTTCTGTTGATAACAATTTTCCTTTAACGTGAATCTTCTGACTCAACCATTGCTTGATGGGTTGAAATTTGCCCTCGCGAATCCAGTTTTCCAGATCAGGAGTCTCCTGCTTCATCGCGTTATAAAACTGGCAGGCGTACATGGCTCCAAACGTATAAGACGGGAAATACCCAAAAGCGCCGCCGCTCCAATGAACATCCTGCAAAATACCTTCGACATCGGTCGCAGGGCAGATTCCCAGATACTCCTGCATTTTATTATTCCACACATCGGGCAAATCCGAAACCGTATAGGTGCCGTCAAAAATTCCCTTTTCAATCTCGTAACGCAGGATGATGTGCATCGGATACGTCACCTCATCCGATTCCACACGGATAAAGGTAGGCTTGCAGATATTAATCGCTTCATAGAAAGCCTGCGAACCCACTCCCTTTAGATTATCAGGAAAGGTCTCGGTGAACAATTGCATATAATGCTCACAAAATGCTTTCTGTTTGCTGATCATGCGCTCCCAGAACAGGGATTGGGACTCATGAATCCCGGTGGTCAATGCCTCGGATACTGGCAAGGCGCGATCTCGTTCCATCCGTCCCTGCTCGTACATGGCATGGCCCGTTTCATGGATGACGGCAAACAGAGATTCCATAAAGTTGTCGGACCCGTAGCGGGTGGTAATCCTGACATCGGTGGGGTCTGCTCCTCCACAAAAGGGATGAACGGAAACATCCATTCGGCCTTTGTCGAAATCGAAGCCTAGAGCCTCGCTGATAGTGCGGCCCAGTTTCTCCTGTTTCGCTACTGAAAACTCGCCCTGCAGAAATGACGTATCCGGCTGGTAAGCACTCTCCCGAATGGCGCGAATCAAGGGAACCAACTCCACCTTGAGGCGTTCGAAGATGGGATCAACTCGCTCCATCGTCAAGTCGCGCTCATAAATATCCATCAGGACATCGTACGGAGGTTTATTCGGTTCGACATGATGAGCCCACTGTTTTTGAAGTTCAATCAGCCTCTCCAAGACCGGGGCGAAATCGGAATATTTGTTTTCTGCGCGCGCCTTGGCCCAGACGTGATGGCCTTTGGAACCCAACTCTGCCATTTCCTGTACCAGTTCCATCGGGACTTTGGTTTCCCGGTCATACGCCCGACGAGTCTCCCGGATATTGCACAGCTCATAGGGATCTAAATCTTTCGAAGAACCGGCCTCCAATTGATCCAGTAATTCTCCAATTTGAGGGTCCGTCTGCTTTTCATGCGCCACCCCGGCCAGGGAACTGATCTGCCCGGCCCGCGCTTGAGTAGCACCACGAGGCATGATCACTTCCTGATCCCAGTGCAATATGCCCATGATCTGTTCCAACTGACCCAACTCCTCAAGTTTCTTCGCTAGTTTCTGATACGTTTCTTGCATTGTGAGATTAAAACCTCCTGTAAACCGGGAAGATGAACTCTTAAAAACTAAAAACCAACTAAGGAATTTTATTATATAATTCAGGAAACCTGAATCACTTTCATTACCTTTAAATCATTGATGAGGAAAACAAAATGGACAAAGGGGAAGAAAATAAAATCACCATACAGGCCAGACTCAGGATATTGAACAAGTCTCTCGTGAGTGAAGAAAATTCGGTTCAATACTATCAGACCCTTCTGGAAAATACTGCACCAGACTCGGAAGAGAAAATTGGAGAACGTCGGATGTATGAAGACCTTCAGGAGGAGGAAAGAAAACATGTCCAGGCCCTGCAAGACATGATCCAGTATTGGGAAGATAAGCTCAAAAACTTATAGAATTAATTCTTTTTTATTCAATGAGTTAAATAATATTTATCTATGCATTACATCAAGTAGCATCAGTTCGCTATATCCCACCCTATATTTCTGCTTCTATCCCTTTTTCCCTTTAAAACTAAACATTTGACAACGTATCTCCGTTAATATACATTGATAATCATTCTCATTATTAAAATAGTTGGAATAAGTCTCATTCTGGGAAGTCTATAAAAGGATGAACCAAAAACCGAAGGATAAAATGTTCCTCAATAAAAACTCTCTGAGAAAGACAAGTGTCTTCACTTTTCTAATAGGCTTTATTTTTGCGACTGTGCATTACCCAGTTCTTGCCCAGTCTCAACCGGCAAAACTGGAATCCAACGTCAAAAAAATTGTGATGATGATGAACATCGTCACCAAGGAATACCACGAGGGTATTGCAGAAGGGAAGATCATCAACGCTGCAGAATATGAGGAAAGTCAGGTATTCCTCGAACAGGCGTTTGGCCGTTATAAATCTTTAATCAAAGGCGAGACCCCTCAAGACAATCAGGATGAATTATCCAGCCAGTTTACATCGCTGATTCAGAAGATAAAAAATAAAGCGGACCCCGACATTATCAAATCCGAGGTGAACGCTATCAATTCTGGAGTCCTTGCAAAGTTTAATATCAAGCTCAGCGAAACACCTTCCGAGCCTGTATCACTTGAAAATGGCCGCACTCTTTACATGAATAACTGCAAGGTATGTCATGGAATTGAAGGCAAAGGCGATGGCCCTATAGCACTACAACTGAACCCCAGGCCGGCGGTATTGTCCAATCCTCAATTTACTGGCGACGAGTTTTCCAAACCCTACGATAACTTTCAGATCATTAACGTAGGCATTGCCAATACGGCGATGGTGGGCTGGGCCGAACAGTTTTCTGAGAATGAGCTGTGGGATGTCACCTATTTCATC
>Ga0224512_10002084_pt1 | contig 18572 bp, 14 predicted proteins | sample SF_May12_sed_USG_4_FD_169103 | JGI IMG/M metagenome (GOLD analysis project Ga0224512, IMG submission 169103) | Sediment microbial communities from San Francisco Bay, California, United States - SF_May12_sed_USGS_13 | ecosystem: Environmental > Aquatic > Marine > Sediment | place: USA... | reverse complement strand
GGTACCGAACTCTACCTGCCGGTTGAGGTCCCGGGGGCCCTGTTTTCAGTGGGCGATACCCATGCGGTCCAGGGGGACGGCGAAGTTTGCGGTACGGCCATCGAGAGCCCGATGGGCGTAACGCTTACCTTCGATGTGATCAAAGAAGCCAATCTCGCCTATCCGCGGTTCACCACGCCCGGCCCGGTGAGCCGGCACGTGGACGCCAAGGGTTACGAAGTGACGACCGGCATCGGCCCCGACCTGTTCGAGGGGGCGAGAGCGGCGGTGAGCGGGATGATCGACCTGTTGTGCGCGCGCCACGGGCTGGAGGCGGTGCAAGCCTATATGCTGTGCAGCGTCTGCGCCGATCTGCGCATCAGCGAGATTGTCGATCAGCCCAACTGGGTGGTCTCGCTGTACTTTCCGCGTGTCGTTTTCGAATAGGCACGCGATCCTTCTGATTTGCGCTGAGGCCGGCCCGGGAGCCGGCCTCCGCCTTATGTCGCGGAACGTCTAATGGCTCTCTTGTCGGTCGAAAATCTGTCGGTCAGCTTTCGCACCGAGTCGGGGAATGCCCCGGTTGTCGAGGATGTATCGCTGGACATTCAACCCGGCGAAGTCGTCGGCCTGGTAGGCGAGTCCGGTTGCGGCAAGAGCGTCACGGCGATGTCAATTATGCGGCTGCTGCCGTCCCCGCCAAGCCGGACGGATGGTGGGCGGATCGTCTTTGAGGGGACCGATCTGCTGGCGATATCCGAGTCGCAGATTCGGGCTTTACGGGGAAACCGCATCGGCATGATCTTCCAGGAGCCGATGACGAGCCTCAACCCGGTCTACAGGGTCGGCGATCAGATCGGCGAAACGCTTCGGCTGCACAGACACATGGCCTCCGGGGAAATCCGCGACCGCTGCCTTGAACTGCTCGGCCTGGTCGGCATCGGAGCGCCCGAGCGGCGGTTGCGGCAGTATCCGCACCAGCTGTCAGGCGGCCTGCGGCAGCGGGTGATGATCGCAATGGCGCTCGCATGTCATCCGACGCTGCTGATCGCAGACGAACCGACGACGGCGCTCGACGTTACGATCCAGGCACAGATTCTCGACCTCCTCGCCCGGCTGCGCCGGGAAATCCACATGGCGATCCTGCTGATAACCCATGATCTGGGTGTCGTCGCGGAAACCTGCGACAGGGTGGTCGTCATGTATGCGGGCCGGGTGGTCGAGCGGGCCGACACACGATCGCTGTTCCGCTCTCCGCAACATCCCTATACAAGGGCGCTGCTGGAATCCACGCCGCGGTTGACCGGCAGCCGCGACAGGATGCCCACCATACCGGGGATGGTGCCAAGCCCGGGGCACAGGGTGTCGGGGTGCAATTTCCGCGACCGATGCCGATACGCCACCGCGCAATGCGCCGAGACAGCACCTGCGATGGCCGGCGGGCCCGGACACCGGGTCGCCTGCTGGAACGTCCCGCAATGAGCGAACTGCTCCGCATAGACGACCTTACGAAGCACTTCCACTCGTCGGGCGGCGGCGGTGTCATTCGCGCGGTAAACGGCGTGAGCCTTGCCCAGTCGAAGGGCGAGACGCTTGGCCTCGTCGGTGAGTCGGGCTGTGGAAAATCGACACTCGGACGGCTGGCACTGCGACTCATCGAGCCGACGTCCGGGGCAGTCCATTTTGACGGCTCGGATCTGCTCGCGCTCTCGCCGGCGCAACTCCGGCGCCGCAGGCGGGACATGCAGCTGATCTTTCAGGATCCCTTTGCGTCGCTCGATTCTCGAATGAAAGTCGCCGCGATCATTGGCGAACCGCTGGAAATCCATGCGATCGGGAATCGTCGCAGCCGCACTGCCGAAGTGGCGCGGCTGCTGGAGCTTGTCGGATTGCCGCCAGAGGCCGCGAAGCTCTATCCGCACGAATTTTCGGGTGGCCAGCGCCAGCGGATCGGCATCGCCCGGGCCGTGGCGCTGGCGCCGAAGCTGATTGTGGCCGACGAGCCGGTTTCGGCACTCGATGTGTCGATCCAGGCGCAAATCCTCAATCTGCTCGTCGATCTCAAGGCCAGGCTGGGGCTCGCCTACCTGTTCATTTCCCATGACCTGGCGGTGATCCGCTATATCAGCGACCGGGTCGCAGTGATGTATCTGGGACGGATCGTCGAACTGGCATCGGTAGAGCAAATCTTCGAGCGTCCGGCCCACCCGTATACCCAGGCCCTGATTGCCGCGATTCCGCAGCCGGACCCCGACCGCCCGACGCAGCGCAATGTCATTCGAGGCGATCCGCCGAGTCCCGAGAATCTGCCGACCGGCTGCCCGTTCCATCCACGCTGTCCGCAGGCGACCGAGTCCTGCCGCACGCGCGAGCCCGTGGAGCGCGACATTGGCGGGCCGGGCGCACCGCATCTGGTAAGTTGCCACCTGTATGCGGTCGAGGCGACCCGCTAGCGCATTATCCACTTACGTGGAATCGGCACCGGCCCGCTCCCCCACCCGGCCACCCACAGTGTACGATACCGATGGGTGGCCGGGTGGGGGAGCGGGCTGGAGCGAACATAACGGATAATGCGCTAATCGTGCTGCATCGCGCCGCCGTGCAGGGCGCCGGCTTTTCCAACCATGACCCGGACCCGGAGTGTCCCGGCCCTCTCGAAGACAAGGTCGGCGGGGAACATCTCGCCTTCACGCAGCGGCCGCGCAAGCCCCATCAGCATGATATGCAATCCCCCGGGCTTCAGGGCCGCGGTTTCGCCGGGGGCGATGGCTATGCCGTTGACCGGCCGCATCGTCATCACCCCGCCTTCCATCGCGCTTCGATGCAGCGAGGCCGTCCCCGCGACGGCCGCAGATGCCGCGACGAGCCGGTCCGCCGCGCCGCCCCGGTTGGTGATCGTCAGATAGACGACGCCATTCCGTGCCGTGCCGACAGTCGCCCGCGACCACGGATCGCTGACGGTAATATCGCCGGCGGTGAAGTCGGCTGCCGATGCCGGACCCGCCAGCGCGAACAGGATGGCTACGACCGCCGGGATTACGCCGTATTTCATGCCGGGCACTCGTGGCCACGATGCGACAACCGGCCCGGATGGCCGGCTGAAAATCGACGCAAACGAATTGGATATCAACCGCCCCACAGCCCTTCGCGCTGCAGGTCCGCCTGCGACTGTTCGATGCCGGCGCGCAGGATACCGACCATCTCGTCGATCTGCGGCCGGGTGATGATCAGCGGCGGCGACATCACGCACATATTGATCAGCGGCCGCACCAGGAGGCCGTTTTCCTGGCAGTGCGCATCGATCCGCGTGCCGATCTCGTAATCGAGCTTCATCGGCGCCTTGCTGTCGCGGTCGCTGACGCATTCGACGCAGGCCATCAGGCCTTCGCCGCGCACCTCGCCGACCATCGGGATTTCCTCCAGCTCGCGCAGGCGCTGCTGGAAATAGGGGCCGACCTCGCGGACATGCTCCATGATGCCCTCGCGCTCCATGATCTCGATGTTCTTGAGCGCTGCGGCCGCCGCCACCGGATGGCCGGAATAGGTGAACCCGTTGGCGAACATGCCGATCTCCGCCTCCGGCGCGCCGAGCATCCTGACCAGGCGGTCAGAGACGAACACCGCGCCAAGCGGCATGTAGCCGGACGTGATGCCCTTGGCCGAGGTGATGATGTCCGGGACCATGTCGAACACCGACTCCGAGGCGAACCAGTGCCCGAGGCGGCCGAATGCCGTCACCACCTCGTCGGCAATATAGAGCACGTCGTATTTGCGGCAGACCGCGAGGCACCGCTTGTGATAGCGGGGCGGCGGTATGATGACGCCGCCGGACGCCATGATCGGCTCGGCGATGAAGGCGCCGACCCGGTCGGCGCCGAGCTCGAGGATCTTGTTCTCGAGATCGGCGACCTTGGCGTCGCAGAAATCCTCGACGCTCATGCCCTCCGGCCGGCGGTACGGATTGGGCGACGGCAGGAGGTGCACGAAGCCGGTCTCGAAGTCGAGGTTGGTCTTGTCCCGCGTCTTGCCGGAACACGAGGCTGCGAGGTAGGTGCTGCCGTGATAGGCATCCTGGCGCGACAGGATATGCTTCTTCTCGGGCCGGCCGAGGCAGTTGTTCAGATACATCATGAAGCGCAGCGCCGAATCGACCGCGGTCGAGCCGCCGGTGGTGAAGAACACGTGCTTGAGGTCGCCGGGGGTCAGCTCCGCCAGCCTCTCGGCCAGTTCCGCCGCCGGCGGGTTGCCCAGGCTCCAGGGGCTGAAATAGGGCATCCGCATCACCTGTTCGGCGATTGCCTGCGCCATCTCCTCGCGCCCGTGGCCGATATTCATGCACCACATGCCGGCCGGGCCGTCGATCAGCCGGTTGCCGTCGCTGTCATGAAGATAGATGCCCTCCGACTGCGCGATGATGGTGCGCTCGACCTGGTCGAGCGTCTTGAAGTTCTCCCACGGATGGATCCAGTGGCGGTCCTGCTCGCGGATTTTCTTGGTATCGAAGGTCAGATTGGTGCGCATGAAACCTGCTTTCTTTCGCGTGTATCTCTCAGCAATCGGGCGCCGGGGTGGCCCGGCGGCGCGGCGGATCGAAGAAGGGCCGCGCGACGATGCGGCAGCGCGCCGCCGTCTTCTCCCATTTGATTTCCTTGTTCACGTAGATCTCGGCCCACAGGCCGTCCTCCCGTTCCGCCCAGGCCGCATCGAGCGTCGCCAGCGCGATATTGCGCTTGGCGGTCGGTGACCACATCGCCGACGTCACCATGCCGACCTGCCGCGCCTTCCCGTGATAGATCAGCGCGTCATGTGCCGGCTTGCGGCCCTCGATGTCGAGTCCCACGAGGCGGTAGCGCGGGCCGGTCTCGCGCTCGCGCAGCAGCGCGCGGCGGCCGACGAAATGGCCCTTGTCGAAATCGACCAGCCAGTCCAGGCCCAACTCGAAGGGCGAGCGCGGGCGGGTCGGGCGCACCGCGTGGTCGGCGGCAACGAAGTCCGAATTGGTCTGGATGAATCCGGCCTCGATGCGGGCCAGGTTCAGCGCCTGCGATCCGATCGGCGTCAGGCGGTGCAGTGACCCGGCCGCCATCAGCCGGTCCCACAGCTCGAGCGCACCATCCGGGTCGATCCACAATTCGTAGCCGAGGTCGCCGGTAAACCCGGTGCGCGAGACGGTGAGAGGCGTGCCGGAAACATCGTACCGGGCGATCCCGAACGGCTTGAGATCGGCGATGCCATCGAACGCCATCGCCTTCAGCACGGTAGCGGACAGCGGCCCCTGCAGGGCCAGTCCGGCGATCGATTCGCTGACGTCCTCGACGGTGACGTCGTAGCCGATCGCGCTGTCCTGCAACCAGGCCAGGTGGCGTTCCTGCGCGTATAGCAGGAACTCGGACTCGCCGAGGCGGAACACCGTGCCGTCGTCCAGCACCTTGCCGTCGTCGTTGCACCAGACCGCATAGGCGACCCGGTCCGGCTTCAGCTTGCGGATGTCGCGGGTCAGCAGTCGGTTCATATAACGCTCGGCGTCGGCGCCGGCGATCCGGTATTTGATCATCGGCGAGACGTCGAACAGCGTCGCCGCATGGCGGAGCGCAAAATACTCCGTCGCCAGGTCGGTGTAGCAGTTGACCGTGGTGTAGCCGGCCCAGCGGCCCCACTCATTGGTCTGGTTCAGGGACGCCGTGCGTGCATGGAACGGCGTTTCCAGCAGCGGCTCCTGATACAGGGGCTTGGTCGTCATGCCGCGTCCTCCCCCTTCCGCGTCGCCAGGATGCGCTGCGCGGCATTCATGCCGGCCGCCCCCATGACGCCGCCGCCGGGATGCGCCCCGGCGCCGCACAGGTACAGGCCTGCGACCGGCGCCTCGTACTGCGCCCAGCCCGGCACCGGCCGCAGCATAAGCATCTGGTCGATGGCGAGGTCACCGTGATGCCAGTGGCCGCCGGTGATGCGGAACTCGCGTTCGATATCCGCCGGGGTCAGAACCTGGCGTTCGACAATCCGCTCGGCGAGGCCCGGGGCATAGCGCGCGATGGCCGCCACCGCGTGGTCGGCGAAGGCATCGCGATGCGCGTCCCAGCCGCCTTTCAGGTCGCGCGGCGCATACTGGACCACCGCCGACAGCACGTGCCCGCCGCCGGGCGCGAGGGACGCATCGTGCACCGTGGGAATAGTGATCTCGATCGCAGGCTCGGCCGAATACTCGCCGTACTTGGAGTGGTCGAAGGCGCGCTCGACATAGCCGATGTCCGGCGCGATCACCAGGCGGCCGCCCAGCGCCGCCCGGTCGAGGCCGGTGAACTCCGGCAACTCGTCCAGCGCCAGATTCAGCTTGGCGGCGAGCCCGTTGGTGCGGAAGTTGCGGACGCGCCGCAGGAATCCGGTGTCGAGATGCTCCGGTCCGACGAGGTCGAGGAAGGTGGTCTTCGGGTCGGCGCTGCTGATCACGGCCCTGGTGCGCAGCACGGTGCCGGACTCCAGCTCCACGGCGGTCGCGCGATCGCCCTCGACGACGATGCGGCGCACCGGCGTGCCGGTCCGGATATCGGCCCCGAAGGCGAGCGCCGAGGCGGCGAGGGCCTCGGTCACGGCGCCCATGCCGCCTTCCGGGATCGCGAGGCCTCTGCGGCCGCCCTTGGCCTCGCCGGCCAGCCGGTACAGCCAGGTGAGCACGCTGCCGGGCGAGCGTGGCCCGAAATTCGTTCCCAGCACGGCATCGAAGGCCAGCGCGCCTTTCAGCCGGTCATCCGACAGCTCGTCGTCCAGCAGGTCGGCGGCGTTCATGTTGACGATGCGCAGGAAGTCACGCATCTCGGTCTTGCCCAGCATGCGCAGCGACAGGCCGAGCCGGGCCAGCGTCAGGCGGTCCTGCCAGCTTTCGCCGCCGAGCCGCGGCGGGGTGCGGCCGAGGAACGGGTGCAGCGCGCCGGCCATACGCAGCAGCCGCTTGCGCAAACGCCGCCAGGATCGCGCGTCCTCGTCCGGCACGCTGCCGGTAATCCTCTTGCCGCCGAGCGTCAGGTGATTGCCGTCCGGGTCCAGCGCGACGGTCGGCATCCTGCGCGCCGCCAGCTTCAGCCCGTGCCGGCGCAGCTTCAGTTTCGCGCGTACGCGCGGATGCAGCAGATGCAGGATGTGGGCGCAGGACGGCGCCGTGTATCCCGGGGCGATCTCGGCATTGCGCGCCGCCCCGCCCAGCCGGTCCGCGGCCTCGACGACCAGCACGCTCTGGCCGGCCCTGGCCAGGAAGCCCGCGCAGACCAGCCCGTTATGGCCGCCGCCGATGATGATGGCGCCGTATTTCCGGTCGTCGGTCATGCCTTCCGCCCCGCGCGCATGTCGGCGATGATCTCGCGCGCCGCATTGGCGCCGGGCGCGCCCATCACGCCGCCGCCCGGATGGGTGCTGGAGCCGCACATGTACAGGTGCTTCACCGGCATGCGGTATTGCGCATAGCCGGGGACCGGGCGGTTGAACATGATCTGGTCCATCGTCAGCTCGCCCTGGAAGATGTTGCCCTCGGTGAGGCCGATCTCCTCCTCCAGCTCGTGCGGCGTGCGCACCTCCATATGCAGGATCAGGTCCTTCAGGTCGGGGCTGTATTCCGAGAGCATGTCGATCACCGTCTGGCCGAAGGCGTCGCGCTTCTCCGGGGTCCACGGCCCGTCGGCCAGCTTCGGCGGCACGTACTGGACGAAGATCGACATGTAATGCTTGCCCGGCGGCGTCATCGTCGGGTCCGTGAGGCTGGGAATCATCAGGTCGACATAGGGCCGGCGCGACCACATGCCGTTCTTCCAGTCGTCGTAGGCGCGCTCGAAGGCCTCGATCGTATCGGTGATGTGCAGGTCGCCCTGCAGGGCCGGGCAGTCCGCCGGCACGCCGCGCCATGTCGGCATGCCGTCCAGCGCGATGTTCAGCTTGCCGGACGAGCCCCGGATCTTGAAGTTCCGCGCCGCCTTGAGGAAATCCTCCGGCAGGTCGTTGGCGTCCATAGCGTTCACGAAGGTGCGTTTGAAGTCCATGCTGGACACCACCGTGCGGGCGCGGATTTCCTCGCCGCCCTCCAGCGCCACGCCGACCGCCGTGCCCTTGTTGACGATGATCTGCGCGACCGGGGCGTCGGCGCGGATCTCGCCGCCGGCCGCCTGCAGCGCCCCCGCCAGCGAGCGGCTGATCGCCCCCATGCCGCCGCGCGCGAAGCCCCAGGCGCCGATGGTGCCGTCGACCTCGCCCATATAGTGGTGCAGCAGCACATAGGCCGAGCCCGGCGAGCGGGGGCCGAGGCCGGTGCCGATGATCGAGCTGCCGGCGAAATGCGCCTTGACCAGCTCGGTCTCGAAATACTGGTCGAGGAAGTCGGCGATGCTCATCGTCCAGAAGCGGATGGTGTCGTACATCCCCGCCTCGCCGAGATCGCGGAAGGCGCGGCCCATCTCGAACAAGCCGCGCAGATCGCGCGGGCGCAGCGACGCCGGGTCCGGCGGCGTCTTCATCAGCATCGGCCGGATGAAGCGGCACTGGCGCATGACCTCGGCGGAATAGCGGTCGTAGGACTCGGCGTCGCGCAGCGAGTGGCGCGCGAGTTCCCGCCGGCTCATGTCGTGGTCGTTGTAGCTGGCGAGGTAGTCGCCGTCGCGGGTCATGGTCAGGCCGCCATTGTACGGCGTGACCTGCAGCCCGTGTTTCGGCAGGTCCAGATCGCGCATGATCTCCGGCCGCATCAGGCTGCTGACGTAGGAGCAGTTGGAGTAGGTGAACCCCGGATAGAGCTCGCGGCTGACCGTCGCGCCGCCGATGTAGGGATTGCGCTCGACGACGAGGACGTCGAGTCCGGTCCGCGCGAGATAGGCGGCGGCCGTCAGGCCGTTGTGGCCTGCCCCGATCACGATGACGTCGTGGGTTTTCATGCTCCCCGTCTGCCCCGTAATGGCGTTGATGCGTGCTCGAAGACCACGGCATTCTAGCCCGGCCGTGGTTGGCCCGTCCAGACTATTGAATGAAAGTTCAATCAATTAGGCATGCTACCTTATTGCTATCTTGCGGTTTTTGGCGATTGCCCTTATCGTCTTCCGGTATGAACAGGACGAGAGCACGGACGGGGCCGCGCGGGGACGTCAAGGCCTTGCGCCGGGGGCAACTGATCGACGCGACGATGCGGACGATCGCCCGGCACGGATTCGCGCGGACGACGATGGCGCATGTGGCGAAGGCCGCCGGCCTGTCCCAGGGAATCGTCAATTTCTATTTCAAGACCAAGGAAGCGCTGCTCTACGAGACGCTGGAGCATCTCGCGGAGGAGTACGAGTCATTGCTGCAAACGGCGCTGGACAAGGCCGGCCCGGACCCGGTGGCGGCGCTCGATGCGATGATCGAAACCGATCTCGGGCCGGATGCCTGCTCGCCGACGAAGTCGGCGGTGTGGCTTGCCTTCTGGGCCGAGTCCCGCGGTCGGCCGAAATACCGCCAGTTGTGCCGCAAGCTGGCGGAAACCTACCACCGGCAGGTCCGTGATCTCTGTGGCGGACTTGCGAAGCGAGGCGGCTACGAAGGGCTCGATGTCGAGACCATCGCGCGCAGCTTCAATGCGATGGTCGACGGATTATGGGTCGATCTTGCGACCGACCCGCAGTCGTTCGACAGGGAGCGGGCCAAGCGTGCATGCCGGGCCTACTTCGCCGGGTTCTTCCCCGCCGAGTTTGCGCCGCTCCTGGCAAGGGAACGCCACGAGCGTAGACGCGCAAGCTAGATCGCGGCAAACTGAAAACCAACCGAACCTCACAGAGACCGGGAAGCCAATCTGGAAAGGGAGACTGAACATGGAACGAGAAAGACTGTTGGACGGCCTGAGGGCCGGAACGCTGAAGCGGCGCAACGTGCTCAAGGGCCTGGCGGCGCTGGGTATCGGCGTGACCGCGATGCCATTCGTGCCGGGCCGCGCGACCGCCGCCGGGCAGGCAACCTATTTCACCTGGGAAGGCTACGAAATTCCCGAACTGCACGGCGATTATATCAAGAAGTACGGCGCCAGTCCCGACATCTCGCTGTTCGCGGACGAGGGCGAGGGCTACCAGAAGATGCGCGCCGGGTTCACGCCCGACGTCGCGCATCCCTGTTCGTACAACACGAGGCTGTGGCGCGAGAGCGGCCTTATCCAGCCGATCGACACCAAACGGCTTTCGAACTGGGGTGACGTCATCTCCTCGCTCAAGACCATCGAGGGAACCCAGCATGAGGGCAAGCAATATTTCGTGCCGTTCGACTGGGGCAACACCTCGGTGCTTTACCGGACCGACCTTGTCGAGATCAAGGAGGAGTCCTGGGGCCTGATGTGGGACGAGCGCTACAAGGGCCGCCTGTCGACCTTCGCCGGCGCCAACGAAACCGTGCCTTATACAGCGGTCTACGCCGGCGTCGACCCCTGGAATATGAGCGATGCCGACCTCGCCAAAGTCCGGGCCCTGCTGGTCAAGCAGCGGCCGCTGATCCGATTCTATGCCGATGACGAAACGTCGATCGAACAGGCGATGGCATCGGGCGAGATCGTTGCCGGCACGACCTGGAACAGCTCCAGCATTACGCTCCAGGGCGAGGGGGTTCCGGTCAAGTTCATGAACCCGAAGGAGGGCATCATGACCTGGGTCTGCGGGCTCGTGCTGCACAAGAAGGCCCCGAACGTGGACAAGGCCTATGATTTGATCGACAGCATGCTGTCCACGGATGCCGGCAAGTACATGATCACCGACTACGGCTATGGCCACTCCAACGCCAAGTCATTCGACGCGGCCGGTGACGAGGCCGTCAAGGCGGCCGGGCTGTCGCGTGACGCCGAGGCGTTCCTGAAGGCCGGCGTCTTCAGCCGGGAGTTCAAGGATCGCGACGCGGTGCTGAGGATGTTCGAAGAGGTCAAGGCCGGCTTGTAAGTGGCGCAACGAGGCGACGGCGGATGGGACTGCGATCCCGTCCGCCGATTTCGCTGTTCATTCCTTGACTTGTATGCCGGCGCTTATGGCGGCGGCGAAAGGCGGGTGGACGTGCCTTGCGGGTTCAACACCATGCAACAAGGCGAACGATGACGAGTGTCGCACGTGCGGCCCCGCGGGCGGGCGTCGTCCACCGGCTCCGCAAGGCGGTGCAAGGAAGCCTCTTCCGTTATGCGGGCTTGCGCGGCTATGTCTTGTTTACACCGACACTTCTGGTTCTGATCGGGGCGATGTGCCTGCCCGTCGGCATGCTCGTGCTCTATAGTTTCTGGACCCAGAAATATATCGAGATCGACCACACGCTGACGATTGCCAACTACCTCGAGATCTTCAACAGGACCTCCTATCTGCTGCTCATCGGCAAGTCGATCCTGATATCCTCGGTGGTCACCGTGGCAACCGTGGTGCTGGCCTATCCGATCGCCTATTTCGTCGCGTTCCGGGTGCGGCACCACAAGATCATCTGGCTGATCCTGATCACCGTTCCGTTCTGGACCAGCTATCTGCTCCGCGTGTTCTCGTGGAAGGTGATCCTGGGCTACAACGGCGTCATAAACGCGGCGCTCAAATGGCTTGGCATCATCGATCAGCCGCTGAGCTTCCTGCTTCATAACCCCACCGCGGTCGTCATCACCCTGGCGCATGCCTGGGCGCCGGTCGCGATCCTGCCGATTTTCGTATCGCTCGAGAAGATCGATCGCTCGCTGCTGGAAGCGGCGACCGATCTGGGTGACGGACCGGCCGCGCGATTCCTGCGCGTGACGCTGCCGCTGTCGATCCCCGGTGTTGTGGCCGCATCGATGCTGGTCTTCATCCCGACCGTCGGCGACTACATCACGCCGCAGCTGGTCGGCGGTCCGGACGGCATGATGGTCGGCAACCTGATGCATGCAATGTTCTTCAAGGCCAACAACTGGCCACTCGGCTCGGCGCTGGCGATCCTGTCCGCCGTCGCGATCACGGTGACCAGCCTTGCCGTCTGGTTTCTGACCAAGCATGCACGGGAGCGTGCGCTATGAAGCGTTTCCCGAAATTGAAGGCGCCCGAGGGGCTGGCAGGTTACAGCATCCTCTATCTCGTATTCCTGTACGTGCCGGTGCTGTTCCTGCCGCTGTTCTCGCTCAACGACAGCATCTACATCACCTTCCCGCTGAGCGGCTTTACCACCCGGTGGTACGCGCAGATGATCGAGACCGAGAATCTGCTCATCGCGCTGGGCAACAGCGTCAAGGTCGCCGCCTCGGTCTCTGTCATCAGCACGATCCTTGGCACCCTGGGCGCGCGCGCCTTCACGCGCTACCGCTTTCCGGGGCGCAGGCCGATGCTTGGTCTGCTGGTGCTGCCACTGGTGGTGCCGGGCATCATCCTTGGCATCGCACTGCTGATCATGATGAGTTGGGCCGGCATTCCGCTCTCGCTGTTCACCATCGGCGCCGCGCATGTCCTGATCGCAACGCCCTTCGCGACCTTCGTTATGATCTCGCGGCTCGACGGCTTCGACGCCAATCTCGAGGAAGCGTCCCGCGATCTCGGCGAGTCCGGCTGGACGACGTTCTGGCGGGTCACCTTCCCGCTGGCGGTTCCGGGCATCGTTGCCAGCCTGCTGCTGACGTTCACCGAGTCGTTCGACGAATTCATTCTGGCGTTCTTCCTGGCCGGCAACGACGCGACGCTGCCGCTGTATATCTGGAGCCAGCTGCGGTTCCCGCGCAACCTGCCGGTAGTGCTGGCCCTGGGCGCCTGCATCCTGCTGGCTTCCTTCATCGTCATTACTTTCGCCGAATGGGTTCGGCGGCAGGGCGTGAAACCCGAAAAGAAGAAAACATGACCGTGCATTCGAACTTCGTATCGATACGCGACGTCGCGAAGCATTTCGGCCCGGTGCGCGCGGTGGACGGCGTTTCGCTGGATATCGCGCAGGGCGAATTCTTCGCGCTGCTCGGGCCTTCGGGCTGCGGCAAGACCACGCTGTTGCGGATCCTCGGAGGATTCGAGGCGTCGAACCGCGGCAGTGTCCATATCGACGGCGCCGACATGACCGTCGAGCCGCCGAACCGGCGCCCGGTGAACATGGTGTTCCAGAACTACGCGATCTTCCCGCATCTGAATGTGCGGGAAAATATCGGCTACGGGCTGCGCAGCGAGAAGCTGTCCAAGGAGGAAGCCGCACGGCGGGTCGACGAGGTGCTGGCAACGGTCAAGCTGGAGGGGCTCGGCGACCGCGGCGCGAACGAGGTTTCCGGCGGCCAGCGGCAGCGCGTGGCGCTGGCCCGCGCGCTGGTCAAGCACCCGAAGGTGCTGTTGCTTGACGAGCCGCTGAGCGCGCTCGACAAGAACCTGCGCGAACAGATGCGGGTCGAGCTGCGCGCCCTGCAGCAGCAGGTCGGGATTACTTTCATCTTCGTCACCCACGACCAGGAAGAAGCGCTGTCGATGGCCGACCGAATCGCCGTGATGTTCGACGGCAAGGTCCGCCAGGTCGACACGCCGGAGCGGCTCTACGAGACGCCGCGGTCGAAGGATGTGGCGGCCTTCATCGGCTCGATGAACTTCATCGACGCCACCGTGGAAGGCGTCGATGGCGATGCGCTTATCGTCGATGCAGGGCCGGTGGGGCGGATTCGCGCGGGGCTGCCGGCGGACGGCGCGCCGCCGGTCGGAAGCGCGGTGATCGTCGGCATCCGGCCGGAAAAACTGGCCCTGGCCGACTCGCAGCCGGGCGAAGGCGCCAATTCGGTGCGCGCGCGGCTGACCGCGGCCTCCTACCTGGGTGAGCGCAGCCACTATTTCCTGCAGGTGGACGGGATGGCGGAGCCGCTGTCGATCGCCCGCCAGAACACCCAGGCGCAGTTGCTTCACGAGGCCGATGCCGGCAGCGAATTGTGGCTGACCTGGTCGCCGGCGGCGGGGATCGTGCTGCCCGCGGCCGGTTGATTGAATCGTAGGGAACGCCAGGAGATTGCGGCAATGGCCGAGCAACCGCACGAAGACGAATATACCGACGAGCTGATCGCGCTGCTGGAACTAGTCTGGGGCAAGGGATTCCTCTCGCCCGGCGGGCCGGTGGCGGTCGCCGCCATTGTCCGGGACAACGACCTGACCGACAAGCAGGTGCTCGACATCGGCTGCGGCCTCGGCGGTATCGAACTGGCGCTGGCCCGCGATTTCGGGGCGCGCGTGACCGGCATCGACATCGAGGCCGAACTGGTGCGCCGCGCCAACGCGCTGATGGCGCGCGAGGGTCTGGCGGACCGGGTCGAATGCCGGTTGGTGGAACCCGGCCCGTTGCCGTTCGAGGACGGCGCGTTCGACGTCGTGTTCGGCAAGGATTCCTGGATCCATGTCGAGGACAAGGCGGGCTTCTTCGCCGAAGTGTTTCGCGTGCTCAGGCCGGGCGGCCAGCTTCTGGCCGGCGACTGGATGCGCTCCGACAAGCCCTACGGCAGGGACATGGAGTATTTCTTCGAAATGGAGGGCCTCACCTACCACATGGACACGATCGGGAACTACGGCGCGGTCATCCGCGCAGCCGGCTTCGTCGACGTGGAACTGGAAGACATCGCCGACGAATACCGCGTCCAGGGCCACCGCGAATACCAGGACATGCAGGGCCGCCTGAAACAGGCGATGATCGAGGCGCTGGGCGCGGACGGCCAGGCCCATTTCGAGGAGAACTGGCGTGCCATGACCGTGGTGCTGGACAGCGGCGAGCTGCGCCCCGGCCGCTTCTGGGCCCGCAAGCCGGCCTGAATCCACATCGCCCGCATACAGGCCCGATTTCCATGAACCGCGACCCGCGCTACGATATCCTGTTCGAGCCGGTGAAGATCGGCCCGGTCACGGCGAAGAACCGGTTCTACCAGGTGCCCCACTGCACCGGGCTGGGCTGGCTGCGCCCCCGCATGCTCGCGGCCTTGCGCGGCGTGAAGGCGGAAGGCGGCTGGGGCGTCGTCTGCACCGAATACTGCTCGATCCATCCCGCCTCCGACGATCTGCCATATCCCTCGGCGAGCCTTTGGGACGACACCGACATCCGCGCCAACGCGCTGATGTGCGACGCGGTGCATGAACACGGGGCGCTCGCCGGGGCCGAGCTCTGGTATGGCGGCAGCCGCACCGCGAATCTGTTGACTCGCGAGGTCCCGATGGATGTGGACAGCATGCCCAATACCAATGGCGACCCATACCAGACGCGGGCCATGGACAAGGTCGATATCCGGGCGCTGCGAAAATGGCACCGCGACGCCGCCCTGCGGGCGAAGGCGGCCGGGTTCGACATCGTCTATGTCTACGCAACCCACGGCTATCTGCTGTCGCATTTCCTGTCGGCAGAGACCAATACCCGGACCGACGAATATGGCGGCAGCCTGGAAAACCGGGTCCGCCTGGTCCGCGAGATCATCGAGGATACCAGGGCGGCGGTCGGCGACACCTGCGCCGTCGCTGTGCGGTTCTCAGCCGAAGAAGGCGGTGGCGGCGACGGTGTCCCGGTGTATGCGGAACGCCGCGAGATGTTCGCGATGCTGGCCGAACTGCCAGACCTGTGGGACATCAACATCGCCGACTATTCGCTGGAGATGGGCGTGTCCCGCTTCGTCAAGGAATCCGCGCTGGAGCCCTATATGTCGTTCGTCAAATCGATGACCACCAAGCCGGTGGTGACGGTCGGCCGGTTCACCTCGCCGGATACCATGGCCGCCCAGGTCAGGCGCGGCATTACCGATTTCATCGGTGCGGCGCGGCCGTCGATCGCCGACCCTTTCCTGCCGAAAAAGATCGAGGAGGGCCGGCCCGAGGATATCCGCGAGTGCATCGGCTGCAACGTCTGCTATTCCGGCGACGGCCAGAGCGTGCCGATCCGCTGCACCCAGAACCCGACGATGGGCGAGGAATGGCGCCGCGGCTGGCATCCCGAAATGATCCAGGCGAAAGGATCGGATTCGAAGGTGCTGGTCGTCGGCGCCGGGCCGGCCGGGCTGGAGGCTGCGCGGGCCCTGGGTCAGCGCGGCTACGCGGTCATGTTGGCCGAGGCGGGGCGCGAACTCGGCGGGCGGGTCACGCTGGAATCGCGGCTGCCGGGCCTTGCCGAATGGGCGCGTGTCCGCGACCACCGGGTGCAGCAGATCGAGCGGATGGCCGATGTCGAGATTTACCGGGAGAGCGAACTCGGCGCGGAGGACGTACTCGCCGTTGGGGCCGCGCACGTGGTGATCGCCACCGGCGCCACCTGGCGGCGCGACGGGTTTGGCCGTTTTCACCCGTCGGGAATCGACGATTTCGGGCCGGCGGAGCGGATCTTCACGCCCGACGACATAATGGCCGGGCGGCTGCCGGAAGGCCGGGTGGTCCTGTTCGACGACGACCATTATTACATGGGCGCCGTCATCGCCGAGCGGCTGCACGCCGGGGGGTTGCCGGTGACCCTGGTAACGCCGGAAAGCAAGGTCGCCGCATGGGGTGTCTACACGGTCGAACAGATTCGCAGTCAGCGACGGCTTCTGGAACTTGGCGTCGCGATCGTCACGGCGCACGCGCTCATCTCCTTCGACGGAGGCGAGGCGGTGCTCGCCTGCGCCTATACCGGCCGCGAGCAACGCATTGCGGCGGACGCAGTGGTCATGGTGACGGCGCGGCGGCCCGATGACGGGCTCTATCGGGCGCTGCAGGGACGCGTTGACTCCCTGCGGCGTATCGGCGACTGCGACGCACCGGCACTGATTGCCGCGGCGGTCTACGCCGGCCACCGTTACGCCCGCGAACTCGATGCGCCGCCGCAGGACTTCGCGCGGGTCCCGCATGACCGGGTGTTCGATGAAACGCCGTGATCCGGAGGGTTTCGAGGGCGGCGGCCCTACAGGAAGAATGCGCTGAAACCCGCAGAAATCGCCTTTGCATGGGGTTGTTTCACGATTCAGGATCCGATCTGGTATTAGTGCGTTCGTTCTGAAGATGGCGGCGCGACCTCACCCTTCGAGACGGTTGCTTTGCAACCTCCTCAGGATGAGGACATAAATATCGGTGCCTCATGCTGAGGAGCCCCGCAGGGGCGTCTCGAAGTATGAGGTCGCACCGCATCGGCCAGGCGAGATTGACTGGGAACCCGGCTGCACGGGAGGTGAGCGATGGCGAAGAACACGGGCATGCGCAAGGGGTTGACCAGCTATGGCGACGCTGGCTTCGCGCTGTTCCTGCGCAAGGCCTTCATCAAGGCGATGGGCTATTCCGACGATGCGCTGGAGCGGCCGATCGTCGGCATCGCGAATACCTACAGCGGCTTCAACCCGTGCCACCGCACGGCGCCGGACCTCGTCGAGGCGATCAGGCGCGGCGTGATGCTGGCCGGCGGCCTTGCCGTGGATTTCCCGACCATCTCGCTGCACGAATCCTTCGCCTGGCCGACCAGCATGCTCTACCGCAACCTGATGGCCATGGACACCGAGGAGATGCTCGGCGCGCTGCCGATGGACGCGGCGGTGATGATCGGCGGCTGCGACAAGACGGTGCCGGCGCAGCTGATGGCCGCGGCCAGCGCCAACGTCCCGTCTCTGATCGTGGTCACCGGGCCGATGATGACCGGCGATTACCAGGGCGAGCGGCTGGGCGCCTGCACCGATTGCCGGCGGCTCTGGGGCCTACACCGCGCCGGCGAGATCGACGAGGCCGAGATCGACGCGACCGGCGGCCGACTGATGCCGACGGCCGGCACCTGCATGGTGATGGGCACGGCGAGCACCATGGCCTGCATGACCGAGGCGCTGGGCATGATGCTGCCGGGCGGCGCCGCGATCCCCGCGGTCCATGCCGACCGGCTGCGCCATGCCGAGGCGAGCGGCGCCCGCGCCGTGGCGATGGCGGCCGAGGGGCTGACCCCCGACAAAATCATGACACCGCAGGCCTTCGCGAATGCCCTGCGGGTGCTGCTGGCGATCGGCGGCTCGACCAACGGCCTGATCCATATGACGGCGGTGGCCGGCCGGCTCGGCATCGAGGTCGACCTCGAGGCGCTCGACGCCATGGGCCGCGAAACCCCGGTCCTGGTCGACCTCAAACCCTCCGGCGCCGGCTATATGGAGGATCTGCAGAAGGCCGGCGGCTTGGTCACCGTGCTGCGCGAGGTCCGCGATCTCCTCCATCTCGACGCACTGACCTGCACCGGCAAATCTCTGGGCGACAATATCGACGCCGCGCCCGCCGGCTGGGCACAGGACGTGGTTCGTCCGCGTGCCGACCCGGTCTACCGTGAAGGCGGCATCGCGGTGCTGCGCGGCAATCTCTGCCCCGGCAGCGCGATCATCAAGCAGTCCGGCGCCGACGCGGCCCTGATGACCCATACCGGCCGCGCGGTGGTCTTCGACTCGCTCGAGGATATGGCCGACCGCATCGACAACCCCGACCTCGACGTGGCGGCCGACGACGTGCTGGTGCTGCGCAATGCCGGGCCGAAGGGCGCGCCGGGCATGCCGGAATCGGGCTACATCCCGATCCCGAAGAAGCTGGCGCGTGAGGGCGTGCGCGACATGGTGCGGATCTCGGACGCGCGCATGAGCGGCACCGCGTTCGGGTCCGTCGTCCTGCATGTCTGCCCCGAGGCCGCTATCGGCGGGCCGCTGG
>Ga0224512_10002082_pt1 | contig 18596 bp, 13 predicted proteins | sample SF_May12_sed_USG_4_FD_169103 | JGI IMG/M metagenome (GOLD analysis project Ga0224512, IMG submission 169103) | Sediment microbial communities from San Francisco Bay, California, United States - SF_May12_sed_USGS_13 | ecosystem: Environmental > Aquatic > Marine > Sediment | place: USA... | reverse complement strand
CACCGACGGCCGACCCCAACGGGCCGTACAGCGCGCAGGTCGGCAATCCCGTCAACTTTGACGGCACCGGCTCGTCCGATCCGGATGGCAGCATCGTCGCCTACGCCTGGGATTTCGGCGATGGCAATACCGGCACGGGCGCCAATCCGTCGCACACCTATGGCATAGCCGGCACTTATACCGTGACGTTGACCGTGACCGATGACGGCAGCCCGGCGCTCACCGGCACCAATACGACGACGGCGACCATCACGGCGGCGCCACCGCCAAACCAGGCACCGACGGCCGACCCCAACGGGCCGTACAGCGCGCAGGTCGGCAATCCCGTCAACTTTGACGGCACCGGCTCGTCCGATCCGGATGGCAGCATCGTCGCCTACGCCTGGGATTTCGGCGATGGCAACACGGGTACCGGCGCGAATCCGACGCACACCTATGGCGCCGCGGCCACGTATACCGTGACGTTGACCGTGACCGATGACGGCAGCCCGGCGCTCACCGGCACCAATACAACGACCGTCACGATTTCAGATCAGCCGCAGCTACCGGTGGCAGATCCCAACGGGCCTTATAGCGGTTTCATTAACGAGGCAGTCAGCTTCGATGGCAGTGCTTCGACAGATCCCGATGGCGGTGCCATTCAATCCTGGGACTGGGACTTTGGTGATGGCGGCACAGGCATGGGCGAGAATCCGACACACATCTACGTTGCCGAGGGAACATACACGGTGCAGCTAATCGTGACTGACGACGAGGGCCAGGTTAGTGCCGTGGCCATGACCACAGCTGTCATCGACCTGCGTCCGGCGAATCAGGCGCCCGTTGCAGATGCCAACGGGCCGTACTCGGAATTCGTGGGCGAGACGATCACCTTTATCGGTTCAGGCTCAAGCGATGCGGAGGATCCGAATACTGCGCTGACTTTTGACTGGGATTTCGGCGACGGCAACATGGGTGCGGGCATAAATGCGACACATGCCTATGGTGCCGCCGGCACCTATACCGTCATTCTGACCGTGACCGATAGCGGCGGTCTGTCCGACACTGCAACCACGACGGCCGTGGTCAGTGATAAACCGACCGACGGGGATGGCGAGGCGTTGTACAACGCATGGTGTCTCGGCTGTCACGGGAACTTTGACCAACCAAACCAGGCGTCTTCAATTAAAGTACTCGGCGCACGCTCATGCTCGATCGACGCGGCCATCAATGGCAATCCGGCCGCGGGGGGGGATACACCCTACCCCGACGGCGTGCCTGTAATGCAATTCATGCAAGGCGTCCTCTCCGGGCCAAGCGTCGACGAAATTTCGGCCTGGATGAACGAGTCACCTGTCTCGACTGTACAACGTTACATGACTACCTGCGCCGGTTGTCATGGGGCCGATGGAAGTGGCGGTTTCGTGGCCGGCGATATCCGCGGCAGGGGCAACAATGTTCGGCAAGCCATCCTGGCCGAAGAGTCGATGAGATTTCTGAGTTGTTTGCCGGAGTGGGAGATTACTGCGTATGGTGATTTTCTCGGGCGAGACCTTGTACCACGGGCCCGTAAGAGTGGATCCGGCGCGACCGGCCCGGTTTTTCTATTGTTGCTTGGCTGGGCCGTCTTTATAAAGCGACGTAGGAAGTAATTTCGCCGACAGCCGATGTCATTTCGGACTAGTGGCGGCGACGCGCGCCGCTACTGGTGATCGGGACAACGCCCTGCTGCCGCAGCAAATTCTCCGCGCGTTTGCTGCCGGTCTTGCGCCACACATGATAGGTACGAAGCAGGTCCACATCGGACTCCTGCCGTTCCCTGTCGCGCATTTCGTTGAGTATGTCGACGAACACCTGGAACTTGGCGGCCAGCTCGCTGTAGGTATCCGCGAATGCCTCGCCGCGAAACGTACCGCGGACTTCCGCCGACAGCGAGCCGTAGGCGCTGCCACCCATATGGATGTAGTAGTCCAGATCAACGGCGTGGGCAGCCAGGCTGTCGGCAAAGAAGCCGGATATGAACAGCGCGACATCGCCTATACGCTGCAGTGTAGAATTGCGCGCCACGGGGCTTGGCGCGTCCGCTGCGTCCGCAAGCATCAATGCAAGGGGCCTGACTCCGAAGGTTTCACCGTCATCTTCATACAGCTCCTCGGAGCGCGAATAAAGCGTGAGCAAATTGACGACGTAGTGCGTAGCGTGCGGTTTTACTTCGACGCCCTGTTCAGAAATGACGCATTCAATCGAGGTCCGGAAGTAGTCCAGCAAATTGGGCACTGGGACTACCCGATCGTGCTTGCCCTGTTGACGCATAGGCTCGGATCCTCGTCGGCGATATAGACTTCCTTATTATGTATAGCGCAATCGGCGCGCCAACCCTGTGATGCGATTCACAGTAGCCAAAAACGAACGAGGTCCCTCGGGCGCTGCTCGTCAGCCTGTCGCCTTCGACTTGGCGGGGCCCATTTCCAGCGCCTCCCGCGGCACTTCGGCATAGTGGCTGAAATCCATCGTAAAGCTGCCATCACCGCCGGTCAGCGATTTCAGCCTCGAATGGTAGCCCTGAATCTCTTTGAGCGGCGCCTGGCCGGTCACCATGATGCGGTCGTTGGGCAGGGCCTCCGTACCGGTAACCATGCCGCGCATCGACGAGAGATCCCCGGTAACGCCGCCCGCACATCTGCTGGGTACCGATATCTCGACGTCGACGATAGGCTCCATGACGATTGGCGATGCCTTGGAAATAGCGTCGAGGAATGCTTTCTTGCCGGCCTGAACAAAGGCGATTTCCTTTGAGTCCACCGAGTGATGTTTGCCGTCGTAGACAGTCACCATGACGTCCTGCATCGGGTATCCGTAAATGGCACCGGATTCCATGACCTGCAGGACGCCGGTTTCCACCGCGGGAATATACTGGTAAGGAATCGATCCGCCGACAACGGCGCTCGCAAACTTGAAGCCCTCACCGGAAGGCAGCGGCTCAATGCGTAAATACACTTCGCCGAACTGACCGGCGCCGCCGGTCTGCTTCTTGTGCCGGTGATGTCCCTCGGCCTTCCTCGTAATCGTTTCACGATACGCGATGGAAGGCAGCGACGTGATGACTTCGAGATCGTAACGATCGGAAATTTGCTCGAGCACCGTGCGCAGGTGCAGTTCGCCAAGCCCACGCAGCACGATTTCGTTCAGGGCGGCGTTGTGTTCGACCTGCAGGGAAGGATCTTCGGCTTCGACAACGTGAAGGGCGTCCGATGTTTTCTGCGAGTCTTTGTCGTTCGCGGGTTTGATTGCCAGGCCGTACATCGGTCGCGGCAGGTCGATTGATTTCAGGTGGAAATGATCTTCGTCGTGGGAATCGTGCAGCACGGCGTCATAGTGCATCTCGTCCACGCGCGGAATCGCGCAAATATCGCCCGGCAAACCGACTTTTGCCTGGGTATGCGTTGCGCCGTTGATTTTCAACAGCTGATTGACTTTGATCGGTTTTCGAGCGTCCCCCACATAGAGCTGATTGCCAGGTCGGATCGTGCCCTGGTGGATGCGGAATGTCCCGAGCCGGCCCTTGAACGGATCGATGTTCACCATGAACACATGCGCAATGGCATGTGCGTCGGGATCGGGCGAGATTACGACTTCTTCCGCATCGTCTCCCTCGCCTTTGAGGAATCGGGGCGGGTTGCCCTCCATCGGGTTGGGCATGAGCCGTTCGAAAATTTGCAGGAGCTGGCGAATGCCCGCGCCGGTCTTGGCGGAAACGAAACAGACGGGAATCAAATGACCGGAGCGCAGAGCTTTCTCGAACGGATCGTGCAGTTGGTCAGGTTCGATTTCCTGCCCCTGCTCGAGGTAAAGCTCCATCAGCGCCTCATCGACCTCAACGACCTGGTCAACAATTTCGGTATGCGCCGATGCGACGTCGCTAAACGCCGTGTCCGCGCCCTCAGGATGGAAAAAGCAGTCGACAACGCTCTCGCCATCAGCAGCCGGCAGGTTCAACGGCAGGCATTCCGCGCCGAACGCGTCCCGAATTTCGCCGAGCAGTGCTTGGAGGTCGATTTCCTCGGCATCGATCTTGTTGATGATGATCATGCGGCAAAGCCGCTGTTTTCTTGCGGCGTCCATCACGCGCCGGCAGATCATGTCGACGCCGCTCTGGGCATCGATGACCACAGCCGCGGTTTCAGCGGCGGGCAGGACGGCCAGTGCACGGCCTATAAAATCGCGGTATCCGGGCGTGTCGATCAGGTTGACGTGGATGCCGCCGTGATCCAGATGGCAGACGGAAGAAAACTGCGAATGGCCCAGCTGTTTCTCGCGCGGCGTGTGGTCGGACACAGTGTTGCCCTGATCCACCGAGCCACCTTCGGGAATGGCGCCACCGGCGTGCAGCAGCGCCTCAGTGAGCTGCGTTTTTCCGGCATTGCCGGGTCCCACAAGGCATACGTTACGAATATCGCTGGTTCCATAGGCCATCGCCGATTTCCTCTGTTCTTATTGTGGATACACCGATTATGAGTGTAGCAGCGTTGAGATCTATACGGTTATTCCGAAGCGGGAAGGACCGAGATCAGCATGATTTATGCAACAGGATGGGTACGCCTGGAGGCCCCTTGCAGCCGGGCGTGACGCCCGGCGCAGCCTAAACGGTCGCCGGCAGATCCGGCAGCATGACCGGGTGCCCGTCGATGCCGATGAACTGGCGGGCCAGACTCGCGCTCTGGTCGGATTCGCTCTCAGGAAACAACTCGCGGATGCCGCCGGGCGAATGCCCGCACCGGGAGGCTTCGATCGCCACCTCGTAATGCTTGCTATTGCTGCGAAACAGTAGGGATCGACTTCGATCATGCCCTGACCAGCCGACGAACGCGCTCGGATCCTGCAGACCGACTTTTCGGCCATCGGACAACACGGCGAAACACTCGGCATAGCGCATCGGACTTTCAATAACATACTCCGTGACATCGGCATGGCTCGCGCCCCGCAGCGGAATCACGGCGTCGAGAACACTCACGATCTTGTCTTCGTCAGCGATGCTGTCGCGGAAAAGCGCATCGAGTCGCTTTCCGGAGAGGGCAGTGGGCTTGTCGTGTTGTCGCATATCGATCTCCTCGTGGGTCCCGCCAAGGCAACGGCTGTGTCATGTACCTCGAAACAGTGTACCCACAAGAATTATGAAATTTTACAAAAAAAATTTCACATTGTTAATTTCACATTATCGGGCTGACTGATGGATCGCCTCGGCGCGCTGTGCAATGCCTCGCGTGATACCGCGAAAAATGAACGCGTGGAAGGGCAGCAGCGCGTACCAGTACAGGAGGCCCCAAACGCCGGCCGGGTGAAAATACGCGTTAACGGCGATGCCCCGGGCGTCTTCAGCGCCAGTGATCGAGAATTCGAGTACGCCCGCGCCGGGCGCCTTCATTTCCATCAGCAGCGTCAGTTGTTCGGCAGGCTGTATGGAAATGACGCGCCAGGCGTCGACGGCGTCGCCGACCTGTAGCCTGTTCGGGTGCCGGCGCTTGCGGCGAAAGCTCGGTCCGCCAAGGACCCAGTCCAGGGTCCGCCGAAGCCACCAAAGCCAGCCGGCATAAAAGAAATCCCCATTGCGGCCGACGCTGCAAACGACGCGCCACAGCGCATCCGCGCTGGCGCTGCTGTTCACGCTGTCGCCAGTCTGCTTGGCATAGAATGCATACTCCGGCCGGAATTCGCGACACGCGATCGAAGCTTCGACCCAGCGGGCAGGTACCGCATGCTGTCGATCGGCTTCGAGTGCTGCCTTCGCGGCTTCGCGAAATCCCAGGAGCTTCTGAGGCACCAGTTGAACCAGCCGATCGTCGCTGGCGATGACGTCCTGTGACAGACCGTCGATTAATGCACGAGCGATGTTCGTCGGCACCGACGTGACGAGACGCAGCCAATACGAGGACAGGCGTGGGCTAAGCACTCGAACCGGAATGATGCGTGGATGTTTGCCGGCCAGTTCCGCGTACTGACGCATGATTTGTTCGTAGGTCAATACGTCGGGCCCACCGACATCGTAGATTTCGCCGGCGGTCTGCTCCAGCAGCGGCGCATCGGCGAGATAACGCAGCAGGTTACTCAGTGCGATAGGCGTTGATCGTGAAACAACCCAGCGCGGAGTGATCATGATGGGCAGGTGGTTGACCAGATCGCGGATCACCTCCCAGGCCGCAGATCCCGGCCCGATGATCATGCCGGCCCGTATCTCGGTCACCGGAACCGTTCCGGCACGAAGAATATCGCCGGTTTCCTGTCGCGAGCGCAGGTGCGTCGATTTGGGTGACTCGGGGACGAGGCCTCCGAGGTAAACAATGCGTTTCACTCCGCTGCGAGCCGCCGCGTTGGCGAAATTGTGCGCAGCGGTGGCATCGAGCTGCGGAAAGTCCTTGCCGGCCGCCATCGAGTGGACCAGGTAGTAGGCAATGTCGATGTCTTGCAGCGCGTCGTCGAGCGTCTCCGGGCGTAGCGCGTCGGCCTCGGCAAGCAGGGCACCGTCCCAGCCTCGGCCTGCAATAACGTCGACGTTGCGCGAAGTGGCGTGTACGGGAAGGCCCTGCGTCAGGAGGAACGGCACCAGGTGGCTGCCGATATAGCCACTCGCCCCAAAAACAAGCCGGTAGGTCAAGGCGTGTCCGGGAATCGGTTTGCTGCAAAAGTGTTCATTCTTTCGGGGTGATCTCAGGCCGATCGATTTGTGATTAGTACCACGAAGGCGGTTCGGGATCAGCAGAACTCTCGGGAACTGCTATATATGAGATAACGGCTTCGTTTATCGAAGCGTATTAGCACGAGGAGATTTATGCCATGAGAAAAACAACCAGAATGGCTCTGCTGCTGGCTTTCGCGTTTTTGGCCGGCAATTCATTTGCACAGGACCAGGGCACGCAAGTCAATTACGCGTATGCGACCTACTTTGTGTGTGCCCCGGATGGCGAGTCTCGCGCCGACGAAATCATCAGATCGAGCTACAAACCGCACTACGATGCTGCCGTTGAGCAGGGCGTTATCCTGTCGTGGACCTGGATGCAGCATTATGTTGGCGGTACATGGCGGCGAGTGCTCGTAATCATTGCCTCGGACATGGATTCGTTACTCGACGCTTCCGGGGCGCTCGGGGAAATCATCAGCGACAAGACGCCGGAAGCAGGACGTGCTTTTTCGGCCACCTGCTCATCGCACGACGACTATATCTGGGAAACGACACCGGGCGTCGGTTCTGCGGCCGTTACGCAACAGCGCGGTGCGGCGGGTTTTTCGGTCTATATGGCATGCGATCTGAACGGCGAGGAGCGCGTCGATGAGCTGGTCACCAAGGTTTTCGCGCCTATCTATAACAGTCACGTTGGCGAAGGTAAGCTAACGTCATGGAACTGGCTGAAGCACAACGTTGGCGGTGAGTGGCGTCGAGCACTCATCATGGGCGCCGCCGATCACAAAGCGTTGATGAGGGCGCGGGCGGCGATCCTTGCTGATTTCGAAGACCGCAAGGTTGAACGGGCGGCCAAAGAGATGAACGAGATTTGTGGGCGACACCAGGACTACATGTGGGACATTTTCCTGCAAACGCCCTGACGTTGTATGTTCGCGGTCGCTAGAAGCCGCGTTTCGATTCCAACAGGAACTGGACCGAATCAATCGAGTCGTCGCCGCCCAACGGAAACGCGATGTCGAGATGTATCATTTTGGCTGCACTGCTGCGGGTTGGTGCGAATCGAAAGCCAAATCCGACGTTCGTCAGCCAGTTGAAAGGTTCGTTGCCCAACGGGTTCCTTCCCCAAACGCGTCCCGCGTCGGCGAAAACGGCGCCGCCGATGCGGACCAGGCGAAACGGATACCAGTCGGTGAAGTAACGCTGTTCGATGGTAAACAGCATCTTTGAATCGCCGCTCTGGTAGCGCAGCGGATAGCCGCGCAGGCCGCTGTCGCCGCCAAGCTGGACCGGGTTATCGAGGTCTAGCGCGTGGCCCACCGTTGCGACAAGGGTCGCAAAGAAGAGGCGCTTGTCGGATTGGGTGCGGTAATAGCGCGCGTTGGCCGTCAGCTGCGCGTTCTTGACGTGGCCTGATTCGAGGCGACCGTCGGTAGACATCGATAGCAACAGTGCCGTCTTGTCCAATGAGCCCAATCCTCGGCTTGCCCTGGCAGAAAACATCAGCGCGTCTCGATCCGCACCCAGTGAATCGTCGGACCAGCCGACGGACGCCGACAGGCGCGAGCCCAGATAGAAATCCTCGGTTTTGTCTATCTGGTCCCGATTCCTGGCCGTCTCGAATTGGTCTTCGACAATTTCGAGTCCAAGAAAGGCATAAACGAGCTCACGATCTTCGGGTATTGCGGCAGGCAGCGTCGGGTTCACAACCGGCGAAAAGCGGTTTTGGTCGAATACGATGCCCGCCGTCCAGCGCCTCACCCATCCTTGCTGCAGGCCTTTGGACCAGCCGCCGAATGCTGACACGTAGTCACGGGCGTGCTGGAACTCGGCCGCTTCCTCGCCGAGCGCGTAAAGCGCGCTTCGACGGTCGTCCGCCAGTATCGAGCCGCCGGCCGACCAGCGCGTATCCAGGGCATAAAACGGGCGCTTCGCGGAGAACAAATTCGACTTGCCGTCGGTATTATTGGAAATCTTGAGGTATGCCGATACCCAGCTTCTGCCCAAATGGTCGTCGGCAAACTCGAAAGCGTTCGACGTTCGATCGATGTTCTCGGTTCGCGCCAGGCGAAATAGCTGGCCGCGGCCAAGCAGGTTGGTGTCTTCAAGACCGAGCTTTGTGCGATTTTCGCCGCCACTTCGTGTCACCGAAATATCCGGATTCAGCGTCCACACGTCACGAGTGACGACCTTCAGATCGACTTCGCCATTCTCATTGCGCGTGGGCCTGATCTCTGCATCGAACAGGTAGCGATTTTGCCGCAGGATACGCGCGGACTCTTCGATCAGGCGGCTCGAGTAGACGTCGCCGCTGCGAAACAGCAGCTGTTTCTTGATGACCTTATCCCGGGTGACGATGTGCAGGCGATTGGCAAGGCGATACAACCAGTTGTTCTCGTCGGGGTTCGACAGGTCAAAAACATTGGATTTTTCCAGCGTGATCTCGCCGATCACCGCGGCATCCTGGTCGAGCACACTGCTGTCAGGCGGTTCAGCGGCCAGGATGGTTGCGGAAATAATTGTCGCCAGCGCGAAAACGCCAAGACGCATGGGTGTCATCCAAATTCGAGCATTTTTAATGCTATATTCTTTTTTGAGCCTCATGGAACTTCTTGGATTCGACACTCAATGTTCCGATGCAGGGGCCAAGCCCGGGGATCGCCGATAATCGGTTGATAGCGCTGATGATAACGCCAGAGCCACATCATTGCTGAATAAGGCCAGACACTTACCGCTCGCTCCGAGTTTCCTGCCGCGTTCCCGGGCCGTATCGGAGGAATTGACGGCCCTCGATCAGGAATTCCGCCGCTACTACGTACATCGCATGTTGCCGGTTGCGCGAGCGGGCATCGGCCTCGGATTCCTGCTGACGGCGGTCGTCTGCATTCTGGATGTTTATCTCATGCCAGCGGCCTTCGTCGAGAAAGCGATGCCGTTGCGCATTTTCACGACGCTCTTACCCTTAGCTGGAATTCTCGGTGCGACGTTCGTATTCAAGGAACATCGGTGGCTGCCTTATATGATTGCAGCAACGTCGTTCGTTGTCGGGGCATCAATACTCATTATCGGCGGTATCGCCATGCAGACCGGTGCGCCGTTGGTTTCCTGGGGGCTCATTTACACGACTTTCAACGTCTACCTGGTGCTTGGCCTGACGCTGCGGCAGAGTGTCGCCGTCGGATGGCCGATCTTCCTCGTCTATTTGAGCATGAGCCTGGGATTCAACGCGCCCATGCAGAAAGTCGCGTACGGCGCCATGTTTCTCGGTTTTTCCAACCTCATCGGCACCTATGCGAGTTACCTGCTGGAGCGCAACGCGCGGGAGATTTTCGACAACAAGCGCGAGCTATCGCGGCTCGCACACACGGACGTGCTGACCGGCCTGTTCAATCGTCGCATGTTCGATCAGCATCTTCGACAGGTCTGGAAGCAGGCGCGGCGCGATGACAATTCTGTCGCGGTCGTCGTCGTCGATATCGATCATTTCAAGCTGTACAACGACTGTTACGGTCACCAGATCGGCGACGAATGCATCAAAGCGGTGGCCGACGCCATGGCTGCAGCGGTCAGCCGGCCACTGGATATGGTTGCGCGCTACGGCGGAGAAGAATACGTGATGGTCCTGTACGATCCCACGCCGCATTTTCTCAAGTCGTTCACGCGCGACCTGTGTCAAAAAGTCATTGATCTCAATATCGAGCACAAGGCCGCCGAAACTGCCCGGACTGTCACGGTGAGCGTCGGCGCGGCATTAAGCGAGTTGCCCGGGAGCATCACGCCGGAACAGCTGATACGGCAAGCCGACGACGCGTTGTACGAGGCCAAGAGCCAGGGTCGCAATCGGGCAATCCTGTACCGAACCGAATGGGGCCAGCAAACGACTGCGGATCTCGCGGCCATGCTCGCCTGACTCTATGCCTAAACCGGAACTCGATACACGGTACAGTCACCGGCTCCTGCTGACCTGCCTGTTCGTTGTACTCGTTTCGAGCTTCTTCGTATCGCGAATACAGAGCTCGTTCGGTGATGTTCAGGTGCGGGGTATCAAGATACCCACCCAGAACGGACAGTGGGTGGCGGGTGATCTCTTCAAGCCGAATGGTGCGACCAGCGACGATCCGGCGCCATTTATCGTTGTGGTACCGGGGTTCCAGCGCTCCAAGGAATCGCTCTCCAATATTGCCATCGAGCTCGCTCGACGCGGCTTCGTCACCATCAGCATCGACCCCTATGCTCAGGGTGGTTCCAGCGCTTCTCTCAGTCGCATTGCGGCAACGACGGAGGGATACGGCATGTTCGCGCTTGTCGATTATGCGGCGAGCACCGGCAACCTCAACTACATCGACGGGAACCGGATTGGAGCAACCGGGCATTCCGCTGGAGGCAACGCGGCTATTCGGGGCGCCAATTTTTTTGGCAGAGAGGCGCAGAGAACGGGGCAGCCCAGCAAGCTTCATTCCGTCTACGTATCCGGATACGTTTTGACCTTGACCGACGAGGTCCTCAAGGATGTGCGATCAAATGTCGGAGCGAGCTATGCCTATTATGACGAAGGTGCGTATCGTAACGAACTCAAGGACGGGGACATGCGTTTCGCGCCCGAAGCGCTGCGGCTCATCAATACTGGCCGCGACACAGGCGCCACGGCTGTCGCTGAAGTAGAGATCGGCAGGTATTACGGCGACAAGAACCAGCGCACGCTGCGCGTTATGCACAACGAGCGCGTGCTGCACCCTTTTCAGCCGTACAACAAGGAAGCGACGGCCAATCAGATCGACTACTTCGAGCACGTTTTCGACTTTCGGTCCGAAATGAGCAGCGATGAGCAAATCTGGCAGTGGAAGGAGCTGCTGAGCATGATTTCGCTGGCGGCAGCGCTGGTTGCCGTCATTCCTTTTGGCAGGCTGCTGCTGGAAACGCCTTGGTTTCAACCGCTGGTGCAGCCGCTTCCCCGCGCGCTGCCAGGGCCGCAGGGTAAGGGCAAACTCCTGTTCTGGTCGACGTTCGTCCTCGCTGCTCTCATAGCATGCTTTACCTACATTCCGATGGCCGAACTCTCACAAAATCTGTTCGTTGCCGCATCCCGGCGAGAGCTGACGTGGTTCTTCCCGCAGCGCATGAACAATGCGGTCATGTTATGGGCCGTCCTCAATGGCACGGTCGGATTCCTGATGTTCTGGCTCAGCTATCGCTTTTTTGGGCGTAAGAACGGCATGTCGTGGGACATGTTGGGCTTGAGGACCACGCCGACGCATTTGTGGCACACGTTCTTGCTTGCTTGCTGCCTGTTCGTCTTCTACTTCCTGTTCCTGTTCACGGTGTATTACTTTTTTCACGTCGACTACCGTTTCCTCTTTATGGGCGTGCGCGTATTCCAGCCGGCGCTGCTCATTCTCCTGATCATGTATGCACCGTTCTTCTTCGTATTTTTTCTGGCTAATTCGCTGCGGGTCAACGCCGCAATGCGTTTCGAGGGACAACCAGAGTGGCGGAGCATGCTGCTGGCCGGCGTTGCAAACTCTCTCGGGCTATTACTGATTGTCGTCGTGCAATACACGACGTTTGTGTTCACCGGAATGGTGTACTGGACCGACGGCTGGCTGTACGTCAATTTGCTGTTTGCGGTTGTGCCGATGATGTTCGTGCTGCCGTATTTCAATCGCTACTTCTTTCGCATGACCGGCTCGATTTATCTCGGGCCCATGGTCACCTGCCTGATCTTCGTGATGATCCTTATCACCAACACCGTGATTTACCTGCCGCTCGAATAAAGGATATCGACTCAGTCGGCGGTGCTGTCGCGGCCGAGCAGTTTCGCTACGAAAATCAATGCGCTGCCAACCAGGGCGAGGGCAACGAAAAGTGTTACTGGCTGGCCGTTCGGAAAGTCTTCGAGGAACAGCTTGATGCCGACCAGGATCAGGACCGGATAGACCAGCCATCGTGCCTCCGGCCACCGGGGATAACGGCTGGACAGAGCCAGCGTTACGGACGATATGGACAATACCGCGGTCCTCAAGGCCGCCAGAACCGCCAGATTGGCGTCTGCGGTACCGGCGCTGGCCAGGACGGGCGCGAAATAGACGACCATGAGTCCGCCTACCTCCCAGACCGACAGGGCCAGCACGATCAACTGCGGTACGCCGGCAAGGACTCCCCAGCGATCGGAATGCTGCGCCACCGGAATGAACAGGCATGCGACCGTCGTCATGGCAATAACCAGGTGCCAGGGTACTAATGGTGGCCAGGACAGGAGGGCATCGCCCGCGAGCGCCTGCAGTCCTGTCTCGAGGATTCCCGAGCTGATTCCGGCCGCCAGCAGCAGGAACGTGCACTGCAGGCTCAATGCAACCCTGCCGTATCGACCGCTGAACCAGGCCATGGCCAAAGCCAGCAGGGACCACGCGGCTGCCGCGATAGCAGGTGACAATACGAGGGCGCTGCCGACCACCAGGAGTACCAGCCCCAGCGTGGAGTAGAAGAAAAAATTTCGGCCGCGGGCGGCGCGGGTCTGCGGTGTGAATGCAAGCGCGTAGGCAGCAGCTGCGAGCAGCAGGGTGAGCATGCCGACCTGTGACATCATGACTTGGCCTGCCCGGGCGGAGAGACTGGCGGCCAGGAACACGATTCCGACGGCCAACAGCGCTTGTATGGCTTCAAAAACGCCGAGGTTGCGACCGCGCCGATGCGAGTGAAGCGCAAAGCTTGAAAGATAAACGAGTAACAACAGGGAGCCTGACAAAAACACTGACAGGGGCGCAACCGTCCACCGCTCGGAGGTGCTGAGCATGGCCAGCGCAAGGACGCCGGCATTCGCGCCCAATGCTCCCAGCCACTGCGGACCTCTCCACTGCCGCCAGTAGCAGGCCCACAATGTACCGGCGCCCAGGAATACCAGGAATACCGTGGCAGGGACTGCGCTTTGGGAAAGTCTCAGAACAACAAAAGCTGTGCCGATGCCGCCGGCCGCAACAAGCCAGGCCAGAAGCCGCAGGTCCCGCAACAAAGCCACCCAAAGGGACAATGCGCAGAACACGGCAAGTGCGACGATGCCTTGAAGCCCGGAGAGGAGCGCGAAGCGGTCTGTGGCTTCAACGAGTAATGGCAGTGCGAGGAGTATGGACGCGCCACCATAAAACAAAGCACCGGTCCGCTGACTCTCTTCACTGCCTTGTCGATGCGCCATGAACAGCCAGAACAGGGCATAGGCTGCGCCCATCGATATGCCCAACGCCGTGGGAACAACTGCGTTCTCCGTGATGGCGCGCAGGAGATAGGCGCCGCCGAAAATCAGCAGAACCCGGCCAACCAGTGTCGACGCACTGGACAGAGACCCTTTGCCAAGCGCAGGCTCGAAGTCGACTTCGTCAGTCGCCGATGCGCCAGACGTCTGACTCTCGAGTTTGCCTAGCCGCTGCTCGACAGCGGCGAGACGTAACTCGAGTTCGGCTACGCGATCGTCCATAGCACTGCCAACAGACGTTGAGTAAGAACGTATTCCGACACGGCTTAGCTGCTACCTTCTAAATCCCTCCCCAGCGAAGGCAAGAATGCATTAAGAACCCATAAAATAAGAAAAGGCGCCGCGATTACGGCTAACGCTCCGACTACACCTTCCTTTAATGTTTCCATGCTGTGCGGGATGATTGGTATTTCATAGTGCATATAACCGGAGAACGATAACGAGAATGCCTGCCCTCCGATCACTACGTTCCAGCGCATCATGAATACACCGAACAAGACGAACAGGACGGCTAGGGCAGTTCGTTTTATCGTCCGCCCCGGCAGGAGCAGCAATGCGAGGGGTATAAGATTTCCGAAAGTGTACTGTAGAACGAATATGTTCATGAAATCCTTGCCGTACATGACGGATCGCAAGATGTCCCAGGACTTCATAGCGGTATAGCCGCGGAAAATAAGATCGAGGATTTCCAGAGAAATTGCCAGAATGAGGAAGACCACCAGAAATCTCGCGGCTTTATTTATGACATCTTTCTCGGCGCCTCTTATCTCATGGGCCTCGAGGGTACTGCCGCGACGCCTTTCCAAGAAAGCCTTCGATTCCATGATGGCGATATAGGTAAACATACAGAGAGCGATGCCGGAAACGACCGCGGACAGGATAAAAATGACAGGCATCAGCGGCGACATCCACAGGGCATTCGCTTTCACTGATCCGAAAATGAAACCGGCATAACCGTGAAGGAAGCACGCTGTTGGGATACCGACGGCGGCCATGATCTTTGCCGCCGTATGATCGGCCCGGATCGCAGCATCACTGACATCGGTCGCGCCAATTGTCAGCGTCCGATAAACGACTCGTCTGAGTGCATTCAATGCTCCCGTCTCGCTCTTCAATACCTCGATCTGCGTCACAAAGTATTCTCGATAAACAAACCAGATCTCGGTCACAACGATGAGCCCGTAGATTGTGATCACAATGCCGAAGGCGGCAATCGCAGACGTGAAGTGCGGCGTCAGCAATGGCTCGAGCGCCCTTGTCGGCTGCTGCAGGTGTAGCAGCAAGGGCAGCGCCGCCACTGGCAACAATGCAAGGGAAAAGACCAACGAAAAGCGTGCCAATTCTTTCAGGTCCTTTTGACCGAAGACGTGGTACATGGCAGACAGCACGAAAGCACCCGCGACTAGACCTGTCATGAAAGGATACATAACGATCTGGATGCTCCAGTAGATGTACTCGTTCGGATAAACGAATAACTGTTTTACGGTCCACTCGGCTCCATGAACTACATAATCCTCGGACATAGAATCACCTCACGTCGTGGTCGAGGCCGAGATAAAAGGCGTGCGGTTTGGTGCCATACAGATCTTTGAGAACTGCCACTCTTTCGGTTGTAATGATTTTTGTGGCCGGATCATCGGGGTCTTTCAGGTTAGCTATTCTTCGCGCTCCGAAGGCACAAGACTGCACACATGCGGGCTGCAAGCCCTTACTGATACGGTGATAACAGAAGGTGCACTTGTCGGCGACTTTTTCTACCGGATGAAAATACCTGGCACCGAACGGGCAGGCCATGATGCAGTATGCACAGCCCATACACCAATCCCTATCAACGAGGACAACCCCTTCCTTGGTTTGATAGGTTGCGCCGACCGGACACACCTGTACGCAAGGCGGATTGTCACAATGATTGCATCCCTTGGGAACGAAAAACGCTTTTACTACGTCGTCCGGGTCAATTTCCTCGCCGTACATTTCATTGTTAGTGAATCCGTCGCGACCACCCATTGGCGAGTCAATATGTATATTGCCGTCTTTGGTAAAGATGTACCGTTCGACCCACATTCGCGTGACCGGTGCATCGTAAGGAACTTCGTTTTCGTTCTTGCAGGCCTTAACGCACATCCCACAGCCTACACACTTGTTTGTGTCGATGAGAAACGCGTATCTTGCCTCCGAATTCGCAACCGCAGCCTTGGCTTCCTCTGTGCTCAAAAAAACAAACGCGCTTAAAGGTAGTACGGAGGCCGCCGTGGTGCTAACGGCGTCTTTCAAGAAATCTCGCCTGGAACATGTCATTGCGATCGCTCCCTGGGACTATGAGGGTCATGGCAAGTACTGCACTCACGTCGGCGCCTGTGTCTGCGGTCTTCGATGCTCGGCATGGCGCCTCTGTTGCTATTAGGATAACCAAGCTGCGCATGACATCTGAGGCAAAGTTCCCTGCTGGTATCGACGGTCAGAGACTGAACGCCGCCTGGATGATTTACGGCAGGCCCATGACAGTTTTCGCATTGGATTGCCGAATGGACCGAGGCTTCGTTCAGTCGTACATTTTCTTCGTGACACTGAATGCAGGCGTCTTTGCCCTGATACTTGACGGAAAAGTCCTTCCAGTCCTGGATACTGCCGAGCCTGTGATAGCCGTAGGTGAAGTTTCTGCCATGAACTCCGAAGTCATCTGGAACTAAAAATCGCCCACCGAAGAAAATCAGTCCGATTACGACGATCGTCACCCACAATGGGTGCAAAACATGCCACTTCATCTCTGCTTCCCGAGAGTCCTTTTTGAACGTGAAAGGTCCGCACGCTGTTTGCCGGCTATGCAAAACCCAAGATTGAGCAATGTTCGGGCCGCCTGTCCAATCCATCACCGGTATTTATGGATACGCAGCATCGCCGGTTGGCACAATACGTAGAATCCTACGCAGAATCCGTAGAGTCCGTAGAGCCCGCAGTTAGGGCTGATGAATGCCATTCAGCCTGCGAAGGGCATCGGCGCGCTCGTCAAATCAAGGCCCGTCATGGCTCGCCGAGAGACCAGATGACGGGTAGGTAGTATCCGCAATAAGAAAGGAATGTGGCTTTTGCTACAAACAGGATCAGACCCGAATAGGTATCGAACATGTCACGAAATCGATTAAGGTTCGGATTGATTCCGATCTCTTTATCTGTGGCGATCTCGGTCAGCGCTTGGTCAGCCGAGAATGGGTGCATCAGCTGTCACCAGCAGTCTGATTTCTATGCCCAGTATCCTAAACTCTATGAGTATTATCAGCAGTATCTGGTATCGCCACACAAGCAGGCTGACGTGACTTGCGATGATTGTCACGGGGGCAATGCAAACGCCACTTCAGCGAAGAAAGCACACGTCGGTGTTCTGCCGATGAGCGACAAAAATAGTACCGTACATTATCAAAAGCAACCGGAAACTTGCGGGCAGTGCCACAGTGACAAGCGGGCGCAGTTCATTCAGAGCAAACATTATGCTGCATTGATGGATCAGCGAGCGGCTCCAACGTGCACGACCTGCCATCCGGCAATGAGCCGTCGCCCCGAATATCGCCTCATTGTCTTGAATGCATGCCGCAATTGTCACGGGGAGGGCAACAGCGAGAATCTTCCTCTAATCGCCGATCGGGCAGAGAATGTTTTCAACCAACTGAACATCGCCGGTGGCTTCCTTGGCTGGACGAAGATTCATTATGAATCCCATGGCTGGCCTGACGATAGCCGGCAACGAGTGCTCGACCTGGAGAAGCGCTACAACAGGATTCTGAATCGGGTACACCAATTCGATCTGCAGCAGACCGAAGATTCGACCGTCGCATTACTGCTGGAACTCAAAGAGACATTCGACGCAGCCCGGCGTGCCCATGAGCAGCGACCGGCAGACGACTCGAACGACTTATAACGAGTATTTCACTTCCTTCGCGTGATAGCGAAGTTTGCCCTGTTCAATTGCAATCACGGCTTTCGCGAGCAACGTAAAAATGAGGGCGCCAAACGCCCAGATTGCCGCGGCTACGCTAATCTCGACACTGGTCGGCACATACTCGAATATTTCTCCGAGTGGTGTCGGTACGAATCCGGGAATGACCAGACCCATGCCTTTCTCGATCCAGATGCCGACAAAGGTCAGCACGCAGGCAATATTCAGCGTCAGTGTTTTTCTTCGCAGGGGGTGAATCATCAGGATAACGACAGCAATCAGATTTAGTGCCAGGGCGAACCAAATCCAAGATCGCAGAGAATCGAAACCGCCGAGTCCGAGGAAAAGGTAGTGAATCGAGGCCGCGTGAGCCCCTTCATTGTAAAAATCGGTAAATAATTCCGCCCCGACAAAAAACAGGCTGATTTGCAACGCGAAGGTCATGATGAGTGCCAGCAAGTCAATGACGCTTTGACTGATCTCGTAAGAAGTAACCTTGCGTACGATTTGTAGCGTGATGATGATCAGTGCAGGACCGGAAGCAAATGCCGACGCGATAAATCTTGGCCCGAGCAGAGCTGTGTGCCAGAACGGTCGCGCGGGGTTCGCGGAAAACAGAAACGCAGTAACAGTGTGAATCGAGATCGCCCAGAACATTGCGATTACTACGAATGGAAAATAAAGCCGGAAGTTCGGTTCCCTGTCGCGATAATGACTGTAAAGTACGTAGAACGGAATCGCCAGATTCAATAGAAAATATACGCTGAGCA
>Ga0224512_10002081_pt1 | contig 18601 bp, 16 predicted proteins | sample SF_May12_sed_USG_4_FD_169103 | JGI IMG/M metagenome (GOLD analysis project Ga0224512, IMG submission 169103) | Sediment microbial communities from San Francisco Bay, California, United States - SF_May12_sed_USGS_13 | ecosystem: Environmental > Aquatic > Marine > Sediment | place: USA... | reverse complement strand
TTTCGCCTCAGCGTGGGTCAAAAAGCCGTGCACCACCAACGCATCGTGCAGCTCGTCGGGGTTGCCGATCTCGGGCCACGCATCGTGACACACCTGCGCGATCACCTTTGGATCGAGTTGGCCGAGGCGCTCTGCGGTCTGCAAGTCCATCAGCGGTTGTGCGCTCACTGCTTTGGTGCGCCTTTCCTCCGCAGCACCGTCGTCCAAGAAGGCATAAGGCCTGGCGTTGAGTATCGCGTGCGACAGCGGCGACGGCGCTGCCAGGTCACAAGTCGTGATGCTCACGTCGCCGCCCTCAATGCGTTTCAACAACCGTATAAAGCCGTCGACGTCCATGGTCTCGTGCAAGCAGTCGTGAAGAGTCTGCGCCACCAGCGGGTGGTCGGGGATCTCGCGCTCGCCGGCAAGGTTCTCCGCGCACGCCAATTGATCGGGGAAGACTACGCTGAGCATGTCTTGCGCGTCGGCGCGTTGAAACTGCGGCGGCACCTTGCGGCCCCCGTTCGTGCGCCGCACGGCGAGTGCCGCAGTGACGTTCCAGCGCCAACGCGTGCCGAACATGGGGGCGTCCAAGAGAGCCTGAACCAGCACGTCGCGCGCGCTGACAGACTTCAAATAGTCCTTGACCTCGTCCAACGCAAAGCTGTGCGTCGGGCCTAGCGACAGCACGATGCTGTCTTCCAGCGCGCTGGCTTGCAGCTCAAAGTTGAACTTGCGGCAAAAGCGTTTGCGCAGCGCCAAGCCCCAGGCCTTGTTGACGCGCGAACCGTAGGGCGAATGGATGACCAAGTGCATGTCACCCACTTCGTCGAAGAAACGCTCGAACACGATGCGCCGCTCGCTGGGCAGTACGCCCAGCGCGGCCTTTGCCGCGCCGAGGTACAGCGCCAGTTGCTGCGCCGCGGCGCCGGGCAGGTGCAGTTGTTCGCGCAACCAGCGCTCGCAAGCCTCTACGCTTTCATCGAGCTTGGACTCGGCCGTCTCGCAAAGGCGCGACACGGCATGGCAGAGTTCGTCGGTGCGGCCCAGGCCTTCGCCAAACCAAAATGGCATCGACGGTGGCTGGCCCTTGGCGTCGTGCACCAGCACCTTGCCGGTCTCGACCTTGACGATACGGTACGACGTATTGCCCAACTGGAAGACGTCGCCGGGAATACTCTCAAAGGCAAAGTCTTCATTGAGCGTGCCGACGCGGTGCTCTTCGGGCAGCAGCACGACCTCGTAGTCGAACTGGTCTGGTATCACGCCCGCGTTGGTGACTGCGGTGAGCTTGGCGCCGCGGCGCGCACGCAGCACTCGGTTGACGGCATCAAAATGCAAATAAGCGCCGCGGCGGCCGCGGCGCGTGCTGTAGCCCTCGGACAGCATCTGCACGACTTGCTCGAATTCCTGCAGCGTGAGATCGCAGTACGGCTGCGCGCAACGGCAGCACTCATACAGCGCCTGCACGCCCCACTCGCGGCAAGCCACCTCAGCAACGATTTGCTGCGCCAGCACGTCGAGTGGTTTGTGCGGCACGCGGATGCGGTCCAGCTCGGTGCGCTCCACCGCGTCGAGCAGTGCCGCGCATTCCAGGAGGTCATCCAGCGACAACGGGAATAACCGCCCCTTGGGGATTGCGCCAATCGCGTGACCGGCACGGCCGACGCGCTGCAAAAAGGCATTCACCGCGCGCGGCGAGCCCAACTGGCAGACGAGGTCGATGTCGCCGATATCGATACCCAGCTCCAGCGAACTGGTGGCCACCAGCGCCTTGAGCTCGCCGGACTTGAGCCGCTGCTCGGCCTTGAGCCTGTGCTCGCGCGCCAAGCTGCCGTGGTGTGCGGTCACGTGTTCTTCACCCAGCCGCTCGGCCAGATGGCGCGCAGCGCGTTCGGCGATGCGGCGCTGATTGACGAAGATCAGCGTGGTGCGGTGCTGGCGTATCAGTTCCGCCAGCTTGTCGTACAGCTCGCCCCAGACTTCGGTCGCCATCACCGAGCTCAGCGGCGAGCGCGGCATTTCAACCGCAAGATCGCGCTCGCGCACATGGCCTGCGTCGATGATCGCTACGCCCTCGCTGCCCTCACCACGCTGCCCGACCAGAAAGCGCGCCATCTCGTCCAGCGGCTTCACAGTCGCCGACAAGCCTATGCGCACCGGCGGGTGTTGACACAGCGCCGTCAGCCGCTCCAGCGTAAGCATCAGATGCGCACCGCGTTTGCTACCAGCGACAGCGTGCAACTCGTCGACGATCACGCTCTTGACCGACTTGAGCATGTTGCGTCCGGAGTTCGACGTCAGCAGTATGTATAGCGACTCCGGCGTAGTCACCAATATGTGGGGCGGCGCACGGCGCATGCGCTCGCGCTCGGCCACAGGCGTGTCACCGGTGCGCACGGCGGCCCGAATGTCAATGTCCGGCAGACCCATCGCAACGACACCGGCGCGGATACCCGCCAGTGGCTCCTGCAAGTTGGTGCGAATGTCGTTGGACAGCGCCTTGAGCGGCGACACGTACAAGACGTGGACCTCATCCGTGAGACCTTGCGACAGGCCCTGAAGCACCAGTTCATTGATTGCGGACAGGAATGCCGCGAGCGTCTTGCCGGAACCGGTGGGGGCGGCAATCAGCGCGTGGCGCCCCAGCGCAGTGACGGCCCAGGCGCGGGTCTGGACATCCGTCGGCTTGCCGAAGCGCGAGCGCATCCAGCCGGAAACGGCAGGGTGAAACGAGTTGTTGCCAGGTGCCATTGCCAATGGTGGATTGGGCACGAAGTCAGCTTGCATGAACGCCATTGTGCCGGTAGCGCGGATGCGCACGGCGTCGAATCTCACCCGCCACGACTCACCGGGCGCGCGTTCGAAAGTGTAGTCAGGCAGGCCCTAGTGCTGCGACCCGTTGGTAACGGTGATCAGCGCTTGCGCCCGGCGTGAAATTGGCCACTTGCCATACCATCAGCCGGGGCAAAAGCGTGATTAATTCACTAGGGAAATTCGACCTTTTTCTCGATACTGATTTCATGAAGGGTTGGTTACGCTCAAGCTGAGGGTTCATCCGCATATCCGCATTTTGTTTTGTATAGTTTGTCACGGACGAAGCTCCAATGGGCCAGAAGGCATAGTGGATTCCCTTTAGCACCGCTGTTCTTTTCGTCGCGAAGTCGCGCCATGCGTAACTTTGCGGATTACAGGTTGCAACCGTCCTATTCAGAATGCTAGCGTTGGTTTTATCGCGACAGCAAAGAAGCGAGCCATGAGCCCCTACACAAAACATTGCACGCTCTCGGCGCGTCTTGTCGTGGTGGGGTTTGGGAGCGTCGCGCAGGGCGTCATGCCATTGGTGCTGCGCCATATCAACGTCGATACTCGCAATATCGTCATCGTTGCGGCGGACGGTCGCGGCAGAGCAGAAGCCGACCAACTGGGGATTCGCTTTATTCAGCAACCGCTGACACCGGCCAACTACCGCGCCGTGTTGGATCCCCTGCTGAGCCGGGGCGATTTTCTGCTGAACGTGTCGGTAGACGTCTCATCGCTCGCGCTGGTCGAGTTGTGTGCACAACGCGGAGCGACCTACCTTGATACCAGTATCGAACCCTGGGCGGGCGCTTACACAGATGTCTCCGTGAGCCCCTCGCTACGAACCAATCACGCACTGCGCGAGTCGGCATTGGCGCTTCGCAAGCGCTACCGCGAGGGCCCGACGGCGGTATTGACACACGGCGCCAACCCGGGCTTGGTTTCTCATTTGGTGAAACAAGCCCTGCTGAACATTGCTTCGGACACCGGCCGCAGCGCTGCGCCACCAACCACGCGCGGGGGCTGGGCTCGCTTGGCGAGAGACCTGGCTATCAAGGTCATTCAAATTTCGGAGCGTGACAGCCAGACTGCATCCCGCCGCAAGCGCCGCGGGGAGTTCGTCAACACCTGGTCGATCGATGGTTTCTGTTCTGAAGCGGCGCAGCCCGCCGAGTTGGGCTGGGGTAGCCATGAAAGGAGCATGCCGCCGCATGGTGCGCGGCATGAGCTCGACGGGGCCGCGGCAATTTATCTGCTGCGTCCCGGAGCCAGTCAACTGGTTCGTAGTTGGGCGCCGGAGGAGGGATCGTTCCAAGGTTTGCTGCTTGCCCACAACGAGTCCATATCCATCCCCGACTACCTGACGGTGAAGGACGGCAACACGGTGAGCTACCGGCCTACCTGCTACTACGCCTATCACCCATGCGATGACGCCGTGAATTCAATCTACGAGCTCGTCGGTAAAGAATTTACGCTGCCGCGGGAACAGCGGCTGCTGAGGGACGAGATCATCGACGGGCGCGATGAATTGGGGGTCCTTCTGGCCGGCCACGAGAGGGGGGCGTACTGGCATGGTTCGAAGCTGGATATTCACACCGCCCGGGAATTGGCACCTTACAACAGCGCGACGTCGCTGCAAGTAGGCGCCTCCGTTTTGGCCGGCATGGTCTGGGCGATTGAGAACCCCAACAGGGGAATTGTCGAGCCAGAGGAGATGGACTTTCGTCGCTGTCTTGACATTTGCAAACCCTATCTCGGCCCGCTCGTGGGGGTTTATTCCGACTGGAACCCATTGCGAGACAGAAGCAACTTGTTTCCTGAGGACATTGACCTGTCCGATCCTTGGCAATTCAAGAATTTCTTAGCGTCATAGCGTAAACACAAGGGAAATCACGATGGCTAGTTCTCCTCACCCCAAGTCTTCCGCACCGTCTGAGCTGTTTTACGTTGACAAGAGTAGTCTAGGTAGAGGGCTATACGCGCGTCAAGTCATCGAGCCAGGTTGGATGATTCTGGAGTTTGTAGGGCCCCACGTCGATTTCAACGGTGCGATGGAGAAGGGCGAAACACAGTGCAACGTTTTGCAGGTCGACGAGAACCTGTACATCGACATTGTGGAACCGGGTGTTCTGGTCAACCATTCCTGCCAGCCTAACGCTGGGATTGTTGATAGCCGCCGTTTGGTAGCGCTTCAGCGCATTGAGCCTGGAAGCCAAATCACATTTGACTACTCGTGCACGATGGGAGATTCGCAGTGGACGATGGACTGCCGCTGTGGCACTGCACTTTGCAGAGGTGTGGTGCGTGACTTTGAAGAGCTGCCGGCGCATCGGCAGCAGCACTATGTCTCGCTTGGCATCGTTCAGTCGTACTTGATGCGCAGGAATGGTTCAAAACTTGTACATGCGTCAAGCCATCGTTCAACCCATCGTCCAATCGATTCATCTCAGCGGACGCAGCCCTCCGCCCGCCGACCCGGCCAGCTCAGAAGAGCGGCCGACACTTGGTCGCGGCAAACAGGCCGGTTCGAAAATGGCAAGCGTGACCGGCAAAATGTAGCTTCATAGAGAAAGCGGACGCTTCCCGCTATTGTTGGGGAGCCTGATCACCCACCGTACCGTCAAGAGCACCGCTACGCCTTGATCCGGTACCCCGTCTTGAAAATCCAAGCGACGATGGCCAAAGACGCGGCCATGAACGCCAGCGTCATGCCCAGGCTCACGCCCAAGCCGACGTCGGCCATGCCGTAGAAGCTCCAACGAAAGCCGCTGATCAAGTACACGACGGGATTGAACAGGGCTAACGTTTGCCAAAACGGCGGCAACATGTCGATGGAATAAAAGGCTCCGCCCAGAAAAGTCAGCGGGGTGACGACGAGCAGCGGCACGACTTGTAGCTTTTCGAAGCCATCGGCCCAAATGCCGAGGATGAAGCCCACCAGGCTGAAAGTGATCGAGGTGAGGACGAGAAACAGCAGCATCCACAGGGGATGCTCGATGTGCAACGGCACGAAGAGCCCGGCTGTCGCCAAAATGATGAGGCCGACGATGATCGACTTCGTCGCTGCCGCCCCGACATAGGCGATGACGATTTCAAGGTAGGAGATAGGCGCGGACAGCAGCTCATAAATCGTGCCGGCGAATCTCGGAAAGTAAATTCCGAACGAGGCATTGGAAATGCTTTGCGTCAGCAAAGACAGCATGATCAAGCCCGGGACGATGAAGGCGCCGTAACTGACGCCGGCGACCTCAGGAATACGCGAGCCGATGGCAGCGCCGAAGACGATGAAATATAGCGAGGTTGAGATCACCGGCGAGATGATGGTTTGCGAGACGGTGCGCCAGGCGCGTGCCATCTCGAACCGGTAGATCGCGCTGACCGCATGACTATTCATCGCTTGCCCCTCACCAAGCTGACAAAAATATCCTCCAGCGAGCTCTGCTCTGTGTGCAGATCCTTGAATGCGACCCCGGCGTCGCCAAGATCTTTCAACAACGCAAAGATGCCCATTTGGCCGTTCCGTGTGTCGTAGGTATAAGTCAATTCACTGCCACCGCTGGAGAGCTGCAAGCAGTAGCCGGCAAGTTCGGCCGGCACTTGCTGCAGCGGTTGCGGCAACTGAAGCGTCAACTGCTTCTTGCCAAGCTTGCGCATCAGCTCGTGTTTTTCTTCGACCAAAATCAGCTCCCCTTTGTTGACGACGCCAATGCGGTCGGCCATTTCCTCAGCTTCGTCGATGTAGTGGGTGGTCAAGATGACGGTCACGCCTGTATCGCGCAATTCGCGAACCAGTTGCCACATATCGCGCCTGAGTTCGACATCGACGCCAGCGGTAGGCTCGTCGAGAAAGAGAATCTGCGGCTCGTGCGAGAGCGCTTTGGCGATCAGTAAGCGGCGCTTCATGCCACCCGACAAGGTGAAGATTTTGCTGTTTTTCTTGTCCCACAGCGACAGTGTTTTCAAAACCTTCTCGATGTGCGCAGGATTCGGCGCTTTGCCAAACAAACCACGGCTGTACGAAACGGTGGCCCACACGGTTTCGAACGCATCGGTGGTCAGTTCCTGCGGCACCAGACCGATCATCGAGCGCGAGGCACGGTAGTCGCGCACGATGTCAAAGCCGTTGACCAGCACCGTCCCCGCGCTCGGGTTGACGATGCCGCAGATGATGCTGATCAGTGTCGTCTTGCCAGCGCCGTTGGGGCCCAGCAGCGCAAAAATCTCGCCGCGGCGGATGGCCAAATTGATGCCTTTGAGCGCGACAAAACCAGAGGCATAAGTTTTTGACAGGTTCGATACGGTCAGGATGTCTTGCATGAGCGTGAGCATAACGCGCCGGGCGCTGCCGCACGCGGCGCGAACGGGGTACCGATCCAGAGTAACCTACTGCTCATTTAGCATTGGTGCATGATGGCAAGCTACGACGCTGCCCTGCTATGGCCACCCTGACTTGCTGCCCCCGCTACTGCCCTGTTGCCGGTGGTCTAGCGCTCTTGTTGTTGGTGACAGCGGCTTGCTCGCCCCAGCCGCCGGCTACGTGGTCCGGCTACGCTGAGGGCGAGTACGTTTACGTCGCAGCGGCGCTGGCGGGCACGCTCAACCGTCTGCTCGTGCACCGCGGAGAAGAGGTGCAAGCGAATTCGCCGCTGTTTGCGTTGGAGGCACAGAATGAGCAGGCCGGCCGTGAAGAGGCGGCCGCGCGGCTGGCCGCCAGCCGCGCCCAAGCTACCAACCTTGCCAAGGGCCGACGCAGCGACGAGCTTGCGGTGATCCAGGCGCAGTTTGCACAGGCTCAAGCACAAGCGCAATGGGCCACCAGCGAGTTGTCGCGCCTGGATGCACTCAGAGCGCAAGGCTTTGTCTCAACCGCACGCTTGGATCAAGCGCGCAGCGATATGCTGCAGGCAAGCTCGAGAGTCGATGAATTGAAGGCCGCGTTACGCGTCGCAGGTCTGCCCGCGCGCAACGACGAGCAGGCCGCCGCCGCCGCCGAGGTGCGGGCGGCGCGGCAGGCGCTGCGGCAGTTCACTTGGCGCGAAGAGCAGAAGTCGCGCAGCGCACCGGCGCAAGCGCGCGTGGCCGAGACCTACTTCAGGATCGGCGAGTGGGTCAACGCGGGGCAGCCGGTGCTGTCGCTGCTCCCCAGGGGGAGCGTCAAAGCACGCTTTTTCGTACCCCAAGCTGAGATTGCCGACTTGGCGCTAGGCCAAGCGGTGCAACTGCGCTGCGATGGCTGTGGCGCGCCTATTGCAGCACGCGTCAGCTTCATCGCCACCCAGGCCGAGTACACGCCGCCGGTGATCTATTCCAATTCGCAACGCGCCAAACTGGTATTCATGGTCGAAGCGCAACCTTCGGCCACCGACGCTGAACGTCTGCGGCCCGGCCAGCCGCTGGATGTGCAGCGCGTCGGCGGGGCTGCACCTTGAGCGTCAGCGCTCTGGCCATAGACGTTACGGGCTTGTGCAAGCGCTACGGCACGCGCACTGTCGTCAACCAAGTCAGCTTGCAGGTCGGTCGCGGCCGTATCTGCGGTTTCCTGGGCCCTAACGGCAGCGGCAAGACCACCACCATACGCATGCTGTGCGGGCTGCTCGCACCCGATGCCGGCCAAGGCACGTGCCTGGGCTTGGACATCATCGGCCAAGCCGACGACATCAAACGCCGCGCCGGTTATATGACGCAGCGTTTCGGGCTTTACGAAGACCTGTCGATCCGAGAAAACCTCGACTTTGTGGCGCGCCTGTTCAGCGTACCCCAGCGCAAGCAAGTCGTCGACGATGCGCTGCAACGCATGGGGCTGGCGCAGCGCCAGCAACAACTGGCCGGCACACTGTCGGGCGGCTGGAAACAGCGCTTGGCGCTGGCCGCTTGCCTACTGCACCGACCCGGCTTGCTCCTGCTTGACGAGCCAACCGCGGGTGTAGACCCAAAAGCGCGGCGCGAATTCTGGGACCAGATTCACACCCTGGCCGACAGTGGCGTCACCGTGCTGGTGTCGACGCATTACATGGACGAAGCCGAGCGTTGCCACGAACTGGTCTATATCGTCGAGGGCGAGGTGCTGACACGCGGCACGCAGCAGCAAATCGTCGAGCAATCGGGCCTGGCCGTCTGGGCCGTCGAGGGCGCGGGTCTTAGCGCCTTGACGGTTGAACTCAGCGCGCTGCCGGGCGTGCTCAGTGTCGCCACGTTTGGCAACGCCTTGCACGTTGCGACCCGGCAAGCTGAAGCGCTTGAAGCGACGCTTGCGCCCTATCGGCAGCGCGTCGACCTGAAGTGGGAGCGCCGCCAACCGAACTTGGAAGACGTGTTCATCAACCTGTTGCCGTCCTCGCCGCGAGCCGCTTGATGAAAAGTCTCTCGCTCGGACGCCTGCTGGCAATTTTCATCAAGGAATTCCAGCAAATGCTGCGCGATCGCCTGACGTTCGCGATGGCAGTGGGCATACCGGTGTTGCAGCTTGTGCTGTTCGGTTATGCGATCAACACCGACCCCAAGGGCTTACCGACTGCCGTGGTGGCATACGACCATGGTCCGTTCGCACGCAGCCTGCTCGCTGCGGTGCAAAACACGGGTTACTTTCGCATAACGCATCCGGGCGTCAGCGAAGCGCAGGCCGACGCGTTGATAGAAACCGGCGACGTGCAGTTCATGCTGTCGATCCCGGCCGACTTTTCGCAGCGGCTGGTGCGTGGCGAGCGCCCGGCCTTGCTGGTCGCGGTAGACGCCACCGACCCACAAGCCGCGGGCAACGCGATCGCCGCACTGCGCGAGGTGGCAGGCACGGCGCTCAAGCACGACTTGCTTGGCCCGCTTGCGAGTTTGCAACCGGGCCCAGAGCCGTTTGAGATTCGAGTTCACCGCCGCTACAACCCCGAGGGCCTATCGCGCTACAACATCGTGCCGGGATTGATCGGCACCATACTGACCATGACGATGGTCATGCTCACAGGCCTGGCCATGACGCGCGAGCGCGAGCGCGGCACGATGGAAAACCTGCTCGCCACGCCGGTGCGCCCGCTGGAAGTGATGCTCGGCAAGATTGCGCCTTACATCGTCATCGGCTACTTGCAGTTGGGCGTGATCCTGGGCGCCGCTTGGGCGTTGTTCGAAGTGCCCATGGTCGGCAGTTTGCCTTTGCTGCTGGCCTTCATCGGCGTGTTCATGCTGGCCAATTTGGCGGTGGGGTTTACCTTTTCGACCTTCGCGCGCAATCAGTTGCAGGCCATGCAAATGACATTCTTTTTCTTTCTGCCGTCTATCCTGTTGTCGGGCTTCATGTTCCCGTTTCGTGGCATGCCGCAATGGGCGCAATGGCTGGGAGAGTTGCTGCCGCTGACGCACTTTTTGCGCATCGTGCGCGGCATTTTGCTCAAGGGCAATGGGGCTACACAAGTGCTGCCCGAGTTATGGCCGATGCTCGCCTTTGTCGCCGTGGCGGGCGCGCTGGCGTTGGCACGCTACCAGAAAACGCTGGACTGAGCTGCGGGCAACCCTGCTGGTCGTCCCTGCGGCCAACCCGTGGTTTGCTTTTGAGGCGGCCTACTTGCGCGGCTTGCTGACACCGAAAACGCCAGGTTCGTCTCGGGCCGCAGGGTGGGCGCGCGTGACGATAAGGTTGGCCGTCAAGTACAGCGCGTTCAAGAGCCGCGCAGCACGGTCAAGGTCCATACCCGGCCAGGCTGTGATATGTCTCAGCGAAGCCCCCTCACGGCGTAGTCGCTCTACCGCCGCGCCAAGTGCTCCCGGTGTAGAAAGGCCGTCACTTTCGGGTCTGCGAAGCAAACGGTAAGCTGCTGTGCCGCCGATCCCCGGCAGCAACGCCTTGCGCGGTCCTTTGAGTGCCATGGTCCATAGCATGGGCGCCAAAGGGCGGTAAAGTTCCGTTTTTGCGATCCGCTCATGCATCCAGTGACCCGGTGGCCGCACACCGGGCGGCTCGGCGGCGAGCAACCTCAGTTTTGCAATTCCGTCGTCGGACGCGCACAAAATATCGCGCGGCGAATGATAGAGCGTGTCCGCGGGGAACAGCGTCACCGGCCAGACATACTCTTCGTACTGTAGATAGACCAACACGGGTTCGCGCTGGCGCAGGCATACGGACATGACTTCTACCGGGTCACTACTCCCTAGCCCGCGTTCCAAGGTTCGTAGTTCAGCCAGCAGCGTGGTCGAGAAAACGGTCGCTCTGTGAAAGCCGCCACGGTTGTGCGTAATTGCGTCGTCGTGCATGCGGTCGAACTCGCTGACGCGCCAGAGCGTCGAACCAAGCCAATCACTCATGGCTGAACTTCATGGTTGCGGCGCCAGCTCATTGCCTGACTCCTCGGGCGACGTTTCTGGCGCCGGCGGCGCCGGTGTCTCGGCCAGCGATGGGCGGCGAGCACCGTTGTAGCGTTTGGCCCAGTAGGCATAGCGCATATCTTCCATACGCACCGCGGCACCGCTGCGCGGCGCGTGGATGAACTTGCCGTTGCCCACGTAAATCCCCACGTGCGAAAAAGCACGCCGCAGCGTATTGAAGAAAACCAGGTCGCCCGGTTTGAGTTCAGCGCGTCCGACGGCGACCAAACCGGGTGCCGAGGCCTGCTCATCTGAACGACGCGGTAGCACCAGCCCCAAGCTCATCTCAAAAACGTAGCGCGTGAACCCGCTGCAATCGAAACCGTCTTCAGCCGAGTTGCCACCTCGCCGGTACGGTACGTCGAGAAAATTCATTGCGGTGATCACCATGTCCGAAGCGGCATCACGGACGCGCTCGACCAACCCAGGCTCAGCGTCGGCTGTCGTTGTGACGTCCAGCAGGCCGCGCTCCGACAGGAAACGCAAAACAGCGTCGGATTGCACGTCGGGCGCGGCCCGAGCCGGCAGCGCGTGCGAACCCAGTGCCAACAACAGCGACAAAACCAAACACACCCGGGCCACCATGCCACGGGCTGGGCGCGGGCTGGTTTGTAACACCGTGGCACGTTTAAGCATGGCCCCGCACCTTAAACAGGGGGGGGGTATGCGTCAAGTCCTTAAATGCGACCGGTTCGCCGTCGAGACACAGTTTGTGTCATGTCGTGTACGCGGCTGCCGAACAGCGCCGCTCACTCGGTTGCAACAGCCGGTTCAGTCTCCTCGCCAGGGCAGCAACAGGCACCTCTAGTTCGTTGCCGATTGGATTACCCCCTTTGGGGGGGGCTGCCTGTCCCAACCCTTCAGGGGGTGTGTTTGCGCGGTGTTTTCCGTCCTAGGAGGGATGTTCACAAAACATGCACTTTGAAACACTTCTCCTCAGGCCGATCAACAAGGAGCACAGCATGGCAAGAATCGCATACGCACCGACACAGAGTCCGCAGCAAGCCCAGGTCCACCTGGCCTTGCTACCCAGGGAGTCAGAGACCGGCAACGGCTGGTCGATCGACCAAGAACCCATGATGAGCTCGGGATGGCACGACTCCTCATGGATGCTGCGCAAGGGCTTGGACGTCATTGAAGGCGTTGTGCTGGAACCTGTACCCATGGAATGGCGACGTCAATGGCGCCTGTCGCTGTGCACGGGGGAGTGTAAGGATTTCTGGGCGTGAGCCGCTGTGAGACTTTTCCACGGCGGCGGTCGGCGCAACCCCTAAGGTTAGGGGCTGCGCAATAAGTAACATGTGTCCTGTGGGGGGTCGGCCAGTATGCGTGCGCGGCTCACTGCCGAACGCGATGCGGTGGCTTGCTGGCCGTGTTTGGCCCAGAAATGGAGCCCCTTGAGCAGCGCGCTCCCCAAAGTTCTTTTTACTGCATAGCCGATTCTGCTTGGTGGATCCGCCTGTCTCACGCCGTCATGGAATGCAACAGGTTCTAACCGCGCCGCGCAGCAAATCACATGAAAAAGGGCTGCCTCGCAGCAGCCCTTTCACTAAGCATACGTAAAGGTTCAGGCGGACGTTACATATCCATGCCGCCCATACCGCCCATACCACCCATACCACCCATGCCACCACCGCCCATGCCGCCACCAGCGGATTCTTCCTTCGGCGCCTCAGACACCATGCACTCGGTGGTGAGCATGAGCGAAGCCACCGATGCCGCGTTCTGTAGCGCCGTGCGCGTCACCTTGGTCGGATCAAGTATGCCCATTTCGATCACATCGCCAAAGGTGTCGTTGGCGGCGTTGTAGCCATAGTTGCCCTTGCCGGCCAACACAGCGTTGACAACCACACTCGCTTCGCCGCCGGCGTTTTGAACGATGATGCGAATCGGCTCTTCGATGGCGCGCATGACCAGCGTGATACCGTGGTCTTGGTCGGTGTTGTCGCCCTTGATGGTTCCTGCCGACTGCTTTGCGCGCAAAAAGGCGACACCACCACCGGCGACGATGCCTTCTTCAACAGCAGCACGCGTCGCGTGCAATGCGTCTTCAACGCGCGCCTTCTTCTCTTTCATCTCGACTTCGGTAGCGGCGCCGACCTTGATGACCGCCACACCGCCAGCCAACTTGGCCACGCGCTCTTGCAGTTTCTCACGGTCGTAGTCGCTGGTGGCTTCTTCAATCTGCACGCGAATTTGCTTGACACGCGCTTCGATGTCGGACGCGGCACCATGGCCGTCGATGAGGGTGGTGTTTTCCTTGCCCACTTCGACCCGCTTGGCTTGGCCCAAGTCGGCCAGCGTCACTTTTTCTAGCGTCAGCCCGACCTCTTCGGCGATCACCTTTCCGCCCGTCAAGACCGCTATGTCTTCCAACATGGCCTTGCGACGATCACCAAAGCCCGGCGCTTTGACGGCCACGACTTTGAGCGTGCCGCGTAAGGTGTTGACCACCAGCGTCGCGAGTGCTTCGCCTTCCACTTCTTCGGCGATGACCAGCAGCGGACGGCCCGACTTGGCCACCTGCTCCAGTAGGGGCAGCAGGTCGCGGATATTGCTGATCTTCTTGTCGTACAGAAGTATGTACGGGCTCTCCAATACCGCCGACTGCTTTTCGGCGTTGTTGATGAAGTACGGGCTCAGGTAACCGCGATCGAACTGCATGCCCTCGACGATTTCGAGCTCGCTCTCTAGAGACTTGCCATCTTCAACGGTGATGACGCCTTCCTTGCCAACCTTGTCCATGGCATCGGAGATGATCTTGCCGATCGATTCATCGCTGTTGGCCGATATGGAGCCGACTTGAGCGATTTCCTTGCTGGTCGTGGTGGGCTTGGATTGCTTCTTGAGCTGCTCGACCAGCACGATGACGGCTTTGTCGATGCCGCGCTTGAGATCCATGGGGTTCATACCCGCAGCGACATACTTCATGCCTTCGCGAATGATGGCTTGCGCCAATACTGTCGCCGTGGTCGTGCCGTCACCTGCGACGTCACTGGTCTTGGACGCAACTTCCTTGACCATCTGCGCACCCATGTTCTGTAGCCTGTCTTTGAGCTCGATTTCCTTGGCCACGGACACGCCGTCCTTGGTCACCGTGGGTGCGCCGTACGAGCGCTCGAGCACAACATTGCGGCCCTTCGGGCCTAGTGTTATCTTGACTGCGTTGGCGAGGATGTTGACTCCTTCGACCATGCGCGCGCGGGCGTCACCGCCAAAAACTACTTCTTTTGCTGCCATTTAAAATTCTCCGAATAGATTTAAAGCTTGGGTTGTGTGGAAAGAATGCTTAGGGGCGCGATTTCGAGGTCGTTGCCTGCCGCCACCCGCCGGCCTCTTACTTCTCGACAACCGCGAACAGGTCTTCCTCGCGCATCACCAACAGTTCATCGCCATCGACCTTGACGGTCTGGCCGCTGTACTTGCCGAACAGCACACGGTCTTTAGCCTTGACGTTAGGGGCCACCAGATCGCCCCTATCGTTACGCTTGCCCGGCCCCACGGCCAATACTTCACCTTGGTCGGGCTTTTCGGCAGCGTTATCGGGAATCACGATGCCCGAAGCGGTTTTGGTTTCCTGTTCCAGGCGCTTTACGATCACACGATCATGCAACGGACGAAGTTTCATTGAATCTCCTTAGTGTCTGACAATCAATATTTGCGGGAAATATAAAGGAAGTTAGCGCATACTTACTTCGTAGTCCAGCAACGCGGGTGGTTGCCAGATGCCACTAGCACTCATGCACCACGAGTGCTAACAGGGCAAGATTATAGGGGCGGTTGACGGCATTTCAAGATCATCCCGTCGATGTCGGGCAATTTCGCAAACCGGCAAGGGTCGCTCGCGGATTGTGTAAGCTGCGCCAGTTCCACCCATAACCAACAAGCGCTGAGGAACCCCGGATGTTGATCGGTATACCGCAAGAAACCCTACCGAGTGAAACCCGTGTGGCAGTGACGCCCGAGACGGCGAAAAAGCTCAAAGCTCAAGGACACACGCTAAAGGTTCAAGCTGGTGCCGGCGTGTCGGCCAGTGTTCCCGACGAGGCTTATGTCGCTGCCGGGGCTGAAATCACCGACCAAGCAGGCGCCTTCGGCTGCGATTTGATACTCAAGGTGCGCTCCCCACAGGCGAAAGAATTGGCGCTGATGAAACGCGGCGCGGCATTGGTGGGTACGCTCGACCCCTTCGACCTCGCGGGCCTGCAAACCCTTGCTGCAGCGGGACTGACCAGCTTTGCGCTCGAAGCCGCTCCACGCACCACGCGTGCGCAGAGCATGGACGTTCTTTCCAGCCAAGCCAACATTGCCGGCTACAAGGCGGTGATCATCGCCGCCGACAAGTACCAACGCTTCGTCCCCATGCTGATGACCGCCGCTGGCACCGTGAAAGCGGCGCGCGTGGTGGTTCTGGGCGTCGGCGTCGCCGGCCTGCAAGCCATTGCCACGGCCAAACGGCTGGGGGCGGTGATCGAGGCCAGCGACGTGCGCCCGAGCGTGAAAGAGCAAGTCGAATCGCTCGGCGCCAAGTTCATCGATGTTCCGTATGAAACCGACGAGGAACGCGAGGCAGCGCAGGGCGTGGGCGGCTATGCCAGGCCCATGCCGCCAAGCTGGCTGGCACGCCAGCAAGTTGCGGTGGCCCAGCGCGTGGCGGCAGCCGACATCGTCATCAGCACGGCGTTGATCCCGGGCCGGCCCGCACCCGTGTTGGTGAGCGAAGACATGGTCAAGGCGATGAAGCCCGGCTCGGTCATCGTCGACATCGCCGCCGGCAAGGGCCCAAATGGGGGCGGCAATTGCCCGCTGACAGAAACCGACCAAGTGGTGGTCAAGCACGGCGTTACGCTGGTGGGCTACACCAACTTACCCGCGCTGGTGGCGGCAGACGCCAGCGCGCTGTATGCGCGCAACGTGCTCGATTTTCTCAAGCTAGTTTTGACCAATGAAGCGGCGTTGCAGGTACCCATGGACGACGACATCGTCGCCGCCTGCCTGATGACGCAAGGCGGCGAGGTCAAGCGCAAGTAAGTACAAGTGAGTACAAAGGACACAGAACATGGATGTGCTTTCTCCCACCATCACCAACCTGATCATCTTCGTGCTGGCGGTCTACGTCGGCTACCACGTGGTGTGGAACGTCACGCCGGCGTTGCACACGCCGTTGATGTCGGTGACCAACGCTATTTCGGCCATCGTCATCGTCGGCGCCATGCTGGCCGCGGCGCTGACCGAGACCCCACTCGGCAAGACTATGGGTGTGCTGGCGGTGGCACTCGCTGCGGTCAACGTGTTTGGCGGCTTTCTCGTCACGCGGCGAATGTTAGAGATGTTCCGCAAAAAAGATAAAAAGCCGCCTGCCGCCGGGAGCAAGCCATGAGCCTGAACGTGGTCACGCTGCTGTACTTGGTTGCCAGCGTTTGCTTCATCCAGGCACTCAAGGGTTTGTCGCACCCCACCACGTCGATCCGCGGCAACTTGTTCGGCATGACCGGCATGACGATTGCCATGCTGACCACGGCAGCGCTGGTGGTCAAGATTTCCGGCGGCAGCGTGGCGGGCATGAGCTGGGTGCTCGCGGGCCTACTGGTTGGCGGCACGCTCGGCACGGTGATGGCCAAGCGCGTAGAGATGACCAAGATGCCCGAGCTGGTAGCGTTCATGCACAGCATGATCGGTTTGGCAGCGGTCTTCATCGCCGTGGCCGCGGTGGCAGAACCATATGCCTTTGGCATCGTCGCCAAGGGAGCGCCCATTCCGTTGGGCAACCGGTTCGAGTTGTTTCTCGGCGCCGCCATCGGCGCCGTGACCTTCAGCGGCTCCGTGATCGCGTTCGGCAAACTGAGCGGCAAGTACAAGTTCCGCTTATTTCAGGGCGCGCCGGTTCAGTTCGCGGGCCAGCACAAGCTGAACTTGGCGCTCGGTATCGCGATGTTTGCGCTCGGGCTGACGTTCTCACTCAGTGAAAACTGGTCAGCGTTTTTCGCCATGCTGGCACTGGCGTTTGCAATCGGTGTGCTGATCATCATCCCCATAGGCGGGGCCGACATGCCGGTGGTCGTGTCCATGCTCAACAGCTATTCGGGTTGGGCAGCGGCAGGCATAGGCTTTTCACTCAACAACAGCATGCTCATCATTGCCGGCAGCTTGGTGGGGTCTTCGGGCGCGATCCTGAGCTACATCATGTGCAAGGCGATGAACCGCTCGTTTTTCAACGTCATCTTGGGCGGGTTTGGCGGTGAAACTACCGCCACCGGAGCCGGCGCAGCGGCGCAACGCGCGGTCAAAAGCGGCAGCGCAGACGACGCAGCTTTCGTCTTGGGCAACGCCGAAACGGTCATCATCGTGCCGGGTTACGGCCTAGCGGTGGCGCGCGCGCAGCATGCGGTGAAAGAACTCGCACTCAAGCTAGCCACCAAAGGCGTAACCGTCAAGTACGCTATTCACCCGGTTGCAGGTCGAATGCCGGGCCACATGAACGTTTTGCTCGCTGAAGCCGAAGTACCCTACGACCAAGTATTCGAGATGGAAGACATCAACGGCGAGTTCGGTCAGGCCGACGTTGCCATCATCCTGGGTGCAAACGACGTGGTGAACCCCGCCGCACACACCAAGGGCAGCGCCATCTACGGCATGCCCATTCTGGAAGCCTACAAAGCCAAGACCGTGATCGTCAACAAGCGCTCGATGGCTGCGGGCTACGCGGGCCTAGACAACGAGCTGTTCTATATGGACAAGACCATGATGGTGTTCGGCGACGCCAAGAAAGTGGTCGAGGATATGGTCAAGGCGATCGAGTAGTCAGTGCAAACTATCAGCAAGCTCCGGCAACGATATTGATATACACTCGGTATCTATCTTCCGGGGAGCTGCCATGACCGAAGCCTCTCAACCCACCGCCAAGCTGTTTATGCACGGCCGTAGCCAGGCCGTGCGCCTGCCCAAGGAGTTCCGGTTTGCGGGCAGCGAGGTTTACGTCCGCCGCCAGGGTAACGATGTCATACTAAGCAGCCAGCCGCGCGCGTCTATCCAGAGCCTCATCGAAGCGCTGGAGGATTTCGAGCAGGGGCATCCTATCGTTCGCGAACAACCCGCGGCAGGCGTCGATCGTGCGCCGATATCACCTACCGCCAATGTCGGCGGGCCACGTCACGGCCGCCGGGCGAGCCGCGCAGGCAAGTGAACCACGATGCACTACCTGCTCGACACCGATATCTGTATATACGTCATCAACTCACGCCCAGCGGCGGTACTGGAGAGGTTTCTCGCGCATGAAGCTGATGGTCTCGGCGTTTCTGCGGTGACGGCGGGTGAGCTCTACTTCGGCGCGCGCAAGAGCGGGTCGAGACGCAACCTCCTTTTGCTCGACAAGTTTCTCGCGCCGTTGGAGATTGCCGAGTACGGCGCTGACGCTGCGCGCACTTATGGCGAGCTGCGCAGCACCCTCGAAAAAAAAGGCACACCCATCGGCCCG
>Ga0224512_10002080_pt1 | contig 18606 bp, 19 predicted proteins | sample SF_May12_sed_USG_4_FD_169103 | JGI IMG/M metagenome (GOLD analysis project Ga0224512, IMG submission 169103) | Sediment microbial communities from San Francisco Bay, California, United States - SF_May12_sed_USGS_13 | ecosystem: Environmental > Aquatic > Marine > Sediment | place: USA... | reverse complement strand
CGCGGCCCCAGGAAGCGGGCCTCTTCCTGAACACTGAGTTCGGGTTTGTCTGAGGCAACCAGTTCGAACACAACCTTGTTGCTGCGTGCCGTGAGTTGGGCTTCGTCGGCACGCAGTCGTACTGGCAGCTCCATGACATCGCCGGCCATCACCTCAATCTCCTTCATGTCGGTGCGTAGCTCGAGGCCCGGGATGCCTGCCACGCTCAGCGTATAGCGGTGGGCAACCTCGTCCATGTTGAGTATCTTCAGGATGTAGACGTTTTCTATCAGACCCTCATCGGTCTCTCTATAGAGACGATTGCGGTCACGGATCACATCGAGACCCAGCGCCGTCCGCGTCTCGATGGAATAGGCGAAGATGCCCATGATGACCAGTAGAAAGACGGCATAGACCACGATACGCGGACGCAGGATCCGCGTCTTGCCTCCCGTCATCTCGTGCTGCGTGGTGTACTTTATCAGACCCCTTGCGTACTCCATCTTGTCCATGACATCGTCACAGGCATCAATACAGGCGGAACAGGCAATGCATTCATACTGCAGGCCGTTGCGTATATCGATCCCGGTCGGGCATACCTGCACGCACAGGGTGCAGTCGATGCAATCGCCCAGGCCCAGTTCCCGCGAATCGGCGCTGCGCCTGCGCGAGCCGCGCGGTTCTCCGCGTTCGGGCAGATAGGAGATGATCAGGGTGTCCTTGTCGAACATGGCGGACTGAAAGCGCGCATAGGGGCACATGTACAGGCACACCTGTTCGCGCATCCAGCCGGCATTGCCGTACGTGGCAAATCCGTAGAACACGACCCAGAAGCTTTCCCAGGGCCCGAGACTGAACTGCGTCAGGCGCTGGCCCAGTTCGATGATGGGCGCGAAGTAACCGACGAAGGTGAAACCGGTCCAGATGGAAAACAGAATCCACAAGGCATGCTTGGTTGCCTTGATGCGCAGCTTTTTCGCGTTTATCGGCATCGCATCCAGCTTCTGCTGATGCATGCGGTCGCCTTCCACCCTGCGCTCCATCCACAGAAAGGCCTCGGTCCAGACCGTCTGCGGGCAGGCATAGCCACACCAGATACGCCCGGCCAGTGCCGTAAAGAAAAACAGGGCGAGCCCGGCGATAATCAGCAGGAAGGCAAGGTAGATAAAGTCCTGCGGCCACAGGGTCAGGCCGAAGATATGGAACTTGCGTGCCGGCAGGTCCAGCAAGACGGCCTGGTGCCCGTTCCAGCGCAGCCACGGGGTAAGATAGAAGATGCCCAGCAGGCCCAGCACCCCGGCAGTCCGCAAGCGCGCATACAAGCCGTGCACCTCGCGCGGGTAGATCTTCTCGCGCTTGGCATACAGCGACTGTTCCAGCTGTTCGTCAGCCTGCCGTTGCCTGGGCCCTTTTGTTGCGGGGCTGGTCATGCTTCCCCGGTCAATCGACCTGCTTATCCAGGCCCTGCCGCATGCAATTGGTGATTGCGAAATAAAGGGTGCCAATACCCGAGACGGCGGTAATCAGCCAGAACAGGAAAAAACCAATTGTGTAGATACCCAGCCGGCTGACCTCCAGGTCTGTGCCAAACGGGATCAGGTCATCCGGATCGAATGCCGAGAAGAACAGCCCGGTCGCCACGGTCGCGGTCAGGAATGACGGCCACAGGATTGCGATGCTCTTCTGCAGCCTGGATATCCGGCTGGTTGTCATGGGGAGACCGTCTTGCATCAGCGCATACCCTCACACGAAGGTTGTCGGTCCGCCCGCAACAGGGCACGACACGACACCCTATTCTGCCTCGCTCTCCTGTCCGGTCGACAGACTGTAGACATAGGCAGCCAGCAGATGCACCTTGTCCTTGCCCAGGAATTCGCTATGCGGCGGCATCTGGCCGTTACGCCCGTTGGCGACCGATTCCATAACGCGCAGCTGCGAGCCGCCATATAACCAGACATTATCCGTCAGGTTGGGTGCACCCAGCAGCAGGTTACCGCTACCGTCTGGCCCGTGACAGGACGTGCACAGCATCTGGTATTTCTCCTGGCCACGCGCAGCTGCCGCCGCGTCGATGTCGCGGCCGCCCAGCTTGAAGACGTACTCGGTTACATCAGACACGCCCTGCTTGCCACCCAGGGCCTGCTCCCAGGCCGGCATGACGCCGTTGCGGCCATTCATAATGGACTGCTCGATCTGCTCCGGCATGCCGCCATAGAGCCAGTCGTTGTCACGCAGATTGGGGAAACCGCGCGCACCGCGCGCATCGGAGCCGTGACAGGTGGCGCAATAATTGACGAACAGCCGCTCGCCCATCTTGCGGGCTGTGGCATCGGCCGCCACGGCCGGGATCGACATATCCCGGTACTTGGAAAACAGCGGGCCGTACTTGGCATCACCGATATCGACCTCATGCTGGTACTGCGACACCGATGTCCAGCCCAGCAGGCCGGCAAAATTGCCCAGCCCCGGATAGAGCAGCAGGTAACCGAGACCGAAGACCAGGGTGATATAGAACATACCCAGCCACCAGCGCGGCAGAGGGTTGTTGAGTTCCTCGAGGTCCTCATCCCAGATATGCCCCATGGACTTCGCCTGGTCCTCGGGGCTGATTTCGATCGACAGCCAGCGAATCAGGAAATAGCAGCCGATAATCCCGCCGATGGTCGGAATGATGATGAACCAGTTCCAGAAGCTGCTGGTGAAATCAGCCATTGGGATTCTCCTTGGAAATTTTTTCTGTTGGCGCCGGGGTATCCTCGGTGAACGGAATCCGTGACGCCTCCTCGAAGTGCTGCCGGCGCTTGCCGCTGTAGGCCCACAGGACGATACCGACAAACAGCACCAGCACAACGATGGTCCAGACAGACTGTATCAGCGAATAATCCATGTCCTATCTCCGGGTCTTGATCGCCGTGCCCAGGCCCTGCAGGTAGGCAATTAACGCGTCCATCTCGGTCTTGCCTTCCAGGTCAGCCACCGCGTTCGCAATCTGCGCGTCCGTATACGGCGCCCCCAGCGTGCGCAATACCTCCAGCTTCCTGTTGATATGGCGCGCATCGGCCGGGGTCTGTTCCAGCCACGGATAACCCGGCATGATCGATTCCGGCACCACGTCGCGCGGGTTGATCAGGTGCACCCGGTGCCACTCATCGCTGTAACGCTCGCCGACCCGTGCCAGGTCCGGGCCGGTGCGCTTGGAGCCCCACTGGAAGGGCCGGTCGTAGACAAATTCACCGGCCACCGAGTAATGCCCGTAACGTTCCGTCTCTGCCCGGAACGGCCGGATCATCTGTGAATGGCACAGGTAGCAGCCCTCGCGAACGTAGACATCGCGTCCGGCAAGACGCAACGGCGTATACGGCTCCAGTCCGGCGACGGCCTCGGTGGTGGACTGCTGGAAGAACAACGGAACAATCTGTACCAGGCCGCCGATCGATACAACGATCACTATCAGCACGATCATCAGGCCGATATTCTTCTCGATCTTGTCATGTCCAGTTGCCATTGCTCGTCTCCTTAATGGGCCGCAGCCGGTGCCGGGATGGTACCCACCGCCGGTTTGGCGCCGGCAATGGTCTTCCAGATGTTCCAGGCCATGACCAGGGTGCCGACCAGGAAGAAGGCGCCGCCGAGGAAGCGCACGATATAGTAAGGATGCATGGCCTGCACTGATTCCACGAAGCTGTAGGTCAGGGTGCCGTCGGCATTGGTGGCGCGCCACATCAGCCCCTGCATGATGCCGGCCACCCACATGGCCGTGATATAGAGCACGATGCCGATGGTGGCCGTCCAGAAATGCACCTCGACCAGTTTCAGGCTGTGGAGCTCACGGTTGAACAGCCGCGGGATCAGGTAGTACATACTGCCCATGGAGATCAGCGCCACCCACCCCAGCGCACCGGAATGCACGTGACCGATGGTCCAGTCGGTGTAGTGCGACAACGCGTTCACCGTCTTGATGGCCATCATCGGCCCCTCGAAGGTAGACATGCCGTAAAACGAGATGGATACAATCAGCAGGCGCAGTACGGGGTCGGTACGCAGCTTCTCCCAGGCGCCGGACAGCGTCATGATGCCGTTGATCATCCCGCCCCAGGAGGGCGCCAGCAGGATCAGAGACATCACCATACCCAGCGATTGTGCCCAGTCCGGCAACGCCGTGTAATGCAGGTGGTGCGGCCCGGCCCAGATGTAGGTAAAGATCAGCGCCCAGAAATGCACCACCGAGAGGCGGTAGGAATACACCGGGCGTTGCGCCTGCTTGGGCACAAAGTAGTACATCATGCCGAGAAATCCGGCGGTCAGGAAAAATCCCACGGCGTTATGCCCGTACCACCACTGCACCATGGCGTCCTGCACCCCGGCATAGGCGGAATAAGACTTGAACAGGGATACCGGCACCGCGGCACTGTTGAAGACGTGCAGAACGGCAACCGTGATTATAAAAGCGCCATAGAACCAGTTGGCAACATAGATGTGCGGTATCTTTCGCTTCATAATAGTGCCGAAAAAGACCACCGCGTAAGCCACCCAGACCAGTGTGATCAGGATATCGATCGGCCATTCCAGCTCCGCATATTCCTTGCTGGAGGTTATCCCCAACGGCAATGTAATCGCCGCCGCCACAATGATCAGCTGCCAGCCCCAGAAGGTGAAGGCCGCCAGCTTGTCGCTGATCAGCCGGACGTGGCAGGTGTGCTGGACCACATAATAGGAGGTCGCAAACAGGGCCGAGCCGCCAAAGGCAAAGATCACGGCATTGGTATGCAGGGGACGCAGGCGGCCGAAGGTCAGCCAGGGGATATCGAAGTTGAGTACCGGCCAGGCCAGCTGGGCGGCAATCAGCACACCCACTGCCATGCCGACGATGCCCCAGACAATGGTCATGATGGCAAACTGCCGCACCACGGTGTAGTTATAGGTCTGTTGATCGGTCATGCCGAACTCCCTGACGAAGACGTTTTAACGAAGAACATGCTGCAATGGTTATCGGGTAAAGCGCGGCTCAAGGCCCATGCCCCACAGCAGGGCGGTCACGGCCAGCAAGGCCACGAAGGCAACCAGCCCCACACCCAGGACGGCACTGGAAAACAGGAAACCGCGATCCTCGGAGATCCCCATCATGATCGGGACACCGACATAGAGCAGATAGACGGTATAGGCCAGTGCCGGGATCCCGATGACCATGTTGAGCCACAGCAGCGGGTAGAGCTCCATGATGCCGATCAGGAACAGCGGTGTCGCCGTGTAGGCCGCCAGCACCACGCACTGCGACAGCAGGGGTTCCGCGCCATAGGTCCCGGCCATCCAGTGAATCATCCAGCCAATGGAAAAGACCCCGACCAGCATGGCGAGGTAGTAAAGTACGGCGATGATCGATGCACTTTCAACCGTCAGCTTGATCGGGTCACCGACGCCGATCTGCCAGCCGAACTGGGTGGTCCCGATGAAGCCGGAGATGGCCGGGATGGCCGCCAGCAGCAGCACGTGCAAGGCGTAACACTTGCCGATGGTGCAGTGATCGTCACGGATCGCTTCCCATTCGCGCTTTGGGTTGATAAACAGGCCCCAAATATGTTGTAGCACCATCTCCGGATTCCCCCCTCGCTTACTGAAAATCGACAGCTAGTTTCCCGCCTGACGGCATTTCAGTCAATTTTCCCTTAAATGGTGGTAATACCGGCAATGGCCGGCATTACCACAGTAAAGTCAGCCCTCAGAACTTCTTTCCGATCCCGACCATGAAGACCCAGGGGTCTACATGCACATTGAGGGTGCCCCCGCCAGACCGGCGCGGATGATCATATCACCGGCTTCATAGGCTGATGCCGCTGTCGCACCGAGCAGTAATACGCCAGAAACCGCCCCTGCCTCCCGCCCCTTGATTGCGCCTGTCGGCATCATGATTTTCTCCCGAGCGTGGTCTAATTCAGAATAAAAGCAATGAGTTGCTGTTCTGCCAATAAAGAGCGCGCATTATTCCGTAGCAACTAATATGCGGTATTGATCTGGATCAAAAATCCGGGACTTAACCCACCGCCGGGGACATCCCGCCCGCCGATCCGGGTATGCTATCTTGCGCCCGGGCAAGTCCTGCAGACACTTACCCCTCAACCGGCCGGGACACTCCTCGTGACATCTGCTGAAACCGTGACCGAAGCTGTTGCAGACAGGGCCGACACCCGCGCGGCAACCACCTGTTTCCACTGCGGCCTGCCGTTACCCGCCGAGTTGGACCTGCGGGTGGCAATCGAAGGCCGGGACGAGCCCATGTGCTGTCATGGCTGCCAGGCCGTGGCCCAGGCCATCATTGCAGCCGGTCACGGCGGTTTTTACCGTTACCGCACCCACATGCCCCCCAGCGGGCGTGAACTGGTGCCGGACTTCATTGTGCAGACCCGCGTCTACGATCATCCGGATGTCCAAAAGAGCTTCGTGCGCGCCGAAGCCGGCAGCGTGCGCGAGGCCGCCCTGATCCTGGAAGGCATCACCTGCGCCGCCTGCATCTGGCTCAATGAACGCCACCTGGCGCAGTTGCCCGGGGTGCTGGATGTGCAGATCAACTACGCCACCCACCGCGCCCGCATTCGCTGGGATGAGAAGCGCCTCCGCTTAAGCGAGATCCTGCAGGCCGTGCGGGCTATCGGGTACGAGGCCCACCCCTACGACCCGCAACGCCAGCAACAGGCCTTCGAGCGCGAACGGCGCACCCACCTGCGCCGCCTGGGTGTCGCCGGCGTGCTGGGTATGCAGGTCATGATGCTGTCCATCGCCCTCTACGTTGGCGACTGGTCGGGGATGGAGACGGCCTTGCGTAGCTTCCTGCGCTGGACCGGGCTGCTGCTGACGGCCCCGGTGCTGCTTTATTCCGCCGCCCCCTTCTACCGCGGTGCCTGGCGCGACCTGCGCAACAGGCGCATCGGCATGGATGTCCCGGTCACCCTCGGTATCCTGGTGGCCTTTGCTGGCAGCCTGTCGGCCACCTGGAGCGGCCAGGGCGAGGTGTACAACGACTCGGTGGTAATGTTTGTCTTCCTGCTGCTGCTGAGCCGCTATTTCGAGATCATGGCGCGCAAGCGCGGCGCCGAGACCGCGGAGCGCCTCGGCCAGGCCTTGCCGGCTATGGCGACGCGCCTGCTCCCCGACGGCGATCAGGAACAGCAGGATGTGGTGCCGGTCGCCGACCTCGGCCCCGGTGACCGGGTGCTGATCCGGGCGGGTGAGACCGTCCCCGCCGATGGCCAAATCGAGTCAGGTAACTCCTCCGTGAACGAAGCCCTGTTGACCGGGGAGAGCACCCCGCTGCGCAAGCACGCCGGTGACGAACTGGTCGGCGGCAGCATCAATGTCGAAAGTCCACTGACTATGACGGTCACCCACGTCGGCATGGATACCGTACTGGCCCGTATACTGCGCCTGCTGGAACGCGCCCAGAGTCAAAAACCGGCCATCACCCGGCTGGCCGACCGCACCGCCAGCTGGTTTGTCAGCGGCGTCATCCTCGCCGCCATTGTGGTTGGACTCTACTGGTGGCAACAGGCGCCGGAGGCCTGGCTGCCCATCGTGGTCTCCGTACTCGTGGTCACCTGCCCCTGTGCCCTGTCACTGGCCACACCCACGGCACTCAGCGCGGCAACCGGCGCCCTGATGGCGAGCGGGCTGTTGCCGGCGCGCGGCAATCGCCTGGAAACACTGGCACGCTGCACTCACCTGGTGTTCGACAAGACCGGCACCCTGACCCGGGGTGAACCTGCACTCAGCGCCATCCACACCCTATCAGGTCTGTCCGAACAGGAGCTGCTGCACCGGGCCGCAGCCCTGGAGGGTCAGTCCGAACACCCGCTCGGCAAGGCGATCTGCCGGGCGGCGAACGCCCGTGAACTCCCGGGGGTTTCCGGCCTGGAAAACTACCCCGGCGCTGGTATCAGAGGCCGTCTGGATGGCAGGACCTGGTATATCGGCAGCCCCGACTTCATTGGGCAGCACAGCAAGGCCGACGCCAGCGCACTGCAGCGCGCCTCCGAACAGGGTCTACCCGGCACCCGGGTCGTACTGGCCGACACGGACAGGCTGCACGCCCTGTTCATCCTGCAGGATGCCCTGCGTCCAGATGCCCGGGCCAGTGTCGAGGCACTGAAACAGGGTGGCAAACAGGTGCTGTTGCTGACCGGGGACAATCTGCAAGCGGCCCGACAGGTGGCGGACCAGGTCGGGATCGATAGCGTGCATGCCGACATGTCACCACAAGACAAACTCGACGTGCTGCAAGCCCTGCAGCGCAAGGGCGCCGTGGTCGCCATGGTCGGCGACGGTATCAATGATGCGCCGGTACTGGCGGCCGCAGATGTCTCCATCGCCATGCATGATGCCGCCCATATCAGTCACGCCAGCGCCGACATGATCCTGATGTCGGATCAGCTCGGTGCCCTGGCCGAGGGTGCGGCCATTGCCCGCAAGACGCTGCAGATCATCCGTCAGAACCTGAGCTGGGCCATCGCCTACAACCTGATTGCCCTGCCGGCCGCGGCCCTCGGCTATGTGGCCCCCTGGATGGCCGCCATCGGCATGTCCTCCAGTTCGCTGCTGGTGGTCCTCAATGCCCTGCGCCTGACACGCAACAGGCGGGCTCACACAAGCCCTGCGGGCTGATAGCGGGACGCCATGGAAATCATCTACCTGCTGATCCCCGTGTCCCTGCTACTGGTCGGCCTGATGGTATGGGTGTTTTTGTGGGCCGTGCGCTCGGGCCAGTTCGACGACCTGGAGGGCCCCGCCCATCGCATCCTCATGGACGATGATTCGCCGACCATCGAGCCGCCCGACGAGGAAGAAAAAAATAAAGAGTAGGAGCACCTTGTTTATGCCCGGCGCTTAATCGGGTGCAGGTGCGATCAATAAGAAAAAATGATTCGCCACGGAATCCACGGAAGAACACGGAAAGATAAACACACAACAACTACGGTTTCACCCGGGTGCTTATCTACATGTGTTTTTCAAAATTAATTTTTCTTTTTGATATTTCCGTGTTCTTCCGTGGATTCCGTGGCAAAAATCCTGTTCTCTCTGCTTGCTTCACTATATGCAATGAGGCGCATGTTGAGGTGGGGATATCAGATTATAGATAGACGTAGGGCGCGTCGCATGTGCCGGGGTTTGTTGCAGGAACGATTAATCAATCGCGCCCGCGGGGCGCTCCACATTTCGCGTTTCACGACTTGCGTTTCACGTATTTTATCTTTCCGTGTCCTTCCGTGGATTCCGTGGCTGATTTATTTGTCATGTGATGAGGCGCCGATTCAGGCCGACCTCAGCTGATAGATGGCCGAAAAGCCCCGACCGGCCAGCATCCGGGCGGCATGATGGCAATGCACGCCATCACGGCCATACAGGATCACCGGACGCTGCCGGCTGAGGCTGCGGTGCTTCCAGCTCAGCGCCTCGATGGGCAGATTCAGCGCCCCGGGCAGGGCATCACGGCCGAAGTCGGCCGGGGCGCGGATGTCGACCAGCTGGCCGCCGCTTGCCATCAGGTGCCGGGCCTGCTCCGAGGGCAGGGTCTCCGCGCTCGCGCAGCGCATCATCGGGAGGGCGAGATTCATGACCGGTCCTCCTGCGACGCCTGCGCAGCAGCTGCGTGTCGGTTGTCTCGCTGCAGGGCGCAGCCGGTAACCGGGCCGCGGCGGACAAACATCATCCCGACCAGGAGGAAACAAGAGACTGCAGCAACCGTCAAACCTGCGATGACCATAGGACACCTCGTTCAGACCAATAAAGGTACTACAATGTTTCGTTATATTATCATTATCTAATATATAGGTAAAGTCTGGTCAAGCCGTCATTCCGGGCAAAGCTGAGCTAAGACCCGGAATCCAGGAGTGGGGCATCAGGCAGTCACTGGATTCCGGCCTGCGCCGGAATGACGAAAGCTGAGGTAATCAGGCCTTCCTGGGAGCAATAATGATTGTTTTCACCCACCTATGTAACTTGCCCGGACAGGGGGAAGCGGGCACAGCCGGGCCACGACCATCCGCCAGCGGGACGACCGATCCACGGCCGGGTGATTCAGGTGGTCAGGCGCCGGTAGATATCGGACACCTTCAGCGGCAGCTTGCGCACCTCGTCGATGACGGCGTAATTCACGGCGCCGTACATGTGCGGCAGGTAGTCCCTGGCCTCGGTGTCGATGGTGATACAGAAGGAATGAATGCCGTTGCGCTTGGCCTCGATCAACGCCTGGCGGGTGTCCTCGATACCGTAGGCTCCGCGGTAAGTGTCGTAGTCGTCCGGCTTGCCGTCGGACAGGGTGATCAGCAACTTGGTGCGGGCCTCCACTTCATTCAGCAGCGCGGTCAGGTGGCGGATGGTCACACCCATGCGGGTGTAGTCCTGCGGCCTGATGCCGCTGATACGGGCACGCACCGTGTCGTCGTAGGGCTCTTCAAAGCGCTTCACCCGGTAGACCTCGCAACGCTTGCGCGTCATCCCCGAAAAACCGTAAATGGCATAGCGGTCACCGAGCGTCTCCAGCGCCTCGCACAGCAACACCAGCGCCTCGCGCTCGGCATCGTTGATCCAGCCCTTGGTCGACCCGCTCATGTCCACCATGAACATCACCGCGATGTTGCGCTCCAGCTTGTGCATCTTGGTGAACAGGCGCTCTGACATCTCCATGCCGATCGTGCTTTCGGCATAGGCCTCCACCAGGGCATCGATATCGATATTGTCCCCGTAGGGCTGTTTCTTGAGGAGCTTGTCCTCGCCGCGCAGGGCCTCGAAGGTGCGCCGCAGACTGCCGGCCAGGCCCCGGTATTTCTCCAGCGTGCGCGCCACGAAATCATCAAAACGCGGGTTCACGTCCAGCTCGCGCAACACTGCCCAGTTCTTGCGATAGTGGCGCCGCTCATAGTCCCATTCGTTATAGATGAAGGCGCCTTCCTCGTGGTAGGTGCCCTTCCAGACGTCTTCCGGTTTCTGCCCGGTACCCGACCCGGTCATCGAGTAGGCACCATCACCGGCGGCCACCAGATAATCCTCCGGGATCTGGCCCAGGTCCTGCAGGATGGACGCCATCACCCCCTTGACGTCATCCGGCGGCACCTGCGGTTTGCCATCGAGAACGATCTCGTAGCTGAAACCGTCCGGGGTATCGCCTGCCTCGACCACGCGCAGCTCGAATCCGCCCCCCTCCTCCGCGTCCGCTTCATCCGGTGCGTCCTTACCGGCCTCCCGGTCCTCGGCCTGCTGCAATTCATCGCGCATTCGCATCAGGCCCCGGCGGAACTGCTCCTTTTCCTTGTCGAGGCGCAGTGTGCGCACCTGCTGTACCCGCACCGGCTTCAGGCTGCCCTGGTAGGGCACGGGTTCGGGCAGCCCGTATTCATACAGTGCCGTCACCGCGGCACAGGTGTCCTGCACGCTGGCCGCGGGCTCCTGGAGCCTGGCAAGGTGCGCTTCCCAGACCTCCGGCAGGCTGTTGACACTGGCTGCGCGCAGTCCGGCAAGCTGGCGCGACACCCCGGGCAGGTCACGCCGGATGCAGGCATCCAGGCGCAGCGTCTCGAGGGCGTGGAACAGTGCCAGCGCCTTGTCGGCATTGGCAAACCGGCCACAGAATTCACCCACATCGATGCGCCAGGTACCGTACCAGCACTGTGCCCACAGGTGCACGGCAATGACCTTGTAGAGCTGGAAGTTTTCATCCCGGGTTTTGAAGCGGCTGACCATGGCCGGCAGGAACAGGGTCTCGGTGTCGGTACAGGTACTCTCGCCGGCCTCGACCTTGAGCTTGCGCCCGTTCAACCCGTGGACAAACATCTCGAGGACACCGGCGACCTCCTCGAAGGCCAGCCCGGTGGCACGTTCCATCTGTTCGCGGGCAAACTTCCCGGCCTCCCTGAAGGAACTGATGCCTGCATGCAGGCCGGCCGTGTCATACACGTCCATGGTGTGGATGACCCAGGCCTCGACACCGGCCGCGTCCATGAAGCGGAAGCCCTCGGCCGCGTAATTGGCCAGCTGGTAGGCCATTTCACCATTGCTGTGGGCCACCACGCTCACCCAGTGCAGGATGAAGTCCTGCTGATCACGTTCCAGCGCGGCAATCTGCCGGGCCGGTCCCGTCGCGGTGCGCCGCGAAGACAACACGGCGTCGAGATAGACGTCCAGGTGGTCCTCGATTTCGCCGGCCGTGAACGCCGCCCGCCCCTCGCTGTCCAGCAGGTCGCTGCGCGGGTCATACCAGCGCGCCACCCCGCCGGCCGGCAACACCCGCCCGTCCCGCGTGGCGATCCCCAGGCGCAGGATCTCGACACAGCGACCCGGCAGGGCCTCGCGCAGCATTTGACCGATGCTCGGCGGCGTCCAGGAACCGGCATCGACATGCACCCAGATGCCGCGGCAGTGTTCGCTCAGGATAGCCGGCAGATTCCGGATCAGCCGCGCCAGGTCCACCTCGATATCCCAGCTGGCGCCGCGCGCATGGCCGATGCGCGGCGGAGAAACCGCGACGAAGTGAAAACGCTCGCCACGCATCTGGGCCGTTTCGACATAGGTCGGCACATGGGCCTGCGCGCAGTGGATATTATTTTCACCGAGCGCGAGCCGCGCCCGCTCCAGCATGTTCGCTGCACTGTCCACATGAGTGACCTCGGCACCGGCCTGCAAACCGGCCCCGCTCAGTGCACCGCTGCCGGCGAACAGGTTCAGCATGCGCAGATCATCGATGTCGTAACAGCCGCCCAGGCGTTCACTGATCCAGTGCCGGCAGGCCACATCACGCACGTTGATGCCGGTACGCCCGTGCTCGTCCGGCACACAGCTCAGCGACATACCGTCGAGGGTGATATCCCATGCCCCGGGCAGGTCGGCCCGGGCCGGCTGCCAGCCGCCGCCCCGCGGACCCAGGTCGGTATAGACCCAGTCCGCCTCCCAGCACGCCAGCTGCGGCACACCCTGCGCACGCTTGTCCGGCCGGTTCAGTACGTAGGGGCCGAAACGCTCGAGCTTGCGACCGTTGCCGAAATCGAGCAGCTCGTAATCATCCAGCGGCGTCTCGATAATGACGTCCTGCGCCTGTTCGTCTTCGGCGGGGATTTCTCTGTACATGAAAGGGGAACAGATTTATCCAGGGAATGTCTGATCGGGTAGCATGACCGGATTCTATCGTGTTGAGCCCATTCAAGGGGAAAACCCGTAGCGGAGGGAGTCTATGAAACCGTCAAGCTTAACGCGGGCAGGCCCGCTGTTCCTGGTCGCGCTGTTCTTCAGCCGGGTCGATGCGTTCGCAGCAGACGAGATCGATGCCCTGCTGTCGGCCAGGGAGGCGCCACCGGGCGTGGTCTTCGAAATCGTCAGCGGCGATATGGAAGCACTGGGCAGGCTGCTGCCCGGGCTGCGCGCCGACATCGGACGCCTGCGGGCGCGCTTTCCCGGACTCCCGATTGCCGTCGTCAGCCACGGTCAGGAACAGTTCGCACTCTCCAGAAACCACAGGGCAAAGGAACCCGAACTGCATGCCATTGCCGAGCAGATGGTGACCGGCGAAGACGTAGACCTGCATGTCTGCGGCGCCCACGCCGGCTGGTTCGGCCTCGACCCGGGGGACTTCCCGGACTATGTCGACGTATCCGCCAGTGGGCCGGCGCAGATCAACGACTACCGCGCCCTGGACTATGTCCTCATCACGCTGCCCTGAATTAAAGGTGTCAGGAACCTTTTCGCTTTGGGAAAAAAGGTTCCTGACACCTTTTTTATTTTCTGACTAAGCTTTTGTTTCGCCAAAGATGAGGCGGGATATGATGATCCCGGGGCAGATTCCGGTTATGGCGGCGAAATACAAAAACACGGCCGGGACAAACAGCAGCCAGTGCGCTTCTGAAAATCCCGTTAACCAGATGCCCGCCCAGATAACGGAGCCCGTCTTATCGACCGCGGCCTTTGTGACACTGTAGGGCGCCAGGTTCGATGTATCCCGGATCCCGGATGACAGGTTGATAATCTGGTGGATGGCGAAATTCGGCTTCGCCGTTGCAGGCTTGACGAGCGGCCTGATACTGAAACTTGTCGGCTTCGACCAGGACATCGCCGTACAAACCCCCAAGGCGCTGGCCGGTCTCCGGCTTGCCTATATTCTGGTTCCGATCACCGGCACCCTGATCGCCATGGCTGTGATGACGCGCTACGACATCTCTGAGCAAAGAGCTCATGATATTCGCCTGGAACTGGAGGCACGCCGGGGTACGAGACCTGTCGCCTAGTCTCATGCCAGAAAGACATTAAACGGCACAACGGCAGCGCGAGAAATGCAGTACCGCATTAAGACTATGGCTTGTTTCTGACCGATCAGTTTGGAATGTGGGGATGCGGTGACGGGTACCCGGGGTACGGCATCTGGCTTGTTTCAGGATGGCAGGGCGAGTGGGTTCAGCACCAGATCGCACTGGCCCGCGATCACCTCGTCGCGGATTTCGCGTACCTGCGCCTTGCACTTGCCGCACTGCCCGGTGCAGCCGAGTTGCTTGCGCAGGCCGCGGACCGTGCGGGTACCGTCCTCGACCGCGCTGCGGATTTCCCGATCGGTCACCCCTTTACAGATACAGACATACATATTGCAGATCCAGCGTTTTGAACCAATGCCGGGCATTTAAATACAAATGAGAATGATTGTCAATAGCATTTGTAAAGAGATAATACAATTCCTGATGCATCAGCACATTTATGTACATAAATTCGATAGGTTAATAAACATCACCGGGATTCGATGTTGATCCCCTCCTCCAGGTTCCGGCATGATCCGGACAGGCCACGCCGGCCAGACCGGCTATAACGACACCAATCACGACCCGGAGGCAGAGCCATGAAAGGCGACAGCAAAGTGATCGAGCTCCTGAATGGGGTGCTCAGGAATGAACTCACCGCGATCAACCAGTATTTCCTCCATGCGCGCATGTGCGGCAACTGGGGGCTCGGCAAGCTCAACGAGCATGAATACGAAGAATCCATCGATGAAATGAAGCATGCCGACAGTCTTATCGAGCGCATCCTGTATCTAGAGGGGCTGCCCAACCTGCAGGATCTCGGCAAGCTCATGATCGGCGAGAATGTCCAGGAAATCCTGGAGAACGACCTGAAACTGGAGAAAAAGGCACACCCGGCATTGGTCGAGGGCATCGCCTACTGCGAATCCAAAGGCGATTATGTCACGCGTGCCCTGCTGGCCGATATCCTGGCCAGCGAGGAGGAACACATCGACTGGCTGGAAACCCAGCTCGAGCTGATCGAAAAGGTCGGGCTGAAGAACTACCAACAGTCGATGATGTAAAAAATAGGGGCCGGATACGGTAAAAAAACGTATCCGGCCCCTGATTCGTACGCTTACGCCGCGTACTTTTCCTTCGCCTCGCGGGCGGCTTTCGCCTCGTCCGGGCTGTAGGCCTTGCCGGACCACAGCATCTCGTAGGCGATTTCTTCATTGCCGTTCTCGCACAGATCCAGCACCTCGCGGAACAGCGGCTGGAAGGTCTCGCTGCGATGCGAACGCTCGTGGTCTTCGAAAGAACGCCAGAACGTCACGATCAGGGCCTCGCGATCCTTCAGCGAGCTGGTGACTGCCTGGCCGATGGTCGAACCTTCATTGGAAATATCGCCGCTGTTGAGAACGACAAAGCCACCCACGAAACCGGTGTCGGAGTGGTAGGTCTTCACGTTTTCGCACAGCACGGCAACCCGCTCCTGCAGGTCATCGACCGTGTACCCGTCCTTGATAATCACCCGGTTGACGGTAACCACGCCGTCGTGGGGAAAGTCAGGAATCAAATGGCGCATGACAACCTCCTTCACAGGTTAATTAGCGTTTTCTTATACTATAATTCCTGACTAATTTAGTCAAGTATTATGGGCGGTCTGCTGGGATAATTAACCTATTGTTTGTACAGTAATTGTTGGCCGCAGAATCGTGCCCTCCCCCTGTATGCCGGATACGATATGACCTACCATGGGTACCTGTTCATACCTGCTCACTGGATTTCAATTGAAACCGATCCCCTTCGATAACCGCTACGCCGAACTGGGCGATTCCTTCTACGCCAGGACTGATCCCGCACCTGTTTCAGACCCGGCACTGGTCATCATTAACCGGGCGCTGGGCGAGGAACTCGGACTGGCGGACACCTGTCTGGTTTCACCTGACGCCACGGCCATCCTGGCCGGCAACCGGGTACCCGAGGGTGCCGCACCCCTGGCGATGGCCTACGCGGGCCACCAGTTCGGGCACTTCGTTCCGCAACTGGGGGACGGCCGCGCCCTGCTGCTGGGCCAGATCGGGCGGCCGGACGGCACGCTCGCCGACATCCATCTGAAAGGCTCCGGACGCACGGCGTTCTCGCGTGGCGGTGACGGGCGCTCCGCCCTGGGGCCGGTGCTGCGCGAATACCTGGTCAGCGAGGCGATGGCGCAACTCGGCGTGCCCACCACCCGGGCACTGGCGGCCGTCACCACGGGCGAACAGGTGGCCCGCCACGAACTGCTGCCCGGCGGCGTGATCACCCGCATCGCCGCCAGCTTCGTGCGCGTCGGCACTTTCGAGTATTTCTCGTCGCGGGGCGACCTCGAGGCCGTCACCCGGCTGGCCGACTATGTCATCCAGCACAACTACCCCGATTGTCGCGAGGCAGCGCAGCCCTACCGGGCCTGGTTCGGGGCGGTCATCGACCGGCAGGCGGCGCTGATCGCCCGATGGATGCAGATCGGGTTTATCCACGGCGTGATGAACACCGACAACATGTCAATTGCGGGTGAGACCATCGACTACGGCCCCTGCGCGTTCATGGACCACTACGCGCATGACCAGGTGTACAGCTCCATCGATCGCCACGGCCGCTATGCCTACAACAACCAGCCAAACATCGGGCTATGGGACCTGACGCGCCTGGCGGAATCCATCCTGCCCCTGCTGGGCGAGACCACCGAGTCCGCCGCGGAGGCCGCGAAGGATGCACTGGAAAAGTACGCGGGCCTGTACGCGGATTACTGGCTCGATGGTATGCGCGCGAAAACGGGCCTTGTAACCCACCGCGATGAGGACGAGGCACTGATCAATGAGCTGTTCGAGGTGATGGCCGCGAACCGGGCGGATTTTACCCTCACGTTCCATTACCTGTCCGGGCTCGCAGTCGATTCAACGGACCGGGACGCGAACCTGCGCGCCCTGTTCGAAGATCCGGCATCGATCGATCGCTGGCTTGCAAACTGGCGCAGCCGGCTGAAGGAGGAAAACAGTATCGATAACGATCGCCAGGCGCTCATGCAGGCGGTCAACCCCGTCTACATTCCTCGCAATCACCGCATCGAGGCGGCCATCCGGGCGGCGGAAGACCATGATGACTTGTCAGTCTTCCATGATCTGCACGCGGTGCTGCAGACACCCTACGAGCGGCAACCAGACAAGGACGTCTACATGTGGCCGCCGGAACCGGACGAAGTCGTGCAGCAGACATTTTGCGGGACCTGATCGAAAGGCGCCGGATGCAGTTAACCAGACGAGAATGGATCCATGCCCTTCATTTGTAACTGGCCGCGGTGATGAACTCGCCAAACGATTCGCACCAGACGATGACCGTATTGTATCGATTGATATCAATGCCATCCGGCACGGACACGATAAAATTCTCGAACGTCTTGATATCGCCGACCCGGACCATGGCGGGCTTGAGCCGTTCGAACTCCGCCTCCGTCTCCACGAACTCCGGCGACAGGTAGAGCTTGTAGTCCGGACCGGGTGCAATCCGGCCCTGCAGTGAAATCAAGCGCGAGCCCACCGAGACCGTCCCTTTCCCCCAATGCAGGAAATCACTGCCTTTGAGATCACGCAGGAATTGGCCCTGATAGGCTGCATCGGCCTGGGCACTGGCCATCTCGTCAGCGGATGGTGCTTCCGGCGCCGTGAGGATAGGCAGGGCATAGATACCTGCTACAAAGCCGGCAACGGCAAAGACCAGGTGAGTGATAACCAGGATGACCGGCTTTTTCATTTCTATTCAAGGGTGTCAGAGCGCATTTGTTTCCAAGGAAGCTCTGATTAATTGAGCAATCACGTCATTGCGAGCGTAGCGTGGCAATCTCAGGATTCATAATCAATCATTTGGAGATTGCTTCGCCACGTTGTTCCTCGGTAACTGCTCCTGCGTCGCCTAAAGCGCCTACTGTTGGTACTCTACCTCCTGCATGGCCCAGGCCAGCCTCTCGGCCGGTTCCCGGCCTCACCTTCTCCATGCAGTCGTCGCAATGACGGATTAATCAGAGTTTCCTTAGTATAAAATACCCATATGGCCACCAGGACCATTTCGCTGTACTGCGATGTCGCAGTCAGGAACATCGTGACCGCGCCCTGCCTGAAGATGCCCATGCCGCCTGTCCCGGAAGGTGGGCCAGAGTATGCTAATTGAAATCATTTGCCACGGAATCCACGGAAGCACACGAAAAAAAAACATCAAAAGCCAATATTGTATTAACACAAACACAGCAAATATGTATTGGCCTGTCACTTGCAGGTTAAGTGTTTTTTGAATTATTTCTGTTTTTATATTTCCGTGTGCTTCCGTGGATTCCGTGGCTAATACCCGGTTGGTTTCC
>Ga0224512_10002079_pt1 | contig 18608 bp, 15 predicted proteins | sample SF_May12_sed_USG_4_FD_169103 | JGI IMG/M metagenome (GOLD analysis project Ga0224512, IMG submission 169103) | Sediment microbial communities from San Francisco Bay, California, United States - SF_May12_sed_USGS_13 | ecosystem: Environmental > Aquatic > Marine > Sediment | place: USA... | reverse complement strand
ATCCGGCTCGGTCTGCTTCAGTCCCAGCGAGATCTTCTGCGCGTCCTTGTCCACCTTCAGCACGACCGCCTCGATCGTCTGGTCGACGCTCACGATCTTGGAGGGGTGCTTGACGTGCTTGGTCCACGACATCTCCGAGATGTGGATCAGGCCTTCCACGCCCTTCTCCAGCTCGACGAAGGCGCCGTAATCCGTGATGCTCACCACGCGGCCCTGGACGCGCGTGCCCACCGGGAAGCGATCCTCGACGCCGTCCCACGGGTGCGGTTGGAGCTGCTTGAGGCCCAGGGAGATCTTCTCCTTCTCCTTGTCGAAGTCGAGCACCTTGACGCTCAACTTGTCGCTGATCTGCACCACCTCGGAGGGGTGACCGATCCGCCCCCAGGTCATGTCGGTGAGATGCAGCAGCCCGTCGACGCCGCCCAGGTCGACGAAGGCGCCGAAGTCGGTGATGTTCTTCACCGTTCCCTCGCGAATCTGGCCCACTTCCAGCTCTTCCATCAGCTGTCGCTTCATGCCCTCGCGCTGCTCCTCGAGGACGACGCGGCGCGACACCACGATGTTGCGGCGTCGCTTGTTGATCTTGATGATCTTGAATTCGAGCTCCTGGCCGATCAGGTCGTCCAGGTTGGGCACCTGGCGCAGCGCGATCTGGCTGCCCGGCAGGAAGGCGTCGACGCCGAGGAGGTCGACGACCAGCCCGCCCTTGATGCGACGGCGTACGGTGCCGGCCATGACGTTGCCCAGCTCGTGCGCGTCCTTGATCTGGCCCCACACCTTGAAGAAGTCGGCCTTCTCCTTGGAGAGCACGACGAGTCCGTCCTGGTTCTCGAGCTTCTCCAGGTAGACGTCGAACTCGTCGCCCACGTGGATCTCGGAAAGGTCGCCGAACTCGCCGACGGCGATCGTACCCTCGCTCTTGAAGCCGACGTCCACCATGATCTCGTTTTCGCGGATCTCGGAGATCCGTCCGCGTACGATCTGTCCCTCTTCGAAGCTGGTGATCGTGCGCTCGTACTCCTCTCGCAGCTCGACCTGGGCACCGCGCCCGTTCTCCCCGGCCGCCTCGGCCGGGTCCAGGCGCTCGAACGCGGCGTACGCCGGTGAGCGCACCGCTTTCGCGGCGTGCTTCGCACCTCCCCCCGTGCTGGATTCTTCCCCACCGGCCGCCGAGACGGCACCGATCGATTCATCGACCATGGAAACAATCGCCTCCTTGAGCATGGAATTTCCGGTCCGGAAAAACCGGATTCGGCAATCATAACCACGCGGCCCGGGCATTGCAAGTGGGAAATAGACAAGGGGTTCCCGGGCGCGGCCCGGGCTCAGAGGGCGCCCCTGGCGTCGCTCTGGAGGGCAGCCACCGCGTTCATGACCTCGTCTCCGAAGCGCCGGTATGCCTCGCGGTCGTCCTCCCCACCCAGCCGCTCCAGCGCCTGTGGGGGGATGCGCATCGGCCGCCCGTGCACGACCACCAGCCGGGCGCGGCGGAACAGGCACTCGTGCAGGCGGTCGGTGCCCGATACGTACACGGGCACCACCGGCACCCCGGTCGTCAGCGCGAGGTACCCCACGCCCCCCCGGGCCCCACCCAGCCGGCCGCCGCGCACCCGCCCGCCCTCGGGAAAGATCATCAGGGAGGCCCCGCGGCGCAGGCGCGAGGCGGCCTCGGCCATGGCCTCCCGGTCGAAGACGCCTTGTTTGATGGGGAATGCATTGAAGTAGCGGATCACCCCCCCGAAGAAGGGCTGGTCGAACAGGGACGCTTTGGCGATGAAGTGGCACTCCCGCGGCAGCGTGGAGCCGGCCAGGGGCGGGTCGCTATTGGCCACGTGATTGCAGGCGAAGATGTAGTTCTCCTCCAGTTCGCCGCGGAAGCGATGGTGCACGCGCAGGCCGAAGAGGACCCGAGCCACGAGCCTGATCAACGCCGTCACCGCCCGCATCACCAGCCGCTGGCGCCGCGGGCGCTCGCCGTCCGTGCGCGGCTCGCAGAGCGCGCGCAGCCGCTGTGCGGTTCGCCGTGCGATGTCCGCCACCGCCTCGATCTGCTCCGCGATCGTCACGCCGCCGGTGTCCACCCGCCACGCCCCCACCGGTTCGACGAGGGGGCTCGTCTCGCGCGAGGCGTCCAGCGCGTCGCGCCGCTCCAGGTCGCGCGCCACCTCCTCGACGCCGGGAACGCCGGGGCCGGATCCGAGCTCGCGCTGCCGGCGCTCGGCCCGTGTGCGCACGTCGGCGACGAGGAAGATCTTCACGTCGGCCCACGGGAGCACGACGCTCCCGATGTCCCGCCCCTCGAGCACCACGCCTCCGCCCCGGGCGAGCGCGCGCTGCCGCCGCACCAACTCCGCGCGCACCCCGGGGTGGGCGCTGACGGCGGACACCGCGGCGGTCACCGCGGCCTCCCGGATGGCTTCGGTGACGTCCTCGTCGCCCAGGCGGACGCGCTCGCCGGGTGCCTCGAAGGTGATCGCGCAGGCGAGCGCGAGCGCGCCCAGCGCCTCTCCGTCGGAGAGGTCCGCGCCGGCGCGCAACGCGGCCAGCGTGACGGCCCGGTACATGGCGCCGGTGTCCACGTGGCGCAACCCCAGGCGCCGCGCCAGCCCGCGGGCCGTCGTCGTCTTGCCCGCGGCGGAGGGGCCGTCGATGGCGACGGTCAGGCCGCTCAGAACCGACTCGATGGGGGGGACGCGGCGCTTCAACGTCTAGGTGCGGCCCAGCACCTCGCGGAGCGCGGCGATGAGCCGGTCGTTCTCCGCGCGCGTGCCCAGGCTCACGCGGTACGAGTTCGTGGTGGAACCGAACTGACCCATGCGACGCACGATGATGCCGGCGGCGTAGAGCGCCCCGTGCAGGTCCAGCGGCGACTCCCCCAGGTCGACGAAGAGGAAGTTCGTCTGCGACGGCGGGCACGCGACGCCGAGCTCGCGCAGGACCGCGCCCACGCGCCCGCGCTCCGCGATGACCTCCCGCGCGCGCGGGCGAATCTCGTCGGCGACGCCGAGGGCCGCCAGGGCCGCCGCCTGGGCGAGCCGATTCACGTTGAACGGCTGCCGCACGCGGTGCAGCACGTCGACGACGGCCGGATCCGCGATGGCGTAACCGACGCGCAGCCCCGCGATGGAGTGGAACTTCGAGAAGGTGCGCAGGGTGACGACCGTGTTGCGCTGCCGCCGCAGGGCAAGGGAATCCGGGTAGTCCGCCGCGTCCACGTAGTCGACGTAGGCCTCGTCCATCACGACGAGCACGTTCTCGGGCAGGCCGTCGAGGAACGCGTCGAGCTGTGCCGCCGTCACGTACGTGGACGTGGGGTTGTTGGGGTTGCACACGAAGACCATGCGCGTTTGCGCGTCCATCGCCGCGCGCATGGCCGCGAGGTCGAGGCGGTAGTCCTTGCACAGGACGCCGCGGCCCTCCACGCCGCAGATGAGGGGGATCAGGGCGTAGACGATGAAGCTCGGCGCGGGGAAGACGACGTTCTGCCCGGGTTGCACGAAGGCGCGCACGAGCAGGTCGATGATCTCGTTGGAGCCGTTCCCCACCATCACCTCCCCCGTCTCGACGCCGTGGCGCCGCGCCAGCGCCCGCACCAGCTCCGGGCTGCCCGACAGCGGATAGCGATTCGCGCGGGCCAGCTCGGCCACGACCGCCTCCACCACCCGCGGGTGCGGGGCGTGGGGGTTCTCGTTGGAAGCGAGCTTTATGTACCCCTCCTTTTCCTGTCCCGGTTCGTAGATGTGGATCTTTTTGATCGACGGTCGGACGAGATCTTCGATGTTCATTTCAACTGTCTCCCTTGGGGTCTCCCTTTGCCAGCAGTTGGTCCAGCTTGGCCAGCTCGCCGGGCTCGAGCGGACGCGCGGCGCCGACGGGCAGGCCCCGTATGGTCACCGGTCCGAAGCTCAGACGCTCGAGGCGCGTGACGCGCAACCCCACCGCTTCGCACATGCGCCGCACCTGGCGGTTGCGCCCTTCGACGAGCGTGACCCGCAATACTGTCGCCCCTTCCAGTTCCTTGACCACTTGCACCCCGGGGCCCGTGCCGCGGGCCTCCCCGCGGCCCGTCGCTCCGGCCATGCGAGCGAGCCGCTCGAGCTTACGCCGGTCGAAGGCGCCCCGCACGCGCGCCTGGTAGACGCGGGGCACGCCGTAGCGCGGGTGCGTCAGACGATAACAGAGGAGGCCGTCGTTGGTGAGGAGCAGCGCTCCCGTCGTGTTGACGTCGAGACGGCCGACGGGATACAACCGCGTCCGGCGCGCGTAGCGCCTGCACAGGTCGGTCACCGTGCGCCGGCCCATCGGGTCGCTGACCGTCGAGACCACGCCGGTCGGCTTGTTCAGCAGGAGCACGGTTCGCCGCGGGGGCCGCGTGACGGCGGCGCCGTCGACGGTGACCGCGTGCCGGCCCGGCACCACGCGCTCCCCCGGTGCGCGCACGACCCGGCCGTCAACGCGGACGCGCCCGGCGGCGATCAAGGCCTCGCACGCGCGACGCGAAGCGACGCCCAGCTGCGCGAGGAAGTGGTGGAGTCGAACGGGTGCTTCTTCAGTCGGCGGGGACATCGGTCTGCGCGCCCTCGTCCGCCTCCGGAACCTCGTCTTCGGACTCCGCCGGGAGCTCCGGCTCCGCGGCGTCGGCGCGCGGCCGACGGACGGCCTCGTCGAACACGGCCGCCAGCCGCGCGGTGCCCGCCAAGGCGGGCGCGGCATCTTCGTCCGCGTCGGCGTCGCCGGCGGCCGCCACCTGATCCGGGGCGGCCCCGTCGGTCGCCGTCTCGGCGAACGCCTCCTTCTCGAGCAGCGCCTCCAGCTCCTCTATGCTCGGCAGGTCCTTGAGCGAATTCAGGCCCAGGTACTCGAGGAACTCAGGCGTCGTCCCGTACAGGAACGGGGCCCCCAGCACCCTCGCCTTGCCGGTGATCTTGACCAGCGAACGCTCCATGAGGTTCGCGATCACGCCCCCGCAGGCCACGCCGCGGATGCTCTCGATATCCGCGCGGGTGACGGGCTGCTTGTAGGCGACGATGGCGAGCGTCTCCAGTCCGGCCTTGGACAGCCGGAAGCGCCGGCGGCCCGAGTAGAGCCGCGATACGTAGGGCGCGAAATCGGGTCGCGTGGCGAGCCGGTAGCCGCCGCCGACGCGCTCGACGCCGACGCTCCAGGCCTCCTCCTCCATGCGCGCTCTCCACCGCTCCACCGCCTCCTTGACCTCACCCGCCGCGGCGTCCTCGATCACCGCGGCCAGCTTGCGGATCGACAACGGCTCCTCGGCGGCGAAGAGCAGCGCCAGTACGATGTTGTCCAGGTTGACGTTCTTCTCGAGCGTGGCGCCGGCGTCCTCCACGGGTTCCACCACCGGGTCGTCCCCGTTGCCGTGTTCGCCGTCTTCGATCCTACGATCTTCCATCTTCATCACCGCTCCCTTCGCCCTCCCCGATCTCCGCCTCGACCCCTTTCGACCCCACGCCTTCCAACGGCTGCCCGAAGCTCTCGCCCCGGTACATCCATATGGATCCGAAGGCGCTGTCCTGGCGGGCCTTGACGTGGCCGTGCTTGATCAGCTCGAGCACGGCGATCAACGTCACGATGAGCTCGAGCCGCGTGGTGGCGCCGGCGAACAGGTCGGCGAAGAGCACCTGCTCGCGCGCGGCCAGCGCCGACGTCACCAGCTCGATCTTCTCCTCGATGGTGAACTCCTCCAGCTCGACTTCCCGCACCGCGTCAGCCTCGAACTGGTACATCACCTGCTGAAACGCCCGCATCAGCTGGAAGATGCTGAGGTCCACCTCGACTTCCTCCACGGGGCGCTTCTCCTCGTCGCTCACCGGACGCGTGAACACACGCGCGCGCTCGTCCTCGAGCTCGCGAAACGCGTTGGCCGCTTCCACCATCTTTTTGTACTCGAGCAGGCTGCGCACCAGATCCTCGCGCGGGTCTTCCTCGCCCTCGTCATCGCGGCGCAGCAACATCTGGACCTTGACGCGCATCAGCGTGGCGGCCAGGACGAAGAACTCGCCCGCCAGCTCGATCTGCATCTCCTCCATCAGGTTCAGATAGTCGAGGTACTCCTTCGTGATTTTGGCGATGGGAATGTCGTAGATGTTGAGGTTCTCGCGGCGGATCAGATAGAGGATCACGCCCAGGGGGGCGCGGATGCCCTCGAGCTCGGCCGTGTAGGAGAGTGGTCTCGGCTCACCCAACGTGCATCGCCTCCCGAACCCGCGCCATGGTCTCCTGCGCGCGCTCGCGCGCGCGCGCGTTGCCCTCGCGGACGATGTCCTCGACGACCCCGGGGCTCGCCTCCAGCGAGCAGCGCTTCTCGCGCATCGGAGCCAGGTGCTCCGCGATCGCCGCGGCGACGCGGCGCTTGCAGTCGACGCAACCCAGCGCGGCGGTGGTGCACCCCTCGTAGATCTCCGCGGTGGTCTCCGGCGAGAACTTCTGCCAGTAGGTGTAGATGAGGCACACCTCCGGCCGCCCGGGGTCGGTGCGGCGCTGGCGTTGCGGGTCGGTCACCGCCGTCTGAATCTTACGCTGGATCTCTTCGGGCGTGTCGGCCATCTCGACCGTGTTGCCCAGCGACTTGCTCATGCGCTTCCCGTCCAGTCCCGGAAAACGCGCGAAGGGTGTGAGCATGCCGTCCGGGACGGGAAAGACCTCGTCGTAGATGCGGTTGAACTTGCGGGCCAGCTCGCGCGTGATCTCGATGTGCGGGAGCTGGTCCTCCCCGACAGGCACGGCGTGCGCGCGGTAGATGAGGATGTCGGCCGCCTGCAGCACCGGGTAGCCGAGGTGTCCGTAGCTGACGCCCTCTTCCATCTCCAGATCGCGCACCTGCTCCTTGAGCGTGGGGTTGCGCTCCAGCCGGGCCGTGGTGATGAGCATGGCGAAGAGGAGGTAGAGCTCCGCGTGCTCCTTGACCTGCGACTGCACGAAGACGACGGACCGCTCCGGGTCGATGCCGGCGCTGATCCAGTCGACGACCATCTCGCGCGTCTGTTCCGGAATCTCCGCCGTGTGCTCGTAGTCTGTGGTAAGCACGTGCCAGTCGGCGACCATGAAATAGCAACGGTAGTCCGCCTGCAGAGAAACCCAGTTCTCCAGGGCTCCGGTGTAGTTGCCCAGGTGCAGCCGGCCCGTCGGCCGGTTGCCGCTCAGTATGATCCGTTTCTGTGTGGTCAAAACGTCGCTCGTCTCGCAGGCAGGGTCGGATTTCGCCCGATTCTAGGGGGGGCCTCCGGGGGTGTCAAGGAGGGAAGCCCCGCACGCACGCCGGTTTCCGCGCCTTCACCGCCGCCCGCCGTCGAGTTCCCCGCGCGGATGAAACGCCCGGTGCACTTCGACGAGGTGGCGTCGATCGACGGCCGTGTACACCTGCGTCGTCGCGATGTCCGCGTGTCCCAGGATCTCCTGGACCAGGCGCAGGTCCGCCCCACCCATGAGCAGATGCGTCGCGAAGGTGTGCCGCAGCATGTGCGGACTCACCGCGCGCGGGATGCCGGCGGACGCCGCGTACGCGCGCAGGCGCTTGAAGAACCCGACGCGCGAGAGCGATCCGCCACGATGATTCAAGAAGACCTCCGCGCGAACGCGCCCGCCGGCCAGCGCGGGTCGCCCCGCGTCCAGGTAACGCGCCAGGGCGCGCGCGGCGGGCCGCCCGAAGGGCACGACGCGCTGCTTCCCCCCCTTGCCCGTCACCACGACCACCTGCTCTTCGATGCGCAGGTCGTCGACGCGCAGGCCGCAAAGCTCGCCGACGCGCAGACCGGCGCCGTAGGCCAGCTCGAGCATGGCGGCGTCGCGCAGGCCCAGCGGCGTGCCTGCGTCCGGCTGGCCGAGGAGTGCTTCGACCTGCGCCATCGAGAGCACGCGCGGCACCCGCACCCCGCGCCGGGGTCCGGCCACGTCCGCCCCCAGGGCGACCGGCGCCAGGCCCTCGCGGCAGAGGAAACGGTGGAAGTGGCGCACGGCCGAGAGGGCTCGCGCGCGCGAGGCGGCCTGTTGGCCGCGCCGCGACAGCCGCACGAGGTGAAACTCGAGGGCGGTCTCGTCGACATCGCGCACCCGCCGGATCCCCAGACCCTCCAGGCTGTCCAGGTAGGCGCGCAAGTCGCGCCCGTAGGCCGACACCGTGTTGGGCCGCAGGCCCCGCTCGACCACGAGGTGGGCCAGAAAGGCGTCCAGCGCCGCATCCAGCGAAACCGCGCGAGCTGTCACTTGACGCCGGGCCCCCTTCCATGTATGGTTCGACGACCGCCGGCGGGGTCGTTCCACCGGCCGTTCATTTCGGAGGACAGCGAATGCCAAACCATAAATCGTGCAAGAAGCGGCTCAAGCAGGACGCCGTGCGGCGCGAGCGTAACCGGTCTACCATGAGCGCGTTGCGCCGCGAACTTCGCAAGTACCGTGAGCTGACGCCGGAGTCCCGGCCGGGCGCCTACGACGCCCTGCAGGCGAGCCTGGACCGGGCGGCGACCAAGGGGATCATCTCGCCCAACCTGGCCGCGCGCCTCAAGTCGCGCCTGGCGTCGTCCGCTCAGCCCCCCTCTGCGTAGTACCGCCTGACGACTTCCACCGCGTCGCCGACCGGCACCAGATCCGCGCGATCCTCGAGCCGGTGGGTGACTTCCACGTTCCCGTTCTTGAGGTTGCGCTCACCCAGGGTGAGACGAATGGGGACGCCCACCAGATCGGCGTCCTTGAACTTGGGCCCCGGGCGCAGCTCCCGGTCGTCCAGGAGCACGTCCAGCCCCGCTTCGCGCAGCGCCGCGTAGATCGACTCCGCCGTGTCCACGACCCGCGCGTTCGAAAGGTCGACGGGCAGGATGATGGCGTGGAACGGCGTGATCGCGCGGGGCCAGCGGATGCCGTTCTCGTCGTGGTGCTGTTCGATCGCCGCCGCCACCGCCCGTGACACGCCGAAGCCGTAGCACCCCATGATGAAGTGCTTCTCGGCGCCGTCGCGGTCGAGGTAGGTGGCGTTCATGCTCTGGCTGTACTTGCGGTCCAGCTTGAAGATGTGGCCGAGCTCCACCCCCCGCCGCACCACCAGGGCACCCTTCCCACACGCCTTGCACGTGTCCCCGCCCGCAACCGCGCTGATACCCGCCACTTCGTGCGCTTTGTAGTCCCGGCCCATCTTCACGCCACGCAGGTGCGCGTCGCTCTGATTGGCGCCCACGATCATGCCGTCGTACTGTTCGAGCAGCGTGTCGGCGACGATGCGGACGGTGTCGGGCAGCCCCACCGGCCCCGCGTAGCCCACGTCCGCGCGCGTGAGCGCGGCCACCTCCTCGCCGGAGAGCGGGGCCACCTCCGCCCCACCCAGCGCGCGCGACAGCTTGACTTCGTTGAGTTGGCGCTCGCCGGGGACGAGTGCGGCGACCACCCCGTCGCCGGCGCGGTACAAGAGGGTCTTGACCAGGCGCGTGGCATCCACGCCGAGAAACGCGGTGACATCTTCGATGGTAGTCTTTCCGGGCGTATCGACGCGCTGCGGCGAAGCGGTCGCTGGCTCTTTCTCCCGCGCCCGACCCAGGCTCTCCGCGCGCTCGTCGTTGGCCGCGTACCCGCACGAGGGACAGCGGAAGATCTCGCTCTCCCCCGCCTCGGCCAGGACCACGAACTCGTGGTTGATATCCCCGCCGATCGCACCGGACTCCGCCTCGACCATCACCGATTCCAGGCCGCACCGCGCGAGAATCCGCCGGTACGCTTCGGCCATGGCCTCGTAGGTCTCGTGCAGAGACTCCGCGGACGCGTGGAAGCTGTACGCGTCTTTCATGATGAACTCGCGGGCGCGCATGAGGCCGAAGCGCGGGCGAAACTCGTCGCGGAACTTGACGTTGATCTGGTAGAGGCACTGCGGGAGCTGCCGGTAGCTCTTGAGCTCCGCGCGCGCGATGTCGGTGACGACCTCCTCGTGGGTCGGCCCCAGCGCAAAGAAGCGCTCGCGCCGATCGCGCAGCTTGAAGAGCAGCGCGCCGAAGTTATCCAGCCGCCCCGTCTCCTCGTACAGCTCGCCGGGGTGCAGCACGGGCATGAGGACTTCCTGGCCGCCGGCGCGGTCCATCTCCTCGCGCACGATGGCCTCGACCTTGGCCAGCACCCGCATGCCCGCGGGCAGAAACGTGTACACGCCCGCGCTGAGCTTACGGATCATTCCCGCGCGCAGCATGAGCTGGTGGCTGGGGATCTCCGCTTCGCTGGGGACCTCCTTGTACGTGGGCAGGTAGTACTTCGACCATCGCATTCGTTGCTTCTCCGTCCAGGGATGTGCGCGCGGCCACTAGTAGTTGTAGCCGATAAAGAGTTCGACTCCGGTGCCGGAGTATATCCTAGTCAAGTCCAGGGCGCGTGTAAAGTTAAGACGTAGCACCGGCGCGAACCCGAGGTTGAGCTCCACGCCCACGCCGAAGGAACTCAGCCAGTCGGTGTCGAATATCTCGACCCGGTTGCGCAGGGTGCGGCCGGTGTCGAAGAAGAGCGCCCCGCGGAACATCGGCATCTCGATCACGCCGAAGGGCAGGGCCAGCGCGAAGTGGTCGACGAGGGGAAAGCGCAGCTCGGTGTTGAGCAGGTGCGTGGTGCGTCCGAAGAAATCGTGGTAGCCGTAGCCGCGCAGGCTCCAGGCCCCGCCCTGGAAGTAGACGACCTCGTCGTCTCCCCAGGCGTTGCGCGTGATGTACCGCAGCGCCAGCGCCACGCGCCGCGTGATCTTCACGTAGCGGCGCAGGTCCAGCTGCAGGCTCGCGTTGGAGAAGCCGTTGGACTGGAAGTCCACCGTCTGCCCCCCCGTAAGGTAGTAGCGCCATCCCGTCAGGGGGCCGCCGATCGTCCACAGCGTGTTGTCGCGCACGTAGGAGGCGAAGACCGAGCCCGTGAAGCTGCTGGCCAGCGGGATGACGTCGAAGAACGTGCGCTCGACGTGGCGCAGCACGACGGAGGCCTCCACGCGCTGGAAGCGGTCGAAGGGATAGATCAACCCCACGGCTCCGCCCACCCGCTCCTCCCGGTCGCCGATCTCCAGCGTGCTGAGATTCGACGTGTTGAGGTGGAAGGCGCTGAGCGAGTAGTGGACGCGGTGGCTCAGGTTGACGTAGGTCAGGCCCGTGTTGAAGTTCTTCCAAAAATCGTTGACGTCGTTCGTCGTGGTGGCGAAGAAGAAGTGAAACTCGTGGTTGCCCAGCAGGTCCCTCAGGACGAGCGCGCCGCCATTGCCCACCGCGCCCGCCTCGGGATCCACGGAGATGCCGGCACCCACGAAATCCACGGCGAACTTCGTCCGGTACTCCTGCGACACGAAGTCGCTCTCCTGGTAGTCGCTTCCCTGCCAGGTGACGGTGGTGGGGTCGGCGGGTTTCGTGGGCAGCAGACGCGCGCCGCCGTTGCGCAGCGGGAGCCGGTAGAGGTGGAACTCGCCGCCCGTGTAGACCGACGCCACGAATTCCCTCCCGCCGGGAAGAAACGCCGGCGCCGTCACCCCGCCGATGGCGTTGGTCTGGCGCACGATGACGCTGCCCATATGGTGGTAGACGTTGAAAACGCCCTCGCGGTCGGACACGAAGAGAAAGGACTTGCCGTCGGGCGACCACTCGGGGTTGAAGTCCGCGTGCGGACCTCCCTCGACGGCCTCGACCTCGCGCGTGATCAGGTCCATCCGGTAGATGTGCGTGCGGTCCCTCGCCCCGACCGATCCGCGGTCCGAGGTGAAGAGAATGACGTCGTCGTGCGGGTGAAAGTCGGGGTCCTCTTCGCTGAAGCCGTCGTCGGTCAGGCGCTCGAGCCGCCGCTCGCGCAGATGGTACATGAAGAGATCCATCTTGCCCGTGACGTCGATGGCGCTGAACACGACGCGCCCGCGGTCGCCCGAGAGCGTGGGTGAGGCGATGAGCTCGAGCCCGTCGAAGGCGAGCGCGTCCAACGCGTGATCCTTGCGCATATCCCACAGATAGATGCGGTCGCGGTCTCCGGCCTTGCTGACAAAGAGCAGGGTGTCGCCGCAGGCCTCCAGCTTGCTGCGGAAAGCCGGTATCGACTCGATGCGCGACGAGCGCGCCCCGCGCACCACCGCCCGGTGTGCTCCGTGCGCCTCCCCGTCCAGCGCGATGCGGCAGATGTCGATGGCGCCGTCGCCGGCGCAGGTGGCGAACACCACCGGTCTGCCCTTCTCGTCGCGCCCCGCGCAGGGGCGGCTGTGGAAGGATCGCGGCGGCGTGAGGCGCTCTCCCATGTCGCTGGCGAACGCCATGGTCAGCACGGACGGGTAGTAGCGGCGCTTGACGTACTTGGTGAAGGCGTCGTCGAGCTCGGGAAGCGTCATGCCGATCGTGTTCTCGAGCACGAAGGAGAACCGGTCCGCCGTCCACCAGCCTTCCAGTATGCGGATCACCGCCTCCTCCCCGAAGTTCTGCGCGATGTAGCCGACCACCGCCTCCCCGACCTTGTACATCATGAACGAGCCCTCGATCCGCCACAGCTCCATCAGGCTGGGCAGACGGCCGTGGAAGAGAGCGTCGCGAACGAACATCCGTCCCTGCGTGTTCTGCGGCGAAGCGGCGAAGTACTCGGCCATTCCCTCCACGAACCACAGGGGCGGGTGCGAGTAGGTGAACTTGCCGCGCCCCTTCATCACCTGCGTCAGCTTTTCCAGCATGAAGGCGTGAACCATCTCGTGGCGCGCGACGTGGCGGAACGTGGCGTACTGGCCGGTGAAGGGCACGGCGATGCGGCCGCGCATGAGGTCGGTGAAGCCGCCCGTGTACTCGGATATCAGGTAGGGCAGGATGTTCGTCTCCATGAAGTCGTAGTGCGAGGCGTAGAAGACGAAGGGGACGGGCCGGGCGAACTCGAGCTGAAAGCGCTCGGCGAGTTCCAGATAGGTCTCCTCGACCAGCGGAGCGACGTAGCGGATGAGGTTGACGTCGCGCTCGTAGTGATAGATGTCCACGTGGTCGGTCTTGAGGACCTTCCAGTCGCGGTTGTCGTAGGTGACCTTGTTCTTGCCGAAGGGGTACTGCGCGTGCGGGACGGCGGGGGCCAGCAACAGCGCGCCGGCCAGGGCGAGCGTGATTCTACTTCTTCTCATTGCGGCTGGGACCGAGGTCGATCGCGCCTTGGCAATTGACGGCGACGGGGCCCACCAGCGTCACCTCGCCGGCGCCGTCCGGCCGCGTGGCGAACGCTACGCCGAACTCCTCGCCCCCGCGCTGCACCACGGTGACGGGCACGACGATCGTCCCCTGGTGCGCGAACAGCACCGCGCAAGCCACCGATCCGGTGGCACAGGCGTGTGTCTCGGCCTCCACCCCCTTCTCGTAGGTTCGGATGTGAATCCGCCCCTGGGGATCGACGGAGGCGAAATTCACGTTGGCCCCCACGGGAGCGAACGCGGGATCGTGGCGGATCTCGCGCCCCCACCCGTGGACGTCGGCCTCGCTCATCCCCGGGGCGTCGCCCACGGGAACCACTACGTGGCGGGTCCCGACGGTCATAAAATGCACCTTCAGCGCGCGCCCCGCAACCCGCACGGCCACGTCCAGGCGCAGCCCGCGCGCGTCCATGAGGGTCATGGCCACGCGCTCGCCGGACACGGTGGCGTCGATGGGCCCCGAATCGGTGGCGAAGCGCACGCGCACGTCGGGGCCGTCGCGCCGGCCCAGCCCGCGCGCGGCGGCGAAGGCCGCCGAACACCGCGCGCCGTTTCCGCACATCTCCGCCGCCGTGCCGTCGCTGTTGTAGAAGGCCATCCGGAAGTCGGCGCCGTCGGCCCTTTCGATGAGGATCAGTCCGTCGGCGCCCACGCCGCGGCGCCGGTCGCAGATGCGCCGGATCTGTGCCGCCGCGAGCGAGGCGGCGCCTTCCCGGTTGTCGACGATGACGAAGTCGTTTCCCGCCCCGTTCATCTTCGTGAACTCTACGCGCATCTCATTCCTCCCTCGCGCCGCGCAGCACGAGCGCCGGCACCGTGACGACCGCGCCCGGTTCGACCCGAATGCTGTCCGGCGCGGCCACGCACGGCTCGGGGCAGCGCGCCGTGCTGTCCGGTCCGCAGGCATAGGTTGCGCACAGGCTGTCCCACTCGAGGTCCACGAAGGCGACCAGTCCGTACACGCCGGCGTGCACCGAGCCGAACGCGAACCGCCCCTCCGCGTCGCACAGCCCGTGGTAGGCCGGCGGCACCGTGTCGCCGAGCGCGTAGAGTCCCACGCTGACCAGCGCCGTGTCGATCCCCGTCTCGTTCGCCACGCGCCCGCTCACCCGTCCCGGCTCGTCCGGGTCGATGATGTATACGTGTACGGCGCCGGCGGCTGCGCCGGCCGCCCCCAGCACGATGGTGTCCGGGTACGCCGCGCCCGGCTCCTGCCCCCTGTCGAAGCGACCGTTTCCGTTCTTGTCTTCGAAGGCCCACACCACCAGACGGGTGTCCCGCGTGGGAAGGTAGCGCAGCGCGTAGTCCCCCTCTCCGGAGGCCGCGACCTCGCGATCGGGCCGCGCCGACTCCGGCGCGAAGGCCGAGTCCCGGGGCAACACGAAGCACCGCACCATGCCCTTCTTGGTCGGAGCGCGCCGGAAGAACACCGTCCCCTCCACGCGGCCCGAATCGATGTGAGCCGCCGTGGCGAAGGCGAACGTGAACCCCTCCTTGGCCGCCACGTTGTGCCCGTCGCGGTATCCGGGCTGCAGCGTCACCACGTAGGTGGTCTCGGGATGGAGCGGTACCTGAGGAACGAGCCTCAGCGTCGGCCCGTCCCACGTCACGCGACCGACCGGGACCTCGGGCGAGAAGGAGAGCAGCCGCTCCACGCGCTCGCGCGTCATGCCCTCGCTGAAGGTGATCTCGATCACGCTCTCCGGGGACACGCCGGCCGAGTCTGCCGCCGGGGACGACGCCGTCACCCGCGGCGGCGTCCGGTCCTCCGGGCCGCCCGGGGGCGGAACGGACACGGCGCAGGCCAGCGCGTAGAGCGCCAGCGCCGCCCCCCACCATGCGCCCCGACCGATGCGCACGCGCTCACCGCCCGCCCGCAGGCGCGACGAGCAGGGAGAGAAGCGCGCGCTGCGTGTGGAGGCGGTTCTCCGCCTCGTCGAAGACCAGGCTCTGCTCCGACTCGATCATCTCGTGCGTGATCTCCTCGCCCCGATGCGCGGGCAGACAGTGCAGGATCACCGCGCGGCGCGGGGCGCGCGCCATGAGCTCGGCGTTGATCTGGAAGCCGGCGAACGCGCGCCGCCGCTCCTCCGCCCCCGCCTCCTGCCCCATCGAGGTCCACACGTCGGTGTAGACGACGTCGGCCTCGCGCACCGCCTCGGCCGCGTCGTGCACCTGCCGGGTCCGCACCGGCGCGTCCCCGTAGGCGCCGCGCACGAAGTCTTCCACGATGCCGTACCCCGCCGGGCAGGCCAGGACGAAGTCGAAGCCTAGGCGCGCGCTGGCGTTCACCCAGCTGCGCGCCACGTTGTTGCCGTCCCCGATGAAAACCACGGTGAGATCTTTCAAGTTTCCGCGATGCTCCTTCACCGTCATGAGGTCGGCCATGATCTGGCAGGGGTGCAGGAGATCCGTGAGCCCGTTGATGACGGGCACGGTGGCGTGCCGCGCCAGCGCCTCCACCAGTGCGTTGTCGAAGGTGCGGATCATGACGCCGTCAACGTAGCGCGAAAGCACGCGCGCCACGTCCTCCACCGCCTCCCGCGTGCCCACGCCCAGCTCCTTGTCGGTGAGATAGAGCGAGGTGCCGCCCAGATTGTGCATGGCCACCTCGAAGCTCACCCGCGTGCGCAGCGACGGCTTGTGGAAGATGCAGGCGAGCACGCGGCCCACGTGGGTGCGCGCGAGCTTGCCCGCCGCGTGCGCGGCCTTCTGCGCGATGGCCAGGTCGATGATCCCCTCCAGCTCCGGCGCGGTGAAGTCCGTGATCGAGACAAAATCCTTCTGCGAAAGCCGCATGAATCCCTCCGACGTCTACAGGATGTACCGCGTCAGATCCTCGCTCTCAAGGATCGCTTCGAGTTTGTCGCGCACGTCTTGCTCCGTCACCAAGACTTCGCGCCGTCCCGATTCGGGGAGCTCGAAGAGCAGATCCTCGAGCAGCGTGGCCAGCACGGTCTGCAGGCGCCGCGCGCCGATGTTCTCCGAGCGCTCGTTGGCCACGTGGGCCACGCGCGCAACCTCGGCGATGGCGCCGTCCTCGAAGGAGATGGCGCAGCCGTCGGACGCAAAGAGGGCCGCGTACTGCTTGACCAGCGAGCTGTGGGGCTCGCGCAGGATGCGTTCGAGGTCCGCCTGGCCCAGGGCGCCCAGCTCGACCCGTATGGGAAAGCGCCCCTGGAACTCGGGGATGAGATCCGAGGGCTTGGCCACGTTGAACGCGCCCGCGGCGACGAAGAGCACGTGGTCGGTGCGCACCACGCCGTAGCGCGTCTTGACGGCGGTGCCCTCCACCACCGGAAGCAGGTCGCGCTGCACGCCCTCGCGCGAGACCTCGGGCCCCGAGGCGGAGGTGGCGCGCCCGGCGATCTTGTCGATCTCGTCGATGAACACGATCCCCCCGGACTCCGCCCGCCGCTTGGCCTCCTCCACGACCTTCTCCGTGTCGACGAGCTTCTCGGTCTCTTCGTCCAGGAGCAGACCGCGCGCCTCCCGGATGGTGGTCTCCCGGTCCCGGCGCTGCCGCGGCGCGAACGGGCCGCCGGCGGCGCCCAGACCGGGCATGGAGAGATTCATGTCCTCCAGCCCCCCGCGGGTGAAGATCTCGATAACGGGGTTGGGCCGGCTCGTCTCCACCGGCACCGTCACCAGCCGCTCCTCGAGGTGGCCGGCGGCGAGCTTCTCGCGGAGCTTCTCCCGCGTGCGCAGCCGGCGCTCGCCCGCCTCCGCGTCTTCCGCTTCCGGCGCGCGGCCCGGCGAGGGCATCAACAGGTCCAGCAGGCGTTCCCCGACGCGCTCGCGCGCCGCCTCGCGCACGCGCTCGCGGTGCTCCGCGGTGACTATGCCCACCGCGTTCTCGACGAGGTCGCGGATCATGCTCTCCACGTCGCGCCCCACGTAGCCGACCTCGGTGTAGTTCGTGGCCTCCACCTTGACGAACGGCGCCGCCACCAGGCGCGCCAGACGGCGCGCGATCTCTGTCTTGCCCACCCCCGTCGGGCCGATCATGATGATGTTGTTGGGGACGATTTCGTCGCGCAACTCCTCGGGCGCCTGCTGCCGGCGCCAGCGGTTGCGCAGCGCGATGGCCACGGCCTTCTTGGCCTCGTCCTGTCCCACGATGTGGCGGTCCAGCTCGCGCACGATCTGCGCGGGCGTGTAGTGGATCGTAGCTCCGGCGGCGTCTGGCACGGCTTCCCTCAGAGTTTCTCGATGGCGATGTTGGCGTTCGTGTAGAGGCAGATGTCACCGGCGATGAGCAACGACTCCCGCACCACCTGTACGGGATCCGTCCACCCCGCGGCGACGAAGGCGCGCGCGGCGGCCAGGGCATAGGGGCCGCCCGAGCCGATGGCGAGCATGTCGTCCTCGGGCTCGACCACGTCACCCGTGCCCGACACGATGAATGCGTTCGCCGCGTCCATCACGGCGAGCAGCGCCTCCAGCCGGCGCAAGACGCGGTCGGTGCGCCAGTCCTTGGCCAGCTCCACCGCGGCGCGGGGCAGGTTGCGGCCGTGCTTCTCCAGCTTCTCCTCGAATTTCTCGAAGAGCGTCAGGGCGTCGGCGGTGCTACCCGCGAATCCGGCGAGCACCCGGCCGCCGGCCAGCGTGCGGATCTTGCGCGCGTTGCGTTTGATGACGGTCTGGCCGACCGTCACCTGCCCGTCCCCACCCATCGCCGCCGCGCCGGAGACGCGCACGCCGAGGATCGTCGTCGATCGGATCTTCATGGTTCCTCCCGCGCTCCGCGTCATGCCCGCGGGTGCGCCTTGCGGTACACCGCCTTGAGGTGCTCGACGGAGACGTGCGTGTAGATCTGCGTGGTGGAGAGGCTGGCGTGCCCCAAGAGCTCCTGCACCGCGCGCAGGTCCGCCCCGTTGTCGAGGAGATGCGTGGCGAACGCGTGCCGCAGGACGTGTGGCGACGCCTTCGTCACCGCGGCGACGCGGGTCAGGTAGCGCGCGGCGATGCGCTGCACGGTGCGACGGCTGATGCGTCCGTGGCGCGCCGTCGCGAACGCCGGCTCGTCCGCCACGCTGCCCAGGGTGTCGTCGTCCGCCTCGCCCTCGAACTGGAAACGCCAGCGCCAGTAGGCCATCTGCGCCGCGCGCCCTTCCCCACCGAAGGGGACGACGCGCTCCCTGTCCCCTTTTCCGCGCACGCGCACGGTCTCGCTCAGCGGGAGAAAATCGCCCACGTCCAGTGCCACCAGCTCGCCCAGGCGAACGCCGGTGCCGTAGAGGAACTCGAGCACCGAGCGATCGCGCAGCCCCCGCGGCGTCGAGGTATCGGCCAGCGACATCATGCTGGCGATGCGCTCGGCGCTCACGATGGTGGGCACGGTGCGCCGCGCGCCGTGCCGGCCGAGCAGGACAGTCGGGTCCCCATCGACGTGGCCGCGGCGCGCCAGGTAGCGGAAGAACGACCGGATGGCGGCCCCGCGTCGCATCATGGT
>Ga0224512_10002078_pt1 | contig 18625 bp, 12 predicted proteins | sample SF_May12_sed_USG_4_FD_169103 | JGI IMG/M metagenome (GOLD analysis project Ga0224512, IMG submission 169103) | Sediment microbial communities from San Francisco Bay, California, United States - SF_May12_sed_USGS_13 | ecosystem: Environmental > Aquatic > Marine > Sediment | place: USA... | reverse complement strand
GCCGCGCTGCAGGGACCGCGCTTCGGACTCGAGGGCTTGCGCAAGCTGCTCGGCGTCCACGAGCGCGCGCTCACCTGCACGGCGGTCAAGCCCCTCGGTCAGTCTCCCCAGGCGCTGGCGCAGCTGCTGAAGAGCTTCGCGCGCGCCGGGATCGACGTGATCAAGGACGATCAGGGGCTCGCGGACCACCCCTTCTGCCCCTTCGAAGCGCGCGTGCGCGCCTGCCTCGACGCCGCTCGGCAGGTCGCCGACGAGACCGGACACCACGCAGTGTATGTTCCCCATCTGAGCGGCACGCCCGACGCCGTGGATCGGCAGCTGGGCATCGCGGAGGCCTGCGGCGCGCGCGCGGTGATGGCCTCGCCCATGCTGATCGGGCTGCCCGGCTTCTGGGAGCTGTGCCGGCGGCGCGCGGCGCTGCCGGTCTTCGCGCACCCCACGCTGGGTGGCGCGCAGCGCTTCGCCCACGATCTGCTCTTCGGCAGCCTGTTCCGGCTGTTCGGGGCGGATGCGGTCATCTTCGTCGGCTACTCCGGGCGCTTCGACATCCCGCGCGAGGTGTGCCGCTCCCTCGCCGCGCGCCTCCGGCGACCCTGGGGGACGGTGCTGCCTGCGCTGCCCGTGCCCGGCGGGGGCATCCAGCTCGAGAACGCCGCAGAGATCGTCTCGTTCTACGGCAACGACGTGATGCTGCTCGCGGGCGGAAGCCTCCAGCTGGAGGAGGGCGCGGTCGAGCAGCGCAGCCGGGCCTTCGTCGCCGCGGTTCGCGACGCCTCTGCGCGGAATTTCGAGTCGAAAAACTCCTAGACACGCGACTGCGTCCGGGGCGAGAATTTTGTCGGGCATCCCATGAGGATTGCCCCCGATCCCCGGCGCACTCGTGGGAAGGGAAAGCGCCGGGCATCGGGACCCGCCTCTGGATTCTCGAGTGATTGGGTCAGGCGGACTGGGCCCGGCCGCGCGCCGGGTCCAGTCCTCGCCACGCTGCGGCGCCGGCGAATCAGAAGCGCTGGCCCAGGAAGAGGTAGCCGGAGCTGTTGCCCCCCTCGGCGAGACCGTATGCGAGGTAGAGGGGCCCGAGCGGCGTGTCGATGCCGAGGAAGACGCTGCCCGCGACGCTCAGGCCGGCGGCGTCGATCTCCTCGAGGCGATTGAACGCATTGCCCGCTTCGATCGAGCCGCCCACGTACACGGGCAGCTGCAGCGTGAAGAAGCGCGGGTCTGCCACGCGCCGGTAGCCGACCAGCCGGCCCAGCAGCACGTGCGGGCCGGTGCGCGCGCCGCGCGTCAGGCCGGAGAGCTGGAACAGACCACCCAGGGAGAAGATGGGCGCGTCGCTGATGTCGGCGCGCTCCGCCCAGCTCGTGTCGAAGACGAAGCCGGGCACGACGGTGTTCTCGCCGAAGGAGAAGGCGATGTTGCCGCCGGTGCGCAGCAACGCCAGGGAATCGTCCGCGCCGAAGGCGCTCGGCGTGATTTCCCCGTCCGCCCTCAGGATTCCGCCCTTGCGCGGAAAGCGCACGCTGTCGAGCGTGTCGACGAGCAGGCGTCCGATCGCCGCACCGCCTTCGAAGCGCGTCGTCGGCAGACTCGGATCGCCGACCTGACGCTCGAACGCCGCGTCGATGTAGCCGATGCCTCCGCGCACTTCGGCCCAGTTGCCGAACTGCCAGCCCAGGAAGCCCGCCGCCTGGAAGCTCGGGATCTCGTAGGTGGCGATGCGATCCCCACCGACGAACAGGTTGAGGCTCTCGATTCCTGCTCTCACTTCGGGCGCGAAGAACAGGCGACCGCCGTACTCGAGCGGCTGGTAGAACTCGGTCGAGATCTCGCTCTCTTCGCCCACCTGCAGGCGGGTGCGCCACTCCGCGCCGAGGCCGTTCAGCGGCATGCTGGTCGCCAGCACCGCCACGTTGAAGGCGCTCTCGGCCCGGAAGTTCGTGTCGAGATTCAAGCCGAAACGCAGGAAGGTGCGCCCGGTCTCCTTCCCGATGGTGTGAATCACGAGCGCGTGCGCTCCCTCGTGCTCTTCGAGCGAGAAGCTGACGCGGTCGAACACGCCGGCGCCGTACAGCTTGTCGAGATCCTGCTGCAGCTGCGCCGGATCGAGCGCCTGGCCCGGCTCGACGTGGACGTGCCGGCGGATCACGTGGGTGGAGAGCCCGGAGCGATTGTCGAAGCGCACGCGCTCGACCAGGGGCGGCTCCCGCGAAATGCCCCGGCGCCGCAGCTCGCTCGGTGCGTCTGGCTGCGCGAGGCGCGCGAGCTCCGGCGCGAGCGCGCGCGCCGCCGCTGCGCCGCGGGCGATGGCCTCGCTCCCCATCTCGAAGCTGGCCGACGTGATGCCCTCGAGATCCGGTCGGATCAGCAGGTCGTGCTCGCCGAGCCGGGCGAGCTGCCGGAGCGTGTTCTGATACATGAGCACGGTGAGCATCTGTCCGGAGATGCTGAACGCGGAGCTCACGTTGCCCTGGCCCGCCGGGCTCGTCCCGATGTCGACCGCGATCACGACGTCCACGCCCATGGCCTGCACCACGTCGACCGGCAGGTTGCGCGCCACGCCGCCGTCGACCAGCATGCGCCCGTCGATCTCGACCGGCGAGAACACCGCGGGGATCGCCATGCTCGCGCGCATGGCCTGCGCGAGATCTCCCTCGCCGATCACGACGGATTCTCCGCTGCTCGCGTCGGTGGCGACCGCGCGGAACGGAATGGGCAGGGCATCGAAGTCGCGCACCGTCGCGACGGGCACGCTCAGCACTTGCAGGAGGTTGGTGATCTTCTGCCCCTCGATGAAGCCCCGCGGCAGGGCCACCTTGAAATCCTTGATGTAGAGGCGCAAGCCGGTGAGGAAGTCGAAGTCGTCCTGCTTGCGCCGGAAGGAGCGCTCGCGCCGCGGCGGCACGTCGTTGAAGACCGCGATCCAGTCGATTTGGCTGACCACCTGGCGGAGCTCCGCCGGCGAGAGGCCCGACGCGTAGAGCCCGCCCACCACCGCGCCCATGCTGGTGCCCGCGATGACGTCCACCGGCACGCGGAGCTCCTCGAGCACCTCGAGCACGCCGACGTGGGCAAAGCCGCGCGCACCGCCGCCGGAGAGCACCAGGCCCACGCGCGGTCGCCCCGCGTCGCCCGCGCTCTCGGGCTCGGCGCCCAGCGCGTGCTGCGGCGCCGCGAAGGCGATGGAGAATGCGGCCAATCCGAGGGCGGCGGCGCGAAGCGCGGATCCTTCGATGGTTCGCTGGCGCACTGCGCCCCCCGCTGCTCGCTGCTGGCGGACCTCGGCCGCCAGCTTATCCGCTCCGCGCTTCCGCGAGAAGCCCCGCGCTCAGAGCAGCGCGAGCTGCCGCGGGCGATCCAAGGCATCGTCGAAGTGCTCGCCGACGTGCGACAGGATGGCCTCGGCCACGGGGCGCAGCACCCGCTCCAGGTAGTGAGACCGGTCGATCTCTGCGGATAGCGCGCGCCCGGGCAGCAGGGGCTCCGGGCCGCTGCGCGTGATGACGTAGCGCACGACCGGACCCGCGCGTCCTCCCGCCTTGCGCGCCGCCTGCACGTGCGGGGGCGTGGTGGCGGTGTAGCGCTCGAGCGAGCCCTTGCGCACGCGTTTGGCGTAGACGAGCTCCGCGTCGAGCGCGCCGCTGCGCAGGCTCTCGATCACCTCGCGCAGGAAGGGCTGCACGGGCTCGCCGCGAAACAGGCGCAGCAGCAGGCCGCGCTGCAGGCGGCCCGCCACGCTGGGCCAGTCGCGGCGCACCGCCTCGAGGCCCACGATCTCGAGCGTGCCATTACACAGACCAGCGTAGCGCTTCTTGCTACCGCTGCGGCCTCCGCGCACGCGCGGCATGAAGAAGCGCTCGAACACCCGCTCGAGCTCGAGCACCAGGCGTGGCTCCCGCGCGTAGCGCGCGCGGATCTGCTCGGCGATGGCCGCCTCGACCCGGTCGCGCAGCTGCTCCGCCTGCGCGCGCGCCGCGGCGAGCGGGCCCGGTCCTAGCTGCACGAACACCGAATCCGTATCGCCGTAGAGGACGTCGGCGCCCTCCGCCTCGAAGGCGGCCTGGGTCCAGTGCAGCGTCTGCTGGCCGAAGCTCGTGATCGCGTTCGCGATCTCCGGGTCGAAGAAGCGGCACGACGCCGCGCCGAGCACGCCGAAGAGCGCGTTCATCATGATCTTGATGGCGCGATCCGCGTGCCGATTGCCCGCCGCACGGGCGCGCTCGCGCCGCTGCATGAAGTGCTCGATGATCTCCGGGAGGATCGCCTCGCTGCGCGAGAAGCGCGCCCCGTTCGGCGCAACGATGGCGCCGTCGCCGGCCAGGGCGTGCGCGAGCGGATCCAGATTGAAGGTGCGGATCAGGCTCGGGTAGAGGCTCTTGAAGTCGAAGACCGCGACATTCGCGAAGAGGCCCGGTGTCGAGTCGAGTACGGCGCCCCCGTGTACCTCGGTGCTCTGGCGCTCGGTGTCGACGCTCGGCGCCACGAAGCCCTTGCGCCGCAGCGCGGGGAGATAGAGCAGATCGAAGGACGCGATGCTCGCGCCCACGCGGTCGAGCTGCATGCCCGAGAGCAGGCTGCGCTCGATCGCGAGGTCGAGCAGCCCCTCGCGTTCGAGAATGTCGAGCACGAGGCGTGCGTCCTCGCGGTTGTAGGCCACCAGCGCCGCCGGGTCCTCCCGGTAGAGCCGCTCGATCTCGCCGGCCTTGTCCGCGATGTCGGCGTCCATGTGCTTGCCGCGGCCGAGGATCGCCCGGGCCGCCGTCTCGAGCCGATAGTCCGGCAGGCGCAGCGCGTCGCGCACCAGCGGGATGCCATCGAGCACCACGCGCCCGGGCAGCACCGCGCGGCCCTGGCGCGTGAAGCCCGCATCTCGCTGGAAGAGCGGGGCGCCCTCGACGCGCCCGAGGTCCGGCGAGACGCGCCGCGCCCTGCAGCGCGCGACCAGCGTCTGCAGATCGAAATCGACCACGTTCCAGCCGGTGAGGATGTCGGGATCCAGCGCGCGGACGCGCGCGAGGATCGCGGCGAGCAGCGCGCGCTCGTCGACGTGGCAGAGCGCGCCCGCCACCGCCCGCGCCGAGACGAGGTGCACCTCGTCCGCGCCGTCGCCCACCAGCGCCGCGGAGACGATGGCGCTCGCATCCGGCGTGGTCTCGAGATCGATGCAGAGCACGCGCAGCCGGGGTCGGCAGTCGGCGGGCTGCAGCGCGGGATTCGCGAAGTGCAGCAGGCCCGGCCGCGGCGACGCGCTCGGCCCGTCGATGTCGACACCGGCGCGGATGCCGCGGTCGATCAGATAGCGGTAGGGGAAGCGGATGTCCGCTTCGAGCGGCCGCGCGATGTGGTCGCGCAGCGGCGGCAGCGCGGACGGCACGGGCAGCGTGACGCGGGCCACCGCGCCCCCGTCCAGCTCGCGCAGCTCGGAGGCCTCGATCGAGAGCGCCGGCCCGCGCGGCAGCGCGTCGCGCTGTGCAATCGGGACGAAGAAGTAGGGGCGGAAGCGGTCGTCCTCCACCCAGAATGCCGGGCCGTCCTCGAGGCGGCCGAAGAGCTGCACGACGGGAACGCCGTCGCGCACTCGGTAGGTCGGCTGGAGGATGAATCCGCGCGGCACGGGGCTGGCCTCGGTGGGTCTCGGCAAACGGTAGTGAAGCGCCCTGCGCCTGCCCCGCGCAGGTACCGCGCCCGCTCCCGACCGCCGCGTTTCCTCAATGGCGACAGCCTGATACGCTTCCCCCCCCGACGCGTCGGAGTGGACATTGGCGGAACGCATCCTGGTCGTCGACGACGAGCCCGATCTGCGCGAGCTGGTTCGCGTCAACCTGGCGCAGGCCGGCTTCGCCGTCGAGACGGCGGCGTCGGGTCGCGAGGCGCTCGCCCGGCTGCACGACGCGCCCCCCGATCTCGTGGTGCTCGATTTGATGCTTCCCGATTTCTCCGGCACCGAGATCTGTCGGCAACTGCGCGCCGATCCCGAGCTCGCCCAGGTCGCCGTCATCATGTTGACGGCGAAGTCGGACGAGCTCGACCGCGTCGTCGGCTTCGAGCTCGGCGCCGACGACTACGTCACCAAGCCCTTCAGCCCGCGCGAGCTCACGCTGCGCGTTCGCGCCGTGCTGCGCCGCCAGCGGGCCGAGCCGGCGCACGGCCTGCTGACGTGCGGGACGCTGCAGCTCGACCCCGCGCGTCACCGCTGCCACGTGGCTGGCGACGAGGTGGCGCTGACCGCGAAGGAGTTCGATCTGCTCCACGGCCTGATGCGCCGACCGGGGCGGGTCCTGACGCGCGAGCAGCTCCTCGAGGAGGTCTGGGGCTCCGACGTGACCGTCACCGCGCGCACCATCGATACCCATCTCAAGAGGCTGCGGGAGAAGCTCGGGGCGGCGGGGCACCTCGTCGAGACCGTGCGCGGCGTCGGCTATCGATTCGCCGAGTGAGTTGAGCGACCCTCGTCCGAGGCGACACCGAGGTGGATCGTGTCCAAGAGCCAGCTCAAGCTGACCGCGGCCCTCGCAATCCTGATCGCGGGGGTCGTGTGCGTCTGGGGCGTCGCCGCGGAGCGCGGTCTGCGGCGCGCGGAGCTCGAGCGCATCGCCCGCTCGCTGGAAGCGCGCGCGGCGCTCGCGGGCGAGCTGGCGCGCGGCACGCCGTTCGTGCCGTCTGCGCGCGGCGCGCTGGACGCCATCGCGGATCGCGCGGGCGCGGCGGCGGGCACTCGCGTCACGCTGATCGCGCCGGACGGCGCCGTGCTGGGCGACTCGGACGTTCCGCTCGAGCGCTTGCCCGACCTCGACAACCACGCGGACCGGCCCGAGGTGCGCGCCGCACTGTCGGGCCGCGTCGGCCGCAGCACGCGGCGCAGCGAAACCGTCGGCCGCGCGCTCCTCTATCTGGCGACTCCGCTCGAAGGCGGCGGGGTGGTGCGCCTAGCGGTCGATCTCTCGGATCTCGAGGCGTCGGTCGCCCAGCTCCGGCGCGAGCTCGTCGCCGCGGGCGCGCTCGCGCTCGTCGTCGGACTGGTGCTGTGCTTCGCATTCTCGTGGCTCGCCCTGCGCCCCATGCGAGAGATGCGCCGCGTGGCGTCGGCCATCGCCGGGGGCCATCTCGACGATCGACTGCCCTTCGCGGTGTCGCACGAGCTCTCGGACGTCGCGCAGTCCATCCGCCGCATGGCCGAGCAGCTGCGCCTGCGCCTCGAGGAGGCGACGCACGAGAAGGAGCAGCTGCGCGCGGTGCTGGAGAGCATGGTGGAGGGCGTGCTCGCCGTCGACGCCAAGGGCGTCGTGCTGATCGCCAACTCCCGCCTGCGCGATTTCTTCGCCACCTCGGGCGATCCGCTCGGCCGGCCGCTGCTCGAGGCGATTCGCAGCGCCGAGCTCGACGCCATCTTGCGGCGGGCCGCCGACTCCGATGCAATCGTTTCACAGGAAATGAAGCTCGAGCGACCGAGCGCGCGCACGCTGCGCGTGCACGCGACCCGCTTTGCCTCGGGCGCGCGCGCGCACACCGGGACCGTCGCGGTGTTGCACGATGTCACCGAACTGATGCATCTCGAGGAGGTGCGCCGAGACTTCGTCGCCAACGCCTCCCACGAGCTGCAGACGCCGCTGGCCGCCATCCGCGGCTTCGCCGAAACCCTGCTCTCGAGCGGGTCGCTCTCCGAAGAGGATCGCAGACAGTACCTCGAGGTGATCGAGCGCAACGCCTGCCGCCTCTCCAATATCGTGCGCGATCTTCTCGAGCTCTCCACCCTGGAGAGTCACAAGCAGCGTCTCGATCTCGTCGCGGTAGACGTCGCGAAGCTGGCGGAAGATCTCGTGCGGGATGCCGGTCCGCGCTTTGCGGAGCACCGCCTGCGCGTGCAGGTGCGGGCCGAGGGCGACGTCACGGCCCAGGCCGATCCGCGCGCCCTCGAGCAGGTGCTCACCAACCTGCTAGACAACGCCATCAAGTACACCGAGCCCGGCGGCGAGATCGGCGTGGAGATCACGGCGGACGCGCGCTGCGTGCGGGTGGCGCTGCGGGATTCCGGGATCGGCATCCCGCAGCAGGATCTGGGGCGCGTCTTCGAGCGCTTCTACCGCGTCGACAAGGCGCGCTCGCGCGCGCTCGGGGGTACCGGACTCGGGCTCTCCATCGTCAAGCATCTGGTGCAGGGCATGGGCGGCGAGATCCGGGTGGAGAGTGAACTCGGCGTGGGCTCGAGCTTCGTCTTCAGTCTGCCGCGAGCGCCGCGCTAGGATCGCGGTTCGCGCCGGCCCTGCGGCGCTGCACAGGAAGAGAACATGGTGCGATCTCTGCTCCTGCTGCGCCATGCGAGCGCGGATTCCGGTCCCCCCGCGCTTTCGGATCACGATCGGCCGCTCAGCGCGGCGGGCCGGAAGGCCGCGGAGCGGGTCGGTGCGTATCTGGCGCGCAGGGTCAGACCGTCGCTCGCCCTGTGCTCTTCCGCGCTGCGCGCCGTCGAGACGCTCGAATGCCTGCGCGCCGCGCTGCTCGGGAACGCGCGCGTGGCGATCGAGCGCTCCCTCTACATGGCGAGCGGGAGCGAGTTGCTCGAGCAGCTCGCGGGCGTTTCGGACGCCGAATCCTGCGTGCTCGTCATCGGACACAATCCGGGAATCCAGACGCTGGCCGCATCCCTCGCGACGCATGCAGACGCGCTGGAGCGCCAGCGCGTGCGCTCGAGCTTCCCGCCCGCGGCTTGTGCGCTGCTGCGTTTCGACACGGCGGGCTGGGGTGACCTCTCGCGCGGGGGTCGGCTCGATGTCTTCGCGCGGCCCGATGCGCTGGACGGCTGAGTGATTCCCGTGTCCGCGACCGCGCGCCATCGCGAGATCGAGCTCAAGCTCGAGCTGTCCGCGGAGGACGTGGAACGCGTGCGCCAGCATCCGCGCGTCCGGGCGCTCGCGAGCGCAGACGAGCGCGTGGAGCAGCTTCGCTCCGTCTACTTCGACACCCCGGATCTTGGGCTGCGCCGCGGCGGGATCGCCCTCCGCGTGAGGCACGCAGGCGACGCGCGCGTGCAGACGCTCAAGACGGGGGAGCACGCCAGCGGCGTGCTCTCCGAGCGCGGCGAGTACGACACTCCGCTCGATCGCGATGCACCGGATCCGGCGCGGATTTCCGATCCCGCGCTGCGCGCCCGCGTCGCGTCGCTGCTGGCGGGCCGCTCGCTCGAGCCGATCTTCGAGACGCACATGCAACGCACGACGCGCCCGCTGCGCGAGGGAGACAGCGTCTGGACGCTCGACATCGACGTCGGTGAGATCCGCACGGCCACAGCGCGCGCCCCGATCTGCGAGATCGAGCTCGAGCTCGTGTGCGGCGAGGCGCAGCGTCTGTACGCGCTCGCGCTCGCGCTCGGCGAGTCGATCCCGCTGCGACTTGGCTGCCAGAGCAAGGCAGATCGCGGCTACGCGCTCGCGACCGGCGTGCAGTCGGCCGCGTGTCCCGCCGTGCCGGTGCGGCTGGGCGGCGACACGGCGCTCGAGGACGCAATCGGCCCCGCGCTGCGCAGCGGCCTCGACCACGTCGCCGCCAACCTGGCCCCCGTGCTCTCGGGCGCGGGCGCGGGCAGCGTGCGGCAGCTGCGAGCGGGCTTGGCAAGGCTCGGTGTCGGCCTCGCGAGCTTTGCGGATCTGCTTCCGGCAGCCGAGATCGAGCCGCTGCGCGAGGCTCTCGACGCGCTCGCCGCCGAGCTCGACGCTTTGCGCGACCTCGATGTCTTCGCCGAGGTGCTGCACGCGTTGCCCGCTGGCGAGCGCGCTGGCCTCGCCTGGCTCGAGCGCGCCGCGTACGCCCTGCGCGACGCGCGCTGCGACGCGCTGCGGCAGACGCTGCGCGCTCCGCGCTGCACGCGCTGCCTGCTCGTGCTCGGATCCTGGCTCGAGAGCGAGCCGTGGCGCCGCGCTCCGGATCGGCAGCGGCTGCGGGAGCCGGTCGCGCAGGCCGGCCGCAGCGTGCTGGCGCAGCGTCACGCGCTGGCGATGCACCTCGGGGTTCCGGCTGCGGAAGGTGCGTGCGGGGAGGCGCGCGCCCTGCGCAGCGCCCTCGCCGTGCTGCGCGAGAGCTGCGAGGTGTTGCGCGGCGCGTATCCGGCGCAGGACGCCCTGCGCTTCCTGCAGCAGCTGGAGACGATCGAAGACGCGTGCGGCAGCCTCGACGACGACGCCCGCGCCCGCAGCGTGCTGCGCGCGCTGCTCGATCGGCACGGGGCGTGCGCGACGCCGGAGCAAGCGCGAAGCGTGGCGCGCCTTACGCAGTGGATCGGCGCGCGCGCGGCGCAGGACGCGCTGCGCCTCGCGGAGCACGGGCCGCGGCTCGCGGCGCTTGTGCCGTTCTGGGAGGCATGACGCGGCTGCGACTGGGCGCGACCTCGGCGCCGCCGGCCTCGCGCCGTCCCGCAGGACGGCGCGAGAGCGCGGGCGGGCCTAGAAGTCGACGGCGAGGCGCGTCTGCACGGCGTCCTGATCGCCGATGCCGTTGCGATGCGAGTGCACCCAGTTGAGCATCAGGCGCAGATTCGAGTAGAGGTACCAGTTGGCGCCCAGGGTGACGTTGTTCTGGGTGCCGCCGCGGATGTTCTCGTCATTGAGATCGAGATAGGAGTAGCGGCTCGCGAGCTCGAGGGCGCCCCACTCGCCGCGCGCCGGCGCGAAGCGGTGAGTCGGCTTGACGCGGTCGAAGTGGCCACCGCCCCGGTTGTAGGCGCGACTCTCGCCCGTCACGAACCAGCTGGCCTGGACATAGACACCCGTGAAGTCGAGATCGTCGCCGCCGATCTGGCTGACCCAGGCGGACATCCACTCGGCCTGCAGGGAGAGCGGTCCCCATACGGAGGCGAACTCGAGGCCGAGCTGGTCGGCGCCCTTGGCGAGGATGTCGCCGGTGTCCACGAGATCCTCGGAGAGGTGCACTTCGCGCCCGCCGTAGCCGATCGTGTCGTTCAGGAACTTGTGCGTATACCCGAGGCCCAGGTGGATGAGCTCGCGGCCGCCGTCCTCGTAGAGGGGCAGGCCCGTGAGCCGCGTGGTGACGTTGTAGTTCGATCGGTTCGAGCGGTCGCGGTCTCCGTAGGCGCCCGTTTCGGCGAATCCGCCCACGTTCCAGCTCATGCGCTCCTCGAAGGCGGTGTTGTTGAGCGCGACGCCCGTGTTGCGGCCGAGCGCGAAGGCGTCGGAGGGAAGCGCCCGCTCCATGAAGGTGATGTACTTGCTGCTGGTCTGCTGGTTGAGCGAGAAGCCCTCCTTGACGTGGCCGACCCGCACGCGCCCCACGTAGGGCAGCTTCTGCAAGCCGACCCAGACGTCGTTGAAGTCGGCGTCCCCGCCGGCGAAGTCGTACTCGGCCTTGAACGCCCCGTGCTCGAAGAAGCTGCCCTCCATGAACATCCGCGCGCGGCGCAGCTCGGCGCCGAAGCCGCGCAGATCCTCGTCGAGGCCGCCGGAGGCCGTGGGCAGCATGGCCCACTCATTGAGCGCGTTGTTCGGGGCGATGTAGGCGGCGTCCACCTGGACGCGACCGCCGAGCTTGAGCTTGAACAGGCCGTCGTTGCGCTCGATCCGGAAGCCGTTGTTCCACGAGGCTGTCCAGGCCTCCGGGTCCTGCGCGGCGGATGCGACCGGCGGCAGCGGGGCGGGGTGATCCGCGCTCTGCACCTCGCGCTTGAGCTCCCGGTAGCGATCTTCGCTGATCGCGCCCTGCTCGTGCAGCGCGTCGAGCATGCGCTCGTCGAAGCTTGAATCTGTTGCGGCCGCTCCCGCGGCGCATGCGGCCCCGAGCACCGCGCCGAGGATCATCGGCAGAATGGCACGCTTCAAGATGAACTCCCGCAGAATCAGGTGGATGCTCGAGAGGCGCCCCGTCCGCCACCCCGCGGCACGGGGGCTCGGGCGCGCACGAGCCGCCCGCTTGCGACGCGCAACCTACCGCGCAGCGGTGGCGCGCGGGAGTCGGCAGCGTGACAGATTGGTGAAGAATGCGCCCACCTGGCCGGCCGCGCGCGCGGCGCGCATCGACACTATGCTCGGGGTCGGTGGAAGAGCCGTCCTTCACGATCGGGATCGAAGAGGAGTATCTGCTGGTCGATCCCGACACGCGGGATCTGATCCAGGAGGCTCCCCCCGGCTTCTTCGAGGCCTGCGAGCGGCACATCGGGCGCCGGGTCACGCCCGAGTTCCTGCAGTCCCAGATCGAGGTCGGCACCAGCGTGTGTCGGAGCATCGCCCAGGCGCGCGACGAGCTCGCCGCGCTGCGCGGCGCGGTGGCCGGTGTCGCCCGCGATTCCGGGCTCGCCATGCTCGCCGCCTCGACACATCCCTTCGCGAGCTGGGACGCCCAGCGCACCACCCCGAAGGAGCGCTACCAGATGCTGGCCCAGGATCTCCAGGAGGTGGCGCGCCGCCTGGTGATCTCGGGCATGCACGTGCACGTGGGCATCGAGGACGAAGACGTGCGCGTCGAGCTGATGGGCCAGGCGACCTACTTCCTGCCCCATCTGCTGGCGCTCTCGACGTCCTCCCCGTTCTGGCACGGCCACGACACCGGTCTCATGTCGTACCGCATCGCGGTGTGGGACGAGCTGCCCCGCACGGGACTGCCCGAGAGCTTCGAGAGCTACGCCGAGTACCGCCGGCACGTCAACACGCTCGTCCAGGCCGGCCTGATCGAGGATGCGACCAAGCTCTGGTGGGACATCCGTCCGAGCGCGCGCTTTCCGACGCTCGAGATGCGCGTCACCGACGTGTGCACGCGGCTCGAGGATGCCGTGTGCGTGGCGGCGCTCTACGTGTGCATCTTGCGCATGCTGTATCGACTGCGGCGCAACAATCAGCGCTGGCGCCGCTACGCCGCCATGCTGATCAGCGAGAACCGCTGGCTGGCGCAGCGCTACGGCTTCGCCAAGGGGTTGGTGGACTTCGGGCGCGGCGAGTGCGTGCCCTACGCGGAGCTGCTCGAGGAGCTGCTCGAGCTGGTGCAGGAGGACGCGACCCACTTCGCTTGCGCCGCCGAGCTGGCCCACGCGCGCACCATCCTGGCGCGCGGCACCAGCGCCCACCGCCAGCGCGCGGCTTTCGAGCGCGCGCGGGCGCAGGGGGCGGAGGAGCGCGCCGCGCTGAACGCGGTGGTCGATCTCCTGATCGAAGAGACCCTGCTCGGCGTTCCCACCGGCTAGGCGCTCGCCGATCGCCCCAAGGCCGGCGAGGCGGCCTGGTCGGCCCAGCGCGACCCACGGGGCGGAAAGCTTCACGAAAGCGTCACACGAACGCCGCGGCGCAGCCATGGCCTTCGCGTAGCTTCGCCGCGTCGCACCGGCATGTCCAAGGCACCAGGACAGGAGACAAACATGCGCGCGAGACCTCTTCTTGGCGCGATCGCAGGGATCGCGCTCGGCCTCTCCGGACCGCTGGCCGCCGCGGCGCGCGACCAGATCCGCATCGTCGGATCCTCGACGGTCTACCCCTTCGCCACGGTGGTGGCCGAGGAGCTCGGCCGCGCGACGTCCTTCAAGACGCCGATCATCGAGAGCACCGGCACCGGCGGCGGGCTCAAGCTCTTCTGTGCCGGAGCGGGCGTCGACACGCCGGACATCACCAATGCCTCGCGCCGCATCAAGAAGTCCGAGCTGGACCTGTGCGCGAGCCACGGTGTCAGCGCGATCACCGAGATCAAGATCGGCTACGACGGCATCGTGCTCGCCAACTCCAAGAAGTCGCCGCAGATGCAGCTCACGCTGCGGCAGTTGTTCCTGGCGCTCGCCAAGCAGGTGCCCGCGCCCAACGGCGACCTGATCCAGAATCCGCACAAGACCTGGAAGGACGTCGACGCGAGCCTGCCGGCGCTCCCGATCGAGGTGCTGGGGCCGCCGCCCACCTCCGGCACGCGCGACGCCTTCAACGAGCTCGCCCTCGAAGGCGGCTGCAACACCTTCCCCGATCTGAAGGCGCTCGCGGCTCGCGACAAGTCCCGCTACCAGGCGGTCTGCCAGTCGGTGCGCGAAGACGGAGCCTACGTCGAGGCCGGCGAGAACGACAACCTGATCGTGCAGAAGCTCGTGGCAAACCCGAACGCCGTCGGTGTGTTCGGCTTCAGCTTTCTCGACCAGAACGCGGACGTGATCCAGGGCGCCAGCGTCGGCGGCGTGGCGCCGAGCTTCGACGCCATCGCCGGCGGCGCCTATCCCGTATCGCGAGCGCTCTACTTCTACGTGAAGAATGCGCACGTGGGCTCGATCCCGGGCATGCGGGAGTACCTCGCGGAGTTCACCAGCGAGCAGGCGATCGGAGACTACGGATATCTGGCCGAGCGGGGCCTGATTCCCGCCCCCGAAGCCGAGCGCGAGCAGGCCCGGGCGGATGCCCAGCACCTCGCCCCGCTGGTGCTGGCGGTCGAGCCCTGAGCGCGCGCGTGGGCGCTGGCTCCTCGAGCGACGGCGGCGGAGCGCGGACATGAGTCCGCTGTGGACCCTCCTCTTGGTCGCGGCGCTCGCCAGCGCGAGCTTCGTGCTCGCGCGCAAGCGAGCCCTCGCCGCAGCGGGTGGGCGGGCTGCCGCGCTGCACTCGCTGCCCGGCTACTACGGCTGGTACGCGGCGCTGTGGTGCGGGCTGCCCGGACTCGCCGTCGCGCTGGGCTGGGCGCTCGGCGCATCGCAGCTGCTGGATTCGCTCGCGCTCGGCGCCCTGCCCGACGCCGGCGTCGTCCAGAGTGAGGCGCAGCGCGCGCTGCTGCTCAACGACATCAAGAACGCGGCGGCCGGTCGGCTCGCTCCGGACGCGATCGATGCCGGCCTCGCGGCCGCCGCCGCGCACTACACCGCACTGCGCGCGCGCAGCCTGGCGCTGGCGCTCGGCCTGTCGGGCCTGCTCTCCGCGGCCGGTGCCTGCATCGCGCTGCGCGCCGTGCGCCCGCGGCTGGCCGCGCGGGCGAAGGTCGAGCGCGTGCTGCGGCTCGGGCTGCTGCTGTGCTCGACCCTCGCCGTCCTCGTGACCATCGGCATCGTGCTGTCCCTCGTCTTCGAGACGCTGCGCTTCTTCCAGCAGGTCTCGCCCTCCGATTTTCTCTTCGGTCTGCACTGGAGCCCGCAGACGGCGCTGCGGGCGGATCAGGTGGGGAGCTCGGGCTCGTTCGGCGCGGTGCCGATCTTCGCGGGCACGCTGTTGATCACCGGCATCGCCATGCTCGTGGCGGTGCCGATCGGGCTCATGTCGGCTGTCTACATGGGCTTCTACGCGTCGCGCCCGTTCCGCGACGTGGCCAAGCCCATGCTCGAGATCCTCGCGGGTGTGCCCACCGTGGTGTACGGCTTCTTCGCGGCGCTGGTGGTGGCGCCCTTCGTGCGCGACCTGGGTGTGACGCTCGGGCTCACCGTCGCCTCCGAGAGCGCTCTCGCCGCTGGCCTGGTGATGGGCGTGATGATCATCCCCTTCGTGTCGTCGCTCTCCGACGACGCCATCACCGCGGTGCCGGGCTCGCTGCGCGAGGGCTCCTTCGGTCTCGGCGCCACGCGCTCGGAGACGATCCGTCTGGTCGTGCTGCCCGCGGCGCTGCCGGGCATCGTGGGCGGGGTGCTGCTCGCCGTGTCGCGCGCGATCGGCGAGACGATGATCGTGGTGATGGCCGCCGGACTCGCGGCCAACCTCACGCTCAATCCGCTCGAGGCAGTCACGACCGTTACCGTTCAGATCGTGACGCTGCTGACCGGCGATCAGGAGTTCGACAGCGCCAAGACGCTCTCCGCCTTCGCGCTCGGTCTCGTGCTCTTCGTCGTGACGCTGCTGCTCAATCTCGTCGCGCTGCATGTGGTGCGGCGCTATCGGGAGAAATATGACTGACCCCGATTCGCGCGCCCGCTGGTCCGCGCCCGCCCTGCGCGCGCGCCTCGCCCGGCGCCACGCGGCCGAGCGTCGCTTCCGGCGCCTCGGTGCCGCCGCGATCGTCACCGCCATGGCGAGTCTGGCGCTGCTGCTCGCGAGCATCGTCTGGAACGGGCACGGCGCCTTCCGTGCCGCCGAGATCCGGCTCGACATCGCGTTCCCCGAGGCCGCGTTCGACGCAGCCGATCCGCGCGACCCGGTCGCTTTCGAGACCGCCCTGGCGCGGGCGGACACCGCAGCGCTGCTGCGCGACGCGCTGCGCGCGCTGTTTCCCGAGGCGCAGAGCCGGCGCGATGTGCGCGCGCTCCAGGCCCTGGTGAGCTCGGGTGCGCGCGGCGCGCTGCGCGACGCGCTGCGCGCCGACCCGTCCCTGCTCGGGCGCAGCGCGAGCCTGTGGCTGCCCGCGGACGACGAGGTCGACCTCTTCCTGCGCGGGCGCATCGCGCGGCAGACCCCCGAGGCGGAGCGCCGGCTCTCGGACCTCCAGATCGCCTGGATCGAGCAGCTCGAGGCGGCGCAGCGCCTGCGCCGACACTGGAACACGCGTTTCTTCACGTCCGGGGACTCCCGGGAGCCGGAGCTCGCCGGTGTGTGGGGCGCCGCGGTGGGCTCCTTTCTCACGCTCCTCGTCGCACTCGGGCTCGTCTTTCCCGTCGGTGTCGCGGCGGCGATCTACCTGGAGGAGTTCGCGCCGCGCACGCGCTGGACCGACGTCGTCGAGGTGAACATCAACAATCTGGCGGCGGTGCCGTCGATCGTGTTCGGGCTGCTCGGCCTGGCCGTGTTTCTCAACACTTTCCAGCTGCCGCGCTCGGCGCCGCTCGTGGGGGGCATGACGCTCGCGCTGATGACGCTGCCCACCATCATCATCACGGGCCGCGCGGCCATCCAGGCCGTGCCCCCGTCGATCCGGGAGGCCGCGCGGGGCATCGGTGCGTCGCCGGTGCAGGTGGTGGGGCACCACGTGCTCCCACTCGCCATGCCGGGCATCCTCACGGGAACGATCATCGGCATGGCGCGGGCGCTCGGGGAGACGGCGCCGCTGCTGATGATCGGCATGGTGGCCTTCATCGTGGACGTTCCCTCGAGCTTCACCGACGCCGCGACCGTGCTGCCCGTGCAGATCTACCTGTGGGCGGACAGCCCGGAGCGCGCCTTCGTCGAGAAGACGTCCGGCGCCGTCCTGGTGCTGATCGTCTTCCTGATCCTGATGAATGCCACGGCGATCGTGCTGCGCAAGCGCTTCGAGGGGCGCACGTGAGCATGCCGGAGCCCGAGCGCCGGGAGCGAGAGCGCGCCGGACGATCCTGCGCCGCTCCGCAGCTCCGCGCGGATCCGTCGGCGAAGATGTGCGCCCGCGGCGTGGACGTCTACTACGGCGACAAACACGCGATCAAGTCCGTGGATCTGGACATCGTCTCCGACGAGGTCACGGCGCTGATCGGGCCCTCCGGCTGCGGCAAGTCGACCTTCCTGCGCTGCTTCAACCGCATGAACGACACGATCCCGCGCTGCCGCGTCAGCGGCTCCATCACGCTCGACGGAGAGGACATCCACGCGCCGGACATGGATGTGGTGCAGCTGCGCGCCCGCGTGGGCATGGTCTTCCAGAAGCCGAACCCGTTTCCCAAATCCATCTACGAAAACGTGGCCTACGGCCCGCGCATCCACGGCCTGGCGAGCCGCCGCGTCGAGTTCGACGGGATCGTGGAGCGCAGCCTGCTGCGCGCCGGCCTGTGGGACGAGGTGAAGGACCGCCTCGGCGAGCCCGGCACGGCGCTCTCCGGCGGCCAGCAGCAGCGGCTCTGCATCGCGCGCGCCATCGCCGTGGATCCGGAGGTGGTGCTGATGGACGAGCCCTGCTCGGCGCTCGACCCGATCGCCACCGCGCGCATCGAGGAGCTGATCTACGAGCTGCGCGGCCGCTACGCCATCGCCATCGTCACGCACAACATGCAGCAGGCCGCGCGCGTCTCGCAGCGCACCGCCTTCTTTCATCTGGGCGAGCTGATCGAGTATGGTGCCACCGACGAGATCTTCACGAACCCACGGCAGCAGCGAACCAGCGATTACATCACGGGGCGGTACGGATGAGTCGGGTCTTCGATGCGGTGTTGAAGCGGCTCCGCGAGGACCTGCTGCGCATGGGCAGCCGGGCGGAGGCGATCCTTGCGAAGGCGCTGCGCGCGGTCTGGGAGCGCGACGCCGCGCTGGTGGACGAGATCGATCGCGACGATCTCGAGATCGATCGCCTCGACGTGGCCATCGACGAGGCGGTGCTGAAGGCCCTCGCACTCCAGGCGCCGGTGGCCGAGGACCTGCGCGAGGTGCTGGCCATCAAGATGATCGCGACGGATCTGGAGCGGGTGGGCGACCTGTCTCGCAACATCGCGAAGAGCGCCCGGCGCCTCGCGGCGCGCGACGCCGTGCCGATGCCGGCCGCGCTCAGCAGCCTGGCGCGCTCGGCGCAGCGCATCCTGCGCGAGGCGCTCGACGCCTTCAGCCGCGCGGACAGCGGCCTCGCCCACAGCGTGGTGGACGAGGACGACGCCATCGACGCCGTGCAGGACGAGGTGGTGCTCCTGATGCTGCGGCAGCTCGAGGCGCAGGAGGGCGCGGTCTCCCAGGAGGTGGACATCATCCTGGTCGCCAAGAACCTGGAGCGCGTCGCGGATCACGCCACCAACATCGCCGAGAGCGTCATCCTGGTGACCGAGGCGCGCAACGTGAAGCACGCCGCCAAGTTCTCG
>Ga0224512_10002077_pt1 | contig 18626 bp, 14 predicted proteins | sample SF_May12_sed_USG_4_FD_169103 | JGI IMG/M metagenome (GOLD analysis project Ga0224512, IMG submission 169103) | Sediment microbial communities from San Francisco Bay, California, United States - SF_May12_sed_USGS_13 | ecosystem: Environmental > Aquatic > Marine > Sediment | place: USA... | reverse complement strand
CTCGGCGCTGCTGCGTTCGATTCCCTACTTCACCACCGTGGCCGCTACGCGGGCCGGGGTCGGCGCGATCCGCGCGCTTCAGCTCGGATCCATCGGCGTTCGCGCCCTTCAGGACATCCACGGCGGACGCTTCTGATCCGCGGGTGAGGGCCTCGGTGGCAGTGAGCCCCTTCCAGTCGGCGGTCGAAGCGGTGCGGAAGCCCCTGGAGTTCGCCGCCCGCGACGACTTCGCCCACATGGATCGCGTGCGCGGCCTCGAGACGACGGTGGCCGCAGCCGCGCGCCGGGCCCTCGAGCTGGCCGTCCCGGGCGACGCCCGTGCGGTGTTCGCGGGGGTGGCCGAGGCGTTCGCGCAGCCGATCGCCGCCGAGCGGCGCGAGGCCGCGATCGGCCGGGCCCTCGCGGCGCTGCGCCCCCTGGCCGATTCCGCGTGGTCCGAGGCGGCGCTCGCGCGTCCGACGACCTCGCTTCCGGGCGTCGGTCCCAAGCGCGCGGAGGCGCTCGCCCGCCGCGGTCTGCGCAGCGTCGAGGACCTGCTCTTTCAGCTGCCCGCTCGCTACGACGACCGCCGTTCGCTCGTGCACGTGGGCGACCTCGAAGTCGGCCGGCGGGCGACCTTCATCGCGCGGGTGCAGGTGTGCGACTTCGTCGCGCGGCGCGGCCGCCGTCCGGGACGGGGCGGCCGCATCTTCGAGGCGGTCGTGGGCGACGACAGCGGCACCGCCCATCTGCGCTGGTTCCACGGCAGCGAGGCGATCGCCCGAACGGTGCAGAAGGGCGCGCTGCTCCTCGTGACCGGCGACGTCCGGCGCTACCGCTTCTCGAAGGAGATCGTGCACCCGGAGATCGAACGCCTCGACCCGGGCGGAGCCGACACCGAATCCTTCGACGCGGAGTCGCTGCGGCAGATCGTTCCGGGGTACGCGGGCCTCGAGGGAATCCACCCCCTCGCGCTGCGCCGGATCGTGCGCCACGCGGTCAACGGCTACGCCGACCTGGTCGGAGGCCACCTGCCGAAAGGGGTCGTGCGCGAGCAGCGCCTGCCGGAGCCCGCCGAGGCGCTGAGATGGCTTCACTGCCCCGACGTCGATGCCGACGTGGAGGCGCTCCAGGGGGGCCGCTCGCGGGCCGCCGTGCGCCTGGTCCTCGAGGAGCTCTACCTGCTGGAGCTGGGCCTCGCCCTGCGGCGCGCGGGCCGCGCGCGCGAGCCCGGCATTCCGATCGCGAGCGACGGCCCACGCGCGTCCGGTGCCGCGGCGGACCTGCCCTTCGCGTTGACCGCCGCACAGCGCCGCGTCTGGCAGGAGATCCGAGCGGACCTGGCGCTCCCGCACCCGATGAACCGCCTGCTCCAGGGCGACGTCGGCAGCGGAAAGACGGTCGTCGCGTTGCTCGCCGCCGTGGCCGTCGCGGAGAACGGGCACCAGACGGCGCTGATGGCCCCCACGGAGCTTCTGGCGGAGCAGCACGTGCGGACGCTGCGGCGCCTGGCGGAAGGCGCGGGAGAGGCCAGCCGGCTGCGCAGCGCCCTGCTCACCGCCTCGCTCCCGGGCGCCGAAGCGGAGGCAACGCGCCGCAAGCTCGCCGAGGGCGAGGTCGACCTGGTGGTCGGAACGCACGCCCTCGTGCAGGAGAGCGTGGCGTTCCATCGGCTCGCGCTCGCGGTGGTCGACGAGCAGCACCGCTTCGGAGTGCTCCAGCGCGCCGCCCTGGTGGCGAAGGCGGGGGAGGGGCGGTCGCCCCACATCCTGGTGATGACGGCGACGCCGATCCCGCGGACGCTGGCGCTCACGCTCTACGGCGACCTGGACCTCTCGGTGATCGACGAGCTGCCCCCCGGGCGCGTGCCGGCGCGCACGCTGCTGCTGCGCGCCGGGGAGGGGCGCCGGATCGCGGCGCTGCTGCGCGAGACCGCGGGCCGCGGCGAGCAGGTCTACGTCGTCTACCCCCTCGTCGAGGAGTCCGAGAAGAGCGATCTGCGCTCCGCCCGCGAGTCCGCGGAGCGGATCCGCGCCGCCTTCCCCGACCTGAGCGTGGACCTCGTGCACGGCCGGCTGACGGCCGCCGAGCGCAACGCCGCCATGCAGCGCTTCGAGACCGGCGAGACCCAGGTTCTCGTCTCGACGACCGTCGTCGAGGTCGGGGTCGACGTGCCGCGCGCGACGCTGATGATCATCGAGCACGCCGAGCGCTTCGGCCTGGCTCAGCTCCACCAGCTGCGCGGGCGCATCGGCCGCGGCGCCACGCCCGGCACCTGCGTGCTCGTCGCGCGCGGCGAGAGCGAGGACAGCGAGGCTCGCCTCCGCGCCATCCTGGAAACCGGCGACGGCTTCGCCATCGCCGATGAGGATCTGCGCATCCGGGGTCCCGGCGAGTTCCTCGGAACGCGGCAGCACGGCCGCCTCCCGGACCTGCGGATCGCCGATCTCGTCCGCGACGCGCGCCAGGTTTCGGTGGCGCGCGAGGCGGCGCTGGCGACGGTGCGCCGCGACCCGGGCCTCCGCCGCGACCCCGGGCTCGCCCGCGCCGTCCGCGCGCGCTGGGGCGATCGCCTCGCCCTGGTGGACGTGGCGTAGCCTTCTCCGGCAGCATCCAGGTTCCGAGCCGGCGTGCGCAGTGAGCCGCAGGCGAACGCAGTTCATGAGAACGGAGTTCATGAGATGGGCAGGACGACCGGGATCGTGATCTTCGACGAGGTCGAGGAGCTCGACTTCGCAGGGCCCTGGGAGGTCTTCACCGCGGCGCGCCATGGCCACGAGGCGGACCGGGTGCTGACCATCGCTCCGACGCAGGGCGTGATCCGCTGTGCCAAGGGCCTGCGGGTCCTGCCCGACTGCTGCTTCGACGACGCGCCTCCGCTCGACGTGCTGCTGGTTCCGGGAGGGGAGGGCACGCGGCGCGAAGCCGGAAATCCGGCCTTCCTGGACTGGCTGCGCGAGGCGGCTCCCCGCTGCACCTGGGTCACCAGCGTGTGCACGGGGTCGCTGCTCCTGCACGCGGCGGGGATCGCCAAGGGACGCCGGATCACCACCCATTGGAGCTTCGTCGAGGCGCTGCGCAATCTCGGCGACGCGACCGTGCTCGAGAACCGGCGCTACGTCCGCGACGGCAACCTCGTCACCGCGGCCGGCGTCTCCGCAGGCATCGACATGGCGCTCTGGGTCGTGGGCCAGATCTACGGCGTCGACCACGCCCGCCTCGTCCAGAAATGGATCGAGTACGACCCCGCCCCCCCGTACGCCGCCGACGTCTAGAGCGTCGCGACCGGGGGCGAGGGGGATCCCTCCGCGAATGGCTCGGCCATCCCTTGGAAGGCTTCGTTCGCCTTCGGCTCACTGCGCGGCGGCTGCGCCGCCTTGCGAAATCCATGATGGCCTGCGCTTGATTTCGCTGCGGGATCCCCCTCGCCCCCGGTCGCACTCGGTGGTTGACGCGGGCGCGGCCGTGGGCCAAGATCGGGGTGTGGTGATTCGCGCTCTCGCACGGGATCTGCTCGCCGCCCTGCTGCTTAGCGGGGCGGGAGAGGGTTCCTGCGACCACTAGCGAATCGCAGTCCAGCAACCCTCTCTCGCCGAGCCCGGCCGGAGAGGGTTTCGTACGTCTGGACCTCCCTCGAACCTGAACGTCGCTCCGGCCGCCAGCCCGGCACAGGAGCGAGCCATGTCCGAGAAGGTCATCGTCTTCGATACGACCCTGCGCGACGGCGAGCAGGCGGCGGGCGTCTGCTTCAGCGCGCGCGACAAGGTCGAGATTGCCTCGCGCCTCGCCGCCATGCGCGTCGACGTGATCGAGGCCGGCTTCCCGGGCGCCTCGCTCGGCGAGCGGGAGTCCGTCGCCGCGGTGGCGCGGGCCGTGCGCGACGCGACCGTCTGCGGGCTCGCCCGGGCCGTTGCCGCCGACGTGGACGCGGCGGCCGAGGCGCTGCGGGGGGCGGCGCGGCCGCGCATCCACGTGTTCGTCGGCAGCAGCGACGTCCACCTCGCCCACCAGCTCCGGCGGAGCCGGGACGAGGTGATCGCCATGGCCGGGGCGGCGGTGCGCCGGGCCCGCCACCACACCGACGACGTCGAGTTCAGTCCGATGGACGCGACGCGGGCCGACGTGCAGTTCGTCGCCGACATCGTTCGTGTCGCGCTGGCCGAGGGGGCGACGACCATCAACATCCCCGACACCGTCGGCTACGTCCTCCCCCACCGGCTGCAAGCGCTGATCGCGGAGCTCACCGAACGCGTGCCCGAGCTGGCGGCGGCGGTGCTCTCCTTTCACGGCCAGGACGACCTGGGCCTCGCCACGGCCAACGCGCTGGCAGCCGTCGCCGCGGGAGCGCGCCAGGTGGAGCTCGCCGTCAACGGCATCGGCGAGCGCGCAGGCAACACGGCCTTCGAGGAGGTGGTGATGGCCCTGCGCGTGCACGGGGCGGCGCTGGGCGTGCACACCGACGTCGACGCCACGGGGATCTGTGCGCTCTCGCGGTGCGTGGCCCAGCGCAGCGGCATCGCGGTGCCCCCCAACAAGGCGATCGTCGGGCGCAACGCCTTCCGGCACGCATCGGGGATCCACCAGGACGGCGTGATCAAGTGGCGCGAGAGCTACGAGGTGCTCGACCCCGCGGCGATCGGCCACGAGCGGGGAACCGAGATCGTGCTGGGCAAGCTCTCCGGGCGCGCGGGCTTCGACCAGCGCCTGCGCGCGCTGGGCTTCGAACTCTCGGGCGAGGACTTCGATCGCGCCTTCGAGCGCTTCCAGCGGCTGGCGGACGCCCGCCGTGAGGTCGTGGACGACGATCTGCGCGCGATTGGTGCCGAAGCGGGAAGGCCGGCGATCAGCGCGGTTGGCGGCAGATCGCCAGCAGGTCGAGGCAGTCGTCGTCGGCGGGGCCGACGGGAAAGTCGCGCGAGGTGACCGCGTCCGACGGCCCGGGCGTCGCCGCGCGACGCCGCACGAGCACGGCGAAGCGCGCGAAGAGCCACTCGATCCACGGGCGCGGCAGCCGCTCCCGCAGCCGGAGCGGATCCAGGCGCATGATGCGCCGGATGCGCCGGGATCGCTGCTCGAGGATGCGGCGCACGCGTTCGCTGGCGCCGACGCCGCGCATCTCCACGCTGGCGAACCATTCGCGCAGGCGCTCGGCCAGCTCGTCGGCCTGGTACTCGTGGACATGGTACGGGTTGACGCCGTCGGAGGTGAGACGGTTCGGCGTCGTGAGGAGCGCCACGCCGTCCGGTTCCAGCAGCTCGGCGATGGCGGCCAAATAGGGCCCCGGATCCTCCAGGTGCTCGATCACCTGGAAGCTCGCCACCAGTTTGAAGCGGCGCCGGGCGAGGGGAATGCCGGCGAGGTCGGCCGTGACGAAGTGCCCGCCCGCGGGCCGGCTGGCGGCGTCGGGGGAGACCCGATCCAGCCCGACGACGCGCGCCCCGCCGGCGGCGAGCGCAGCCGTGCCGTAGCCCGAGCCGCAGCCGAGGTCGAGCACCCAGCCGCCGCCCGCGTGCTCCCGCGCGATCGCGTAGGCCACCTCGTGGCGGGCGAGGTCGAGCCCGAAGAGGCCGCTGCCCGCGTGGAGGCGCTCGCCGGTGAAGGTCACGTCGCTCACGCATCCTCCGTCCGCGACTGCGCCAGCGCCTCGCGGGCGAACTCCCGGGCGAAGAGCAGCCCCATCCCGACCCGTAGCACGATCATCCCCGCGGACAGCACCAGGCTGATCACCAGGAGCGTCTCCCGGCTGGCGAGCCCGTGGAAGACCTCGACGAAGGCGAGCTGACCGGTCCCGAGCCCGGCGACGGCGATGGGCAGGGCCGCCACGACGGCGACCACCAGGATTCCCACGACGAGCTCGCTCACGCGGGGAACCACGTCGAAGGCCGCGAACACGATCCCTGCGACCGTCAGGAACGCGCCCGCGAAGGCCACACGAAGAAGCGTCACCTCGCCGATCCGACGCAGGGGCGTCGTCCGTAGCGCGTCGAAGAAGGCGAGCGAGCGGATCCGTTCGAGGGGGCCGAGCGAGGCCGGCGCGCGCAGGAGCGCCATGCCGCCGAAGAGCCCCAGTCCGCCCAGGGCCAGCACGACGATCCAGGCCGTCGGCGTCTGGGATCCGGAGACGACGAGCCCGGTGGCCGCGAGCGACAGCACCACCAGCATGTCCAGCCCCGAGATCAGGAGCACCACGCTCGCCGACTCCGCCAGCCGGATGCCGGCGCGCCGCTGAAGGAGCACGCTGAGGGCCGCCACACCCAGGGCGTAGTTCACGATCCCGAGCAGGTAGCTCGCGCACTTGATCCGGGCCGCCGTGCCGGCGCGGAAGCCGGGGGCGTTGGGGCCGAGCAGGCGCAGGATCGACGCCGACTCTAGGCCGAGGGTCACGGCGCCGTAGACCAGCAGGGTGGGGACCACGATCCCCGCCATCCTCCAGCTCAGCGCGCCCACGACGGCCGCGAGATCGACGTTCGCGAACAGCGCCGCGAGGGCGATGGCGCTCACGGCGAAGGGCAGGACGCGCTTGAGGTGTCGCCGGAGACGCCTCACTCCACGGCCTCCCACGGCAGCCCCGAGATCTGCGTCTTCTCGAAGGCCAGATCGAAGGTCGAAGACAGCGTGGCGGCGACGACGAGGGCCGCGAGCCCGAGCCAGCACAGGGCGGCGCCCGGGTTGCGGCCGCGCGTCCAGCCCGCCAGGACCTCGCTGGCGTAGAACGCGAAGGGCAGGCTCAGGGCGAGCAGCGAGGTTCCCTTCACGACGGCGAACCACGGGTTCTGCCACGTGAACCACGCGTAGCCCGCGATGCCGAGACCGATCATGAGCAGGAGCGGCGTGTCGGCGTTGTCGGGCGAGCGCAGGGCGCGCCGCAGCCCGCGCCCGACACCGATCGCGAAGGCCAGCGTCGGCAGGATCGCCAGCAGCAGCGTGACCGTGCCCAAGCGGCGCACGCGCGCGTCGTCTCGCGGCAGGAAGAAGCGATGACCATCGAACCAGAGCGTGGCGTAGGTGCTGCCCCAGACGGAGCGGAGGAGGTCGGGGTTGAGAAGCTGGGGATCGGCCCAGGTCGCCAGCGGAACGCGCAGGTAGTCGCCGAGCCCGCGTTCACCCGGGGGCATGCTGAACATGATGCGGTGCGCGGGCAGGCCGTGGGGCTGGAAGTAGCCGTACTCCACGCGGTTGCGCACGTAGTACCAGCCTCCGGCCAGGGCCGCGACCAGCGCCATGACGGCGATCCGCCTGAGCGCGGGGCGGAAGGTCCTGCGCCGCCAGCCGTCGATGGCGTAGGCCGCGCCGGCCGCCGTCAGCGAGAGTGCGCCGGTGAGCTTGGTGAGCAGCGCGAGACCGCCGGCGAGGCCCGCAGCGGCCGAGCGCGCCGCCGGGGCACCTGCCTCCCTCGCCGCGTTTCCCGGTCTCGCCACCGCGTAGAGGACGATCGAGGCGAGCAGCGTCGCCAGCATCTCCTCGTTCACCATGGCGCTCATGTAGACGTGGGCGGGCAGGAAGAGGAGGAGGCCCCCGGCGAGCAGCGCGCGGCGCCGGTCGCCGGCGTCGCTGCGGCGGACCAGCGCCACCGCGAGGGCCACGACCGCAAGACCGGCGACGGTGCTCAGCAGGGGGATAGCGACCTTTGCGGCGTTGATGTCTCCGGCGGCTCGTGCGCCGCGCGCGATGAGCGCGCAGAGATAGAAGTAGAGGGGCGGATCGGCCGTGGCCCAGGTGGCGCCCGGTTCCGGGAGCGACCAGTCCCGGATGAGCCGGTTGATGTACCGCCAGCTGAAGGGGGCGTCGAAGCCCCAGTCGACCGGATAGCGGATCGCATTGTGGACGCGAATGGCGATCCCGAGGAGGGCGAGCAGGCCAGCGGGTAGCAGGGCGAGGCCGGCCCGAGCCCGCATCATCGAGCGAGCCGGGCGGCGGCCAGCGACTCCGCCATCTCGTCGGCGGCCCGGTCCCAGTCGAAGCCCCGGGACCATTCGAGCGCCGCCGCCGCCATCGTGCGTGCGAGGTCGTCTTCCGCGAGCAGGGACCCGATGCGGTCGGCGAAGCCGTCGACGTCGTCCTCGGCCACGAGGAACCCCGTCTTGCCGTCGCGCACGGCGTCGCGCAGCCCGGGGGCGTCCGTGGCGACCACCGGCGTGGCCAGGGCGTTGGACTCGATGACCGTGAGCCCCCAGCCCTCCTTGGCCGAGGGACACACGCACACGCGCGAGGTGGCGAGCCACCGGTCGCGCTCCGCGTCGTCGACGAACCCCACGAAGCGCGTGCGTTCCGCGAGGCCGACCTCCTCGGCGATGCGCTCCAGGCGCGGGCGGTCGGAGCCCCGCCCGATCACGACGATCTCGATGTCCGGGAAGCGGTCGACGAGGCGGGCCGCAGCGCGCAGCAGCACGTCCACCTTCTTGTAGGGCTCCAGTCGGCCCACGAAGACGACGCGGTGGGCGCGCGCGGCGAGATCCGCGGGCGGGACCTCGGGCCGCCGGATGCCGCAGTGGCTCACGCGGATCCGTTCCGGCGCGATCCCGCGCTCGATCAGGTCGTCGCGCGAGCTCTCCGAGATGGTCAGGAACGGCGTCTCCCGATAGAGGCGCGGGATGCCCTTCTCCGCGGCCCACACGCTGGCGGCGATCGGCCAGGGCACCTGAAGGAAGGCGGTCTCCCCGAACAGGTGGTGGCACAGGGCGAGAACGGGCCTCGCCGAGTACATGGGTGCGTAGAAGGGGAGCTTGTTGAGGCACTCGACCACGACGTCGAAACGGCCGCGCCGCGTCTCCCGCGCGCACCTCCACGCGGCCCGGGGGTAGTACGCGGGCAGGCCGCCCAGGCGCCAGACGCGCATCCCGTCGACCTCGTCGCGCGCCGGAGCGCCGGCAAAGCGCGTGCTGGCCAGCGTGATCTCGAAGCCCCGCGCGACGAGGCGGCGAAAGATCTCGCTCACGTGAATCTCGGCGCCGCCGGCCTTCGGATTGCGCGGATCGCGTTCGTTGAGGATGAGGACGCGCGGCGCTGAGGGCATCGTGGCTAGCGGGCGGCCTGGGGGGGCTGGACGTCGCTGCGCATGGTGATGCCGAGGGGGCCGCGCGGAAGGTAGAAGCGCAGCGATTGGTCGCCGCGCCGGATCTCGACGGCGACGGTGGCGCCGGGCTTGCCCTCGGTGGTGGCCTGCTTGAGCTCGAAGACATTGAAGATCCGCCGTCCGTCGTAGCGAAGCAGCACGTCCCCGGAGAGGAAGCCCGCCTCCATGGCGGGCGACTCGCGCAGCACGTCGCTCACGATCACGCGGTTGCTCTTTCCCACCGCGTAGAGCAGGAGGTCGTAGTCGTCGTCGCCGATCTCGTCGCGCAGACCCCCGCGCAGGTCTTGCAGCTCCGCGAGGTGTCGGGGCGTGCGCAGCCAGCCCTCGCGGGCCGCCTGATCGTTCATGTAGAGCTCGTCCATGCGGCTGCGGTCGTAGCGCTCGCGCAGCGCCTCCACTTCATCGCGCGGAATCCCCGCCTCGACGAGCTTCGTCTCTTCGAAGACGCCGATCGAACCGTGCGCCTGGAGGGCCGCGCTGGCGATCGTATCCGGTGCATCCGGCGCCTCCGGCGGCGCCTCGCTGTCCGGCGCGAGCCCCGTCATCCCCTCCAGCTCCTCGCGGAGCCCGGCGACCTCCGTCGCCAGCGCCACGCGCTCGTCTCGCTCCGCAGCGAGAGCCTCGCGCAGGCCCGCGATCTCGGCGCGCAGCCCTTCGTCGGCTGCGAAAGGCGCGCCCGCATCGGGGCGCGGGGCCGTGGCGACCGGCGCCTCGCTGCGCAGGAGCCCGCCCCAGGCGAGGCCGACGAGAAGCCCCACACCGGCCGCAATCGCAACGAGCGCTTGCCATCGACGCATCAGCCATCCCAAGATAAGCCGGTGCCCGCGGCGAGTCGAGGTGATGGATGAGAAGCCGGTCTTCGCCTTCTCCATGGGCTACGTGTTTCCCCTGTTGCGGGAGATCGACGACGGAACGGAGGTGTGGATCCGGCGCTCGGCGCTGCCCCCCCGCCTCGTGACGCGAGTCGATGCGGCCGGGGAGGGGATTTGACGCCGTCGCTCGGGGGTCGCGCCCGCTCCCTGGGATCGTGGCTACAGCGTCCGGCGGTGTTCGCACTGCTGCTGGGGCTCCTGGGGCTGTGCCTCTCGGCGGCGGTCGCGGACCGCGGGCTGCCGGCGAACGACGAGGGCGCCCTGCTCACCGGCGCTGCGAAGATCCTGCGCGGTGGCGTCTACTACCGCGACATCGACGCCTATCCGTTCCCGGGGGCCGCGTATCTCCTCGCCGGCGCGATGGCGCTGTTCGGCGAGCACCTCTCGGTCGCGCGCGCGCTGGCCGCGCTCACCTACGTCGCCGCCATCCTGAGCCTCTACGCGGTCGCGCTGGGCCTGCTCGGGCGCGGGCGTGCGGCGCTGTTCGGGCTGTCGCTGCTGGGCTTCAAGTTCCTGGCGTGGCCCGGGTTCACGGCTTACATGTACGCGGACGTGGCGTTCGCGGCCACGTGCGCCGCGATCGCCCTCGGCTTCGGTCCCGGCAATCGTGGGCGGGTGCGGCTGGCGCTCGCCGGGGTCTGCGCCGGGATCTCCGTCGCCTGCAAGCAGAACCTGGGCATCCCGGTCGCCGGCGCGGCGCTGGTCCTGCTCGCGTTCCCGGTTCTCCTGCTGCGGCTGCCGCGGGGCGCCGCGCGCGAACACCGCCTCGACGCGGCCGCGTTCGGCGCGGGTCTCGCGGTGACGCTGCTCCCGATCGCCGGCTACTTCGCGTGGCATGGCGTCCTGGCGCAGGCGGCCTTCAGCGGACTGATCCGTCCGTTCACCGCCTACCTGCCCACCAGCAGCATCGCGTTCGCCACGCCCCTGGCCTGGTGGCAGCTTGGGGATCTCCGGGAGATGGACGCGTTTCCGTACTTCGTCGGCCCGTACTGGTCGATGCTGGTCCGCGACGAGCTGCCGGGTCCGGCTGGGTATCCCGCCTACTGGATGGCGGGCGAGGTCTTCTCGCGCGCCCTGTACACCTCGGTGCCCCTCGTCTTCGCGGTGGCTCTGTGGCGGTGGGTGCGCGCGCTGCGGGAGCGGCGCGTCTCGGGAGGCGAGCGCAGCCGCTTCGCCTACGCACTGCTGGCGCTCGCGGTGGTGCTCTCGGCGTTCCCCCGGGCGGACTTCTACCACGTGATCGGCGTCTATCCGGTGGTGTGGCTGCTGGGGTTCAGCCTGCGCCGCCTTCCGGACGCGGCCGCGGCGCCGCCGGACGCGCGGCCGCGCGCGACGGGCTTCGACGCGCTCGCGGTTGCGCTGCTGCTCGTCGTGACCGGTGCGCTCACCGCCGTCCACGTCTCCAGCGGGGTCTACGAGGTCGAGCTCGAGCGGGCTCGGCTGCGCCTGTCCGCGGCCGAGACCTTCGTCGAGCCGGTCGTCCGCTACATCGAGGACGAGGTGGGGCCCGACGAGAAGCTCTTCGTCTACGGCCACGAGGCGTACTACTACTTCCTCGCGGGACGCTTCAACCCGTGGCCCTTCTCCCAGCTGTACCCCGGGCAGGCGGGCGGCGACGACGGCCGCGCGCTGGTCGAGCTACTGGAGCGCGAGCCCCCGAAGGTCGTCGTGAGCGGCCTGCTGAGCTGGCCCGGCATGCCGCCGCTGCCGGGCTACACGCCGCTTCTCGTCGAGCATCTGAAGCGCCGCTACGAGGTCGCCCCCGACGTCTTCGGGAGGCATCCGCCGCAGGGCGGCCGCGTGCCGCCCGGCTGGACGGTGAGCGTGCTGCGACCGCGGGCGGCCGCCTCGGGAGCGGCGGAATGAGGCGGTCTTCGCCCGGGACTTGTTCGCGCGCCGGCAACGCACCGGCAACGGCCGTGCGCGCCGAGGCGCCGAGCGCCGACGGGGGTCGGACGCGCGGCGCACGTCGCGCCGGGTCGTAGTACACTGGTGGCTCCGGAGGCAGGCCCCCCATGCGGCGCGCCATCGTCGTCATCCCCACCTACAACGAGGCGGAGAACCTGCCGCTGATCGTGCCCCAGGTGCTCGAGCAGGACGACCGGCTCCAGGTTCTCGTGGTGGACGACGGCTCGCCCGACGGCACCGGGAAGATCGCCGAGGAGCTCGCCGAGTCCACCGGCCGCGTCCACGTGCTGCACCGCTCGAACAAGGAGGGCCTCGGGCCCGCCTACCGGGCGGGGCTGACCCAGGCGCTCGAGCTCGGCGCCGACGTCGTCTTCCAGATGGACGCCGACTTCTCCCACCCCCCGGAGACGATCCGGACGATGCTCGCGGAGATCGAGAACTACGACGTCGTGCAGGGATCGCGCTACCTGAACGGGATCACGGTGGTGAACTGGCCCATCGAGCGCATCCTGATCAGCTACTTCGGCAACTGGTACGCAAAGAAGGTGACCGGCCTGCCCCTCACCGACACCACGGGCGGGTTCCGGTGCATGCGCCGCAGCGTCCTCGAGGGCATCCACCTCGAGCGCATCCGGTCCAACGGCTACGCCTTCCAGATCGAGGTGAACTACCACTTCCTCAAGCAGGGGGCGCGCGTCAAGGAGATCCCCTTCTTCTTCCTCGATCGGACCCGGGGCGACTCGAAGCTGACGCCGCGCATCGGCCTGGAAGCGCTGTGGCTCGTCTGGTGGCTCCGGATCGCGGACGCGCTGGGACGAATCTGATCGCATGCGGTCGCGCCGGATCGGCGTCCTGTGCGTCGTCGGCCTTGCGCTGGCGACGGCGGGCATCGCGATCCGCGCCCACAACGCCTTCCGGTACCCGATCGTCTACGGCTTCGACAGCCGGGCCAACTGGCGCTACATCGAGCGCCTCACGCAGTCCTGGGCGCTGCCCGCGCCCGACGCGGACTGGTCCACCGCCCACCCGCCGCTCTTCTACTACGCCTCCGCCGCCCTGTGCCGCGCGCTCGGCCGCCCGGAGAAGCACGACGCGGTCGTCCTGATCCGGCTGATCAGCACGCTGCTGGGACTGCTCGCCGTGGGACTCGCCGTCGCCCTCGTGCGCAGGGCCGATCCGGACGATCCGCGCCGAGCGCTCCTCGCCGGCGCGCTGCTGCTCTTCCTGCCCGCCCACATCTACGTCAGCGCGATGCTGCACGAGGAGCTGCTCGTCTCGTCGCTGGCGTCGCTCGTCGTGGTCGGCGTCGCGTGGGACCTGATGAGCCCGGAGCGCCCGCGCCGCGCGCTGCTGCGCGCCGCGCTGTGGGGACTCGCCGGCGGGTTGGCCCTGCTCACGAAGCTCACCGGGCTGCTGGTGATCCTCGCCGCCGCGGGCGCCTACGCCCTGGACGGCTGGCGCCGGCGCGACGCTCGACTGGCAGCGGGCCGCGTCGCCGTGTTGCTGGCCGTGGCCCTGGTGGTGGGCGGCTGGTACTACGCCCGCAACCGCGTCGAGTACGGCTACTTCTACCCGTACGGATTGAAGACCCACCGGATCATGCTCAGCTACCCGCCGGGCGAGCGGCGCCTCGGGGACTACCTGCGCGTTCCCTTCGCGACCTGGACCGACCCGTACGCGCTCTCGCCGGACCTGCTGCGCTCGGTCTGGGGCACGACCTACATCTCCATCTGGTTCGACGGCCACCGCCACTTCCTGCCGACCGTGCGCGGCGCGGTCAATCGCGCGGGAACCGTGATCCTGCTGCTGGCCCTGTTGCCCACCGCGGCCTTCTTCCGCGGCCTCGGGCGCGGCGTGATGCGTGCGGTGGAGTCGCCGCGCGGTCCCGACCCACCGCTCCTGCTGCTGGTCGCGCTCACGCTGGCGGGCTACGTGGTCTTCAGCTGGCGCAATCCGTGGTTCGCGGTCCTCAAGGGCAGCTTCCTGCTGGGCCTCTCGGTGCCGTTCGCGTTCTACGCCAGCGAAGGCCTGCGATGGTGGGCGCGGGGCTCGCGGGCGCGGGCCACCGCCATCGGGGTCTGGATGGGCGTTCTGTTCCTGGCCGTCGCGGCGGTCTTCACCCAGGGCGTCGTGTTCCAGAAGACGGACCCGCCCGGATTCAGCTGGGAGAGGGAGCCGCGCCTCGTGCCCCCGACGGCGGATCAGAAGCCCTGATCAATCAAGACGTGCTCCCCGCCGGGCGCGTAGAGCACGAGGAGCGCGGCGGCCAGGGCGTACCCGCCTAGGCGCCCGGGTCGCCGGCGATCCGAACGGATCGCGTACTCGAGAGCAGGGCGACCACGCCGAGGGCGTAGACCAGCACCGACAGCGACCAGACGAGGGAGAATCCGTAGGTCATCCCCAGCACCACGGCCAGGACGCCGGCCGTGACCGACGCGCATCCGTTGATGCCCCACGCCCACGGGACGAGGTCCTCGTGGATGCTCGCGGCGATCCGGATCCCGATCGGGAAGAAGATGCCCATGACCAGGCCGAGCGGCGCGAGGACGGCCGCCGTTACGGCGGCGCGAACCAGGATGGGCGTGGCGAACAGCCACCCCTGGAGGATCGGCAGGCCCTTCGCGTAGAAGAGCGCGAGTGCGGCGATGGCGAGAACGCCCAGCGGCAGCGCTACGTGCTGGCGCCCGACCCATCGGCGCGACAGGTAGCTGCCCCAGCCCAGGAAGACGAGCAGCGAGAACAGCGTCACGCTCAGCGAGTAGGTCGGATAGCCGAGGAACAGCACGAAGCGCTGGATCAGGCTGATCTCGAACAGCATGAAGCCCAGGCCCACCGCCACGAAGTAGAGCATGACGCCGAGGCGGGCCGCGGCGGTCTCCCGCGAGGCGCGCCGCCCGACGACGAAGAGGGGCACGAGAATGAAGACGGCCGCCAGCACCGTCAGCGAGATCAGCAGGAAGCCGAGGAGGATCTGACCCAGGGCGGATGCATGAGAGGGGGTCAGACGCCCGGGTTCGAAGAGGCCGCTCCATCGGAAGAAGCTCAGGAAGAACGGATTGTCGTCGGTCGTGGCGTCGAGCCTGTAACGAAGTCCCGCCAGGAGGCTGTCGCGCTCGGGCCCCTTCGCGGACGCGAGGCCTTCGAAGACCTCGTGTCCGGCGTCGCCCGGGAGCAGCAGCGCCTCGAACTCGAGCTGCCTCGCCCGGTCGGCCAGGATCCGGACCTGCTCCGGACTCCACGGTGTGGTGCGGATCATCACCTCGGCATACAGGCTGCGGCTGCTGATCGCCGCGATGTACCGCTCGGGGTGCTCGACGCCCCTCTCGCGGAGCGCCTGGTGCGCCACCGAAACGATGCGGCCGGCGGCGCGCGGTCTGTTGGAGTTGAAGTTCGCCATCGCGAACGAGAGGATCCCCCCGTCCGCGAGGTGATCGATGTAGTCGTGGAACGCTTCGACCGTGTACAGATAGTTCTCGGCGAGCACGTACGCGCCGCTGTTGATGGCGGACAGCGTGTCCACGCCGGTGAGCTGGATCACGTCGAAACGTTCGTGCGACGACCGGATGTAGTGACGGCCCTCGGCGGCCACGAGCAGGATCTTCGGCTGGCGGAAGAAGCCGTTCTCCACGTCGTTCATCCGATCGCGGATGAGCTCGACGGCGACCGGATCGAGTTCAACCCCGGTGACGTGGGATGCACCGGACTGCACCGCCACGATCATGTCGCGGCCACCACCCACGCCGATGACGAGGACCCGCGGGTCGGGATTGGCGACGAGATACGGCAGCGACAGAACGTGGTGGTCCACGTAGTCGAGTTCGTAGTCACGCCGAAGGTCGTAGATCCCGGCCCCGGCGGTTCCGTCGTGGGAGATGTAGAAGCGCGGGGTTTCGATGTTCGGAGGGGCGACGCGGCTCAGTCCCCAGCTGCCGCGTCCCCTGAGATTTCCGTGGACGTCCTCGAGCACGTCGGTTCGGAAGAGCGCCGACCAGTGACTGAAGTATGGCTCCAATTTGTAGCGCGAGCGCTGGATCGAGTACTGCTTGCTCTGGGCAGGGGTGAACGAGATCCGGTCCACGGCGCTCGAGGCGACCAGGAGCGCTCCGGTCGAGACCAGACTCACGATGCGCGCCGTGCGGGTCGTGGCAAAGACTGCGGCGGCCGCCGCGAAGACGGCAGCGGAGACGATCGCGGCGCCCGGCGGTGTGAGAAGGTTCATGAGGAACACGGTGCAGATGCACCCCAGACCCGCGCCGATCAGGTCCCAGAAGTAGAGTCGGTCCACCCGAGCCGCTCCTTCACGGAGGGCAAGGCTCACCAGCAGACCGGAGAAGAAGAAGGGGACGGCTGCGCCGATCTGATAGACGACGAGCAGGGCCGCCTGCGCCGGCCTCTCGAGAATCGACATCGGATGCAGCGGCGCAAACGACACGAAGCCGAGCATGCCGACCGTCGTGATGGCCGAGAGCCACGAGCAATGCACGAGGGTCGTCCGAAGACCGCGCGCTCCGAGCGCGGGCCGCAGTGCGAGGAATGTGCCCGCCGCGCCGAAGCCGAGCAGCGCGGTCGAGATCACCACGTAGGCGAAGTGGTGCCAGATCGTGAACGACAGGATGCGGATGAGCGAGAGCTCGAAGACCAGCGTCGCGAATGCCACGAGAAAGACACCGGCGAACAGAACGCCGTACTGCGGCCGCGAGGACGGCAAGGCGCTCGCTGTGACCACCCCGGGCCTCCTGTGCGCGACGGGGGAGGCTGGCGCTCCTGGCCGACGGTCCTCGGCGAGTCCCCGAGTCGTTTCGCGATCCTTGACTAGCCTGCCACCCGACGCCCTGTCAACCTGGGGATGGGAAGGGTACTACTCGAGATAGCCGAGCTCTCGCAGCTGCTCGATCAGGGCCGCGTCGGCGCCCGAAGAGCCGCTGGTGATGCGTTCGATCGGCTCACCGTCGTAGGTGGGAATCGCCGCCACCTCGGTGGCCTCGAGGAACGGTGCGACCCGGCCATCCATGTCCTGCGCCACCGGGAGCCCCAGCCACGCGAGGATCGTGGGTGTCACGTCGTAGATGCCGACGCCGGCGCGAAGTCGCCCACGCGCAATGCCAGGACCGCGGGCGAAGATCACTCCGTCGAGCGCCTTCTTGGTATCGTGCACCCCGCTCAGATATCGGAGGCCGTGTCCCCCCTCGAAGCCGTGGTCCGATACGACCATCACCAGGTCGTCCTCCCCGTAGCGCGCGGCCAGCGCGCCGATCAGGGCGTCGGTGTATTCGTAGTAACGGCGTAGCGCCGCCGCCGCTGCGTCTCGCTCGGCCTCCGAAGCGCGCAGTTGTTTCGGGTAGATCTCGGGCGGCTCGAGACCGACCCAGAGGAAGTGGGAGATGCGATCGATCCCCGTCAGCAGCAGCATGAGCACGTCCGGCTCGACCTCGCGTTCGATTTCCAGGGCAAAGCGGGTCAGCGTGCCGTCCTCCCGATAGCGGCGGGTGAGCGCCTCCGGCTTCAGCCAGGCCGGCAGGTTCTCGGCGCCGGCGAAGGGGTCCTCGAAGTCGACGGGCGGAACCTCGTTCTCGAGCAGACTCGCGAGACGCGGCTGCCACTCCGCCGGAAACACGACGGTTCCCGTGGGCGGCGGCGCCGCGCCGCTGAGCATCTGGCGCCCCTCGATTTCGCGGGAGAGCAGGTGGTCCGAGACGATGACGCCATGCACCCGATCCGGGGGAAAGGTGTTCCACCAGTTCACGACCGCCACCGTGAAACCCGCGTTCGAGGCGATGTTCCAGAGCGTGTGCACGCGGCGGTCGGTGCTCAGGAGCAGCTCGTGGCTCCCGTCCTCCCGCTCCCGCGCGAAGTTCACGATGCCGTGCTTCTGGGCGGTCTTGCCGGTCGCGATCGAGTTCCAGATCCGGGGCGAGAGCAGGGGCTGGACCGAGCGCAGCGGGCCGAAGACGCCCTCGCGGGCGATCCTCGCCAGGTTCGGCAGCCGCCCCTCCTGCATCAGAGGCTCGGCCACGCGCAACGTGGCGCCGTCGATGCCGATCAGGAGCACGCGCCCCCGCGACGGCTCGCCCAGGCCGCAGCCGAAGCCCGCAAGAGCGGCGCCGGCGAAGATCGCGAGAACGATGCCGGCGCGGCGTCGCTGTGTGTCGTTCCCGAGCCGCCGCGCGATGACCCTCACCGCGTGCAATCTAGTGGTTTTCCCGAGGCTCCGCGAATCGTCGGCGCGCCCGCTGGATCGGAATCGCGACGGCGTGGTAGAGTCCGTCCACGGCGAGTTTCGAGTAGCGGTTCCTTTCCAAATTCCATGCGCACCCTCGTCATCCTCCCCACGTACAACGAAGCGGAAAACGTCCTGCCGCTGGCGCGAGCGGTCATGGAGCAGCAGGATGGCCTGGAGGTCCTGGTCGTGGACGACGCCAGTCCGGGCGGGACCGGAGATCTCGTCGCGGACGCGATGGCGACGGCGCCTCGCTTGCACCTGATTCGTCGCGAGGCGAAGCTCGGGCTGGGCAGCGCCTACGTCGCGGGCTTCCGCTACGGCCTGGAGCTCGGATACGATCTCGTCGTGACGATGGACGCCGACTTCAGCCATCCCCCACGCTACCTGCCCCCGTTGCTGGACGCCGCGGCGGGGGTCGACCTGGTCATCGGCTCGCGTTACGTCCACGGCGGGGGAATCGTGAACTGGCCGGTCCACCGGAGGGCGTTGTCCGCCTTCGCGAACCTCTACGTCCGGGTGCTGCTTCGGCTTCCGGCCCGGGACTGCACCTCCGGGTTCCGCTGCTACCGCCGTG
>Ga0224512_10002076_pt1 | contig 18630 bp, 18 predicted proteins | sample SF_May12_sed_USG_4_FD_169103 | JGI IMG/M metagenome (GOLD analysis project Ga0224512, IMG submission 169103) | Sediment microbial communities from San Francisco Bay, California, United States - SF_May12_sed_USGS_13 | ecosystem: Environmental > Aquatic > Marine > Sediment | place: USA... | reverse complement strand
GCTGATTTGCGGCGATGTCGGTTTCGGCAAGACCGAAGTGGCATTGCGCGCCGCCTTCGTCGTGGCGATGAGCGGCCGTCAGGTCGCCGTCGTCGTGCCGACGACACTGCTGGCGCGGCAGCATTTTGCCACTTTCACTGACCGTTTCAGGGGCTTGCCGGTCAACATCGGGCAGGCCTCGCGTCTGGTCGGCGCAGCTGAACTTTCCAGGGTCAAACAGGGACTTGCCGATGGTTCGATCGATATCGTCATCGGCACCCATGCGCTGCTCGGCAAATCGATCGCCTTCCGCAACCTTGCCCTTCTCATCGTCGACGAGGAGCAGCATTTCGGCGTCAAGCACAAGGAACGGCTGAAGGAACTGAAAGCCAATGTCCATGTGTTGACCTTGTCGGCGACGCCGATCCCGCGCACCCTGCAACTGGCGCTGACCGGCGTCCGCGATCTGTCGATGATCGCCACGCCGCCGGTCGACCGGCTGGCGGTGCGCACCTTCATCTCGCCATTCGATGCCGTGACGGTCCGCGAGGCATTGCTGCGCGAGCGCTTGCGCGGCGGCCAGGCCTTCTATGTCGTGCCGCGTATCGCCGATCTGCCGGAGATCAAGGATTTTCTCGACACGCACGTGCCCGAAACACGGGTCGGGGTCGCCCATGGCCGCATGTCGGCTGGCGAACTCGATGCGGTCATGACGGCATTCTACGAAGGCCGCTATGACGTACTTCTGTCCACGACGATCATTGAATCCGGCCTCGACATCCCGACCGCCAACACGCTGATCGTCCACCGCGCCGACATGTTCGGATTATCGCAGCTTTACCAGTTGCGCGGCCGCATCGGCCGTTCCAAGACGCGCGCTTATGCGCTGTTCACCGTCCCCGCCAACCGGCTGCTTTCGCCGACCGCCGAACGCCGGCTTAAGGTTCTGCAATCGCTCGACACGCTCGGCGCCGGCTTCCAACTGGCCAGCCACGATCTCGACATCCGCGGCGCCGGCAACCTGCTCGGTGAGGAACAATCCGGTCACATAAGGGAGGTTGGGTTCGAGCTTTACCAGCAGATGCTGGAGGAGGCGGTCGCCAGTCTGCGCGCCGGCGATGGCGAAACCCAGGAGGACCGCTGGTCGCCACAGATTACAATCGGCATGTCAGTTATGATTCCAGATAATTACGTGCCGGATTTACAGTTACGCATGAGCCTTTATCGGCGCCTGGCCGACCTTGAGGATGCCGGCGAGATCGACGCCTTCGGCGCCGAACTGATCGACCGGTTCGGGACACTGCCGGACGAGGTGGAGCACCTCTTGAAGATTGTCTTCATCAAGACTTTGTGCCGCCGTGCCAATGTGGAAAAGGTCGATGCCGGGCCGAAGGGCGCGGTCGTTGCCTTCCGCAACACTATCTTCGCCAATCCGGCCGGGCTGATCGCCTATATCGGCCAACAGGGATCAATGGCCCGGATCCGGCCCGATCAGACGATCGTGCTGATGCGCGACTGGAGCGAAGCCGAAGACCGGCTGAAGGGCGTTGCCGTCTTGCTGACGCGCCTGGCGCAACTGGCTGAAGAGGGTGACCAGAAGGCGGCCTGATGGCCTTCAGGCGTCGTTATCGTTGGCGCTGGCGTTTTGCCGTGCAACGACGGTGCGGAAGGCTTCCGCCAATTGCGCCGCCGGCTGGGCGCCGACAAGCGCATATTTGTTGGCAAGAATGAAGGTCGGCACGCCGCTCACGCCCATTTCCTGCGCCTGGGCGATTTCGCTCATGACCAGGTCGCGGTCGGCCTCGCCGGGCAAAAGTTCCGCCACCAGATCACCATCCATCCCGGCCGCTTTGGCGATGTGGACAAGGGTGCCGTGATCGCCGATATGCTTGCCGTCTATGAAATAGGCCTCAAACAGCGCCTCCACGACGCGGTCCTGCATGGCGGCGTCGATGCCGCCGGCCCAGCGGATCAGCCGGTGCGCGTCAAGCGTATTGGGGGAAACTTCGATTCTGTTGAAGGCAAACGGGATTTTCTCCGCCTCGCCGGCCTCGCGGATGTTTTCATAAAGCTCACGCGCCCGTTCGATCGAGCCGAATTTTTCCGCCAGATAGATTTTCCTGTCCTTGCCGCCGGGCGGCAGGGTCGGGTCGAGCTGAAACGGCCGCCAGCGGATATCGAGGGCAATCTCGGTGTCGGCGATGGCGGTTTCCAGCCGACGCTTGCCGATATAGCACCACGGACACATGACATCGGATACGATGTCAATCTGGAGCGGCGGTTTGTCCAAATCCGTCATATGGGAATCACTGCGCCGACCACCATGTGGTTGGCTCATAGCCGTAAAGCGAGGATTTGTCAGGATGGGCGATCCGCGTCCAGCGCGCCACCCATTGATCGGGCAGATGAAACAGCGGAATGACATAGGTCCCCGACATTAGGATGCGGTCGAGCGCCCGCACCGCCGTGACGAAATCCTCGCGTGAGCGGGCTGCGAGCAGCGCTGCGATCATGGCGTCGATCGCCGGTTCATTCGCGCCGGCGAAATTGAAGGTGCCGGGGGTTTGCGCCGACTGTTGGCTCCAGCGGAAATTCTGTTCGTTTCCCGGCGACAAGGAGGCCGCCCAGAAAAACTGGATCATGTCGTAATCGAATTGTTTGAGGCGATCCCAGAACTGCGTGGCATCGACCTGGCGGACCCTCATATCTATGCCGGCGACCGAAAGGGTTCGCTGAAAGCTGAGCGCCAGCCGCTCCTGTTCGCGGCTCATCGTCAAAAACTCAAAGCTCAGCGGCTTGCCGGTTTGCTTGTGGACCAGCGCGTTGCCCTTGCGGGCATAGCCGGCCTCGCCGAGCATCTTCAGCGCCGTTCTCAGGTTCTTTCGGTCGCGGCCGGAACCATCGGAAACCGGCGGTCTATAGGTCCCGTCCATCACCGCAGGCTTCACCACGCCGGGAAAGGCTTTCAGGAGCGCCTTTTCGCCCTCACTGGCCGGCTGGCCAAGGGCGGACAGGTCGGAGCCATGGAAGAAGCTGCCGGTGCGCTCATAGCGGTCAAAGAACAGGGTCCGGTTGATCCATTCAAAATCGAGGAAATAAGTCAGCGCCTCGCGCACGAGCGGATCGTCGAATGGCGCGCGGCGGGTGTTAAACACGAAAGCGTTCATGCCCGACGGCGTGCCCTTTTTAAACGGTTCAAGCACGACCCGGCCCTCGGCCGCCGCCGGGAAGGTATATGCCGATGACAGCCGAGCCGGATCGCCGTCCGGCAGGATGTCGAAGAGACCTTTCTTGAAGGCTGCAAAATGACTGTTGGCGTCGCGGAAATATTCGATGAGGATTTCGTCGAAATTATCGAAACCCCGCTTGATAAGCAGGTCCGCCGCCCAATAATCCGGATTGCGCTTCAGTGTCACCCGCGTGCCGGGGTTAACCTCGCCGAAGACATAGGGACCGGAGCCGATCAGCGGCGTCAGGCCGCTGCGCGCAAAACCGTCCGGGTCGGTGGCGTGCTTGGGCAGGACCGGCATCAGGCCGACGATCAGCGGGATTTCCCGGTCCGCATCGTCGGTAAACGTGAAACGGACGCTGCGCTCGCCGGTCTTTTCAACGCTCGCGACCTTCTTATACCAGCCCTTCGGCCGCCCCTTGTCACGCAGAATCTCGAACGAAAAGACGACGTCTTCGGCGGTGATCGGCGCACCGTCGGAGAACGTGGCAGCAGGATCGAGATGGAATTCGATCCAGCCGCGATCGTCCGGCATATCGGCGGTTTGCGCAATCAGGCCATAGAGCGTGAACGGTTCGGCGCGCGAGCGCATCATCAGCGATTCAAAGACATTGTTGCCGAGCGTTGAATCGTGCAGCCCGCGCGGTGCATTACCCTTCAGAATTAGAGGATTGAGGCTGTCAAAGGTGCCGACAAAACCGTAAGCGATGCGGCCGCCCTTGGGTGCATCGGGGTTGGCATAGGGCAGATGGGCGAAATCCGCCGGCAGCGCCGGCTTGCCGTGCATGGCGATGCCGTGCGCCGGTTCGGCGGCGGCGCCAGCGATCAAGGGGGCAGGTGCGGCAAGCGCAAAAATCACGAAAATTTGCAGGACATTCTTGGTAAGAGACCGGAGCGAGCTGGGAATCACGGCAAAATGTCCTTTGATTTTCCGGTTTATTATCGGGAATCGGCGTTTTCTGACATCAAAAGTCTGCGCCAATCTGGAAACGGGCGCAAATCGCGGCTATTGGGTGTTAATCGATGTCCGGCCCCGTTGTGGCCGCAATTTTCAAACACCAGCCATCGGCAGACATTCAGTCCGCCCGGCCAGACAGCGGAAAATGACAAAAGGACAATAATTTCATGATGAGCTTCCGCGAACGATTTCGCACCCCTTTGCATGCGGACGGCGCAAGAATGCCAACCGCCCTTGTGATAGCCGCGGCGATGTTCGCCATGCCGGCCATAGCCCAGGATACCACCCAGCAGACTGGCCAGCCGGCCCCGGCCGCGCAGCCGGAATGGATCAAGATCTGCAGCGAAAACCCGAATGACAAGACCCAGGTCTGTGTCGTCACGCGTGAACGCCGGGCAGCGACCGGACAGCTTCTCGCCGCAGTTTCGCTGCGCGAGATTAAGGACAAGAAGATCCTTGTCGTCGCGGTGCCGCCCGGCATGCTGCTCAAACCGGGCCTGCAGGTTCAGATCGACGCCAACAAGCCAACGAAAGCCGCCTACTCGATCTGTTTTCCCAATCTTTGCTTCGCCGAAGCGGAGGTCCAGGCCGATTATGTCGGGTCGTTGAAAGCCGGCAACAATCTGATCGTCACCACCCTGACGCAGCAGGCCAAGCCAATCAAATTCGACATCAGCCTCGCCGGGTTCACCAAATCCTATGATGGCGAGGCGATCGATCCGAAAAAACTGCAGGACGACCAGAAGAAGCTTCAGGACGAACTCAAGCGCAAGGCCGAAGAGGCCCGCAAGCAGTTGATCGAGAAGCAGCAGGGCCAGTAAGGAGCTTTGGTATGAGCCAGGGCTTCCCCGATATTGGTACAAAAAGGGCGCGGTCATTTTCCGCGCCCTTTTTGTATGCATTCCATTTGCCAGGCAATCGCGCCTAATTCTGCAGGTCGCGGCTCTTGTAAATGCCGTCTTTCAATGGCCCGAAGAAATCGGCAACCTGGGGATGGCGTACCGGCTCACCAGTCTCATCGGGCAGCAGATTCTGCTCTGAGACATAGGCGACATATTCGGTTTCCTCGTTTTCGGCGAGGAGATGATAAAACGGCTGATCCTTGTGCGGCCGGATTTCTTCGGGAATGGACTCATACCATTCCTCGGTGTTGTCGAACTCCGGATCGACGTCGAACACGACGCCGCGGAACGGAAAAACCCGGTGCTGGACAACCTGCCCAACCTGGAATCTGGCGTTTCTGATCATAACCATGGCGGCAATCCTTCTGCCGATAGGTCGTATCGCGCACCGATTTGTCAAGACTCTGGCGGCTGCGGCCGAATGTCAATTGGCCAGAAAATCTCGACGAGCACGGATCCCGAAACGACGACAATTGCAGCGACTTGCAGCCAAGTCGGGATGTCTCCCAGAATTGCAATCGCAAGCAAAGCAGCTATGACCGGCTTAAGAAAGAACAGGTACGAGGCCCGCGTCATGTCCGCCGCCGCGGCCAAACCGCCTAACCAGAGCAACTGCGTGAGGGTTGTGTTCCACAATCCGAGCACAATCAGCGACAAAAAAGCGGTTGATGGCATCATAGCCAGCGAGAGCGGATTTATCCATCTGCCCCAGACTATGCCGACGGATATCCAGAGGCCTACCGCACCGATTGTGATCGCGAGGGTTGTGATGCGCATCCCGCCGTGGATCTGCATCAGCGGTTTGGCCAGTACCGAATAACCCGCTACCAGCGCCGCGCATGCCACCGCCATTAGCACGCCCCAAAGCGAAACGCCTTCGCCGAGAAGGTCAAGATACCCGTCTGTCAGCAGCATCGCGACGCCAAGCATCGCGAGCGCTCCGGTGACGATTTTCACTTTCGATATCGGCGTTCTGTTCACAGCGAGATTGGCGAGCCCCACGAAGATCGGAATCGTAGTGACCAGCGTCGCCACCTGTATTACGCTGGCGAAGTCGAGCGCCCAATGAAAAAGCAGGTAGGCCGCCGAAACCCCGAGCAGCGACAACGGAATCAGCTTCCGCCAGTCCTGTCGTAATGGTGTGACCAGGTCGCGGCTGTCCGGTCGGCAAAACGACCAAAGCAGCAGTCCCGCCGCGCCGATCAGGTAGCGCCAGACCGAAACTTCAGGCCCCGCGATCCCTGTAAGTTTGGCAAAGAATTCCGAGCTGGCGTGTCCACAAACTCCAATGAAAACGGCCAAATGGGCCCATCGAACGGGAATGTTCATGTTTCGATATCCCGGCCAAACCGGACAAGGCTCCTGACGAGCCGCTCGGGCCGTTCAAGCGGCAACAGGTGCCCGGCATTGTCCCAGTCCTCACGCCGCGCCTCGGGCAACAAGGCAAAGAGACGGTCAATAACGTCGGGGTCGCGAAACACGCGGTCGTGCAGTCCGGTGATCGAAAGCACAGGCAAATCGAGCGAGGCCCAGTCGAAAGCCCAGTCGGTATCGACCGAATTGCGCATCAGGTTCGCGTGTCCATGGGCAGGGTCAAGCGGCGTGTAGGGTCCCTTCAGGAAGGTGTCGCGTACGCTGGCGGCAAACTCCGGATTTGTCAGCAGAGGCATCATAAGCCCCATAAACATTGCCGTACCGCCGGTCGCCACGTAGTGCGGCAGCGCATCGTTTATCCAGGCGATGCGCTGGTTTATCTCCCGGAGCGTGTTGAGCAGCACCAACCCTGCGGCCGGCGCACCGCGGGCGCGGGCCTGCGCGGCATAGAGGCCGCCAATTGACAGCCCGGTGAGTATGGGTCGAGATGGTCGAATCTCGTCGATCAGTGTGATGAGGTCACTGACTATCAGGTCATTTGTAAGCTCCACGCCCTGGGCGAACGAGGAATTTTCCTGACCACGGAAATTGTAGCTTAGCGTCCCGAACCCTTCACTGCGGAGAGCCGGCGCCACGACCGTTTCCCAGTGATCAGTGGAACCGGTCAGCGCATTGACGAACACAAACGTCGCTGCCTCTGTCCGGGTGGGGAGAAAGTGCCGGTAGAACAGGCTATTGGATTTGTCTAGTCGGAGCTTGATCATTTTGTTGAGTGCAAAATCCAGGCATTTATTTTGAACACCATACCATGACGGATCAACCTGTCCGAAGCGATCGTGCCGGCTGCGCTGATATTCTGTATGGACGTGGCGCTGGCCTTCACGCTGACTCCGATGATAATGGCTTCGCTGCCGCCGGCCACGGCGATCCTGCTCCGCACGGCGGCGTCCATGCCAACCGTGACGGTGGTGCTCTATCTGATCTCCAACGGGCTTCTACCGCTCGATTTGTTCGCGCGCTAAGGTCGGGGCATGACACAACCGCTATCCGGCCTGACGGTCGTCGATTTTTCAACGCTGCTGCCCGGTCCGCTGGCGACCCTGATGCTGGCGGAGGCCGGCGCGGCGGTGATCAAGGTCGAACGGCCGGGCGGCGAGGACCTGCGCCGCTATCCGCCGTTCTTCGCCGGCGGCTCGGCGCCGTTCGCGCTTCTGAACCGTGGCAAGCGCTCCGTCTTCATCGATCTCAAGAGCGATGCCGGGCGCGAGAGGGCCATGGCGCTTGTCGCGGAGGCCGACATCGTCGTCGAGCAGTTCCGGCCCGGCGTCATGGACCGTCTGGGTTTGGGGTTTGATACCCTCTCGGCGGCCAATCCGCGCCTGATCTATTGCGCCATTTCCGGTTACGGCCAGAGCGGTCCGCGCGCCCGGGAAGCCGGCCATGACGTCAATTACATCGGCCGGACCGGGCTGCTCGGCCTGTCCTGGGGCAGCTGCGACCACCCGGTGCTGCCGCCGGCTCAGATCGCCGATATCGGCGGCGGGACGTTTCCGGCCGTCATCAACGTGCTCCTGGCGCTATTGCGCCGGGAGCGGACAGGTGAGGGCGCCTTTCTCGATATCGCCATGAGCGATGCCATGTTCACATTTTCCCTCTTCGCTCAGGCGGCCGGCACGGTCAGTGGCCGCTATCCCGGCAATGGCGAGGTGCTTCTGTCCGGCGGCTCGCCGCGCTATGGGCTTTATCCGGCCAGATGCGGCACGCCGATCTGTGTTGGCGCGCTGGAGGATCATTTCTGGACGCGACTGTGCACGGTGCTTGAGATTGCCGTGGACGTCCGCGACGACACGCGGACCCCGGATAGAAGCCGCCAGGCCGTTGCCGCGGCCATCGCCGGCCGGACGGCAGCGCAATGGCAGCCGATCCTTGCCGCCGCCGATTGTTGCGCCAGTGTACTGACGCCGCTCGCCGAGGCCATGCGCGATCCGCATTTTATCGCGCGCGGTCTGTTCGACCATTCAGTCGGCGACGAAGACGGCTATCTGCCCGCCACCGTCGTCCCCATCGACCGGCAGTTTCGCGATGCGCCGGGTATCAGGCCGGCGCCGGAAATGCCGGATGCGAATGCTAACGACGCCGGTTGACAGGCGGCCCGCAGGCGTCATTTCGGCCATGAATGCGATGGCTGTCTCTGCCGGCGGCGGCAGGAACGGTTATGATCACATCATCAACGAAAAGCCCGCCATGGCAGCCGGCAGATGACGATGATCGGGAGCCGGAGAATAACAGTAAGACGAAGCGAAGGCTGACGACACTAACTGCGCGCGGCCAGGCCCTGTCTCATCAGGACGCGGCGCAGCGGCGGCAGCGATCCGGCCAGCGCCAGGGCGACGCCGCGCACCGCCTGGAACGGCAGGAAGCCGGTCAGCAGCGACCGGTTGAGCAGATCGACGGCATAGGTGCGCGAGCGAATGTCGGCCTGCCGGGCGCGGTGGTAGGCCTCCAGCGCCGGCACCTCGCCGGGATCGTCGCGGTAGCGTGGCAGGATACGATCGAGCGCCTCGATGTCGCGGAAACCAAGATTGAGGCCCTGGGCGCCGATCGGCGGAAAGACATGCGCCGCCTCGCCGACAAGCATGATCCGGTTGGCGGCAAAACGCTCCGCCAGCATGGCGCGCAAAGCAAAGACCGCCCGTTCGCTGGCGAGGCTCATCGCGCCGAGGAGGGAGCGGGCCTTGCATTCAACCTCGGCATTGAAATCGGACTCCGTCGATTTCGCCGCAGCCGCGGCGATCTCCGGCCGGTCGACCCAGACAAGGCTCACGCGCCGGCCGGGCAGGGGCACCAGCGTGAACGGACCGGTCTCGGTGTGGAATTCGGTCGAAATGTCTTCGTGCGGATATTCAATCGTCAAAGTGGTGACGAGGGCCGCCTGGGCGTAATTCCAGTCGCGCGTTGCAATGCCGGCGGCTTGCCGGGCCTTAGACCGGCCGCCATCGGCGCCGATCACCAGCCGGGCCGATGTTTTTCGTCTTTTGCCGAATGCAAGTTGCACGTCGTCCGGTTGAGGCTCGATGGCCGTCACCGGATCGGCGAGGATCGTCAGCCGCTCCTGCCTTGCTGCCTGTTCTTCAAACGCCGCGACCAGATCGGCATTGGCGATGTTGTAGCCAAAGACCGGCAGGCCGATTTCGGAGGCATGAAAGGTGACTTCCGGCGCCCGGATCAGACGGGCGGTCGCGTCGACAAGGCGAATGGAGACAAGCGGCGCGGCATTGCCGGCCAATTGCGGCCAGACGCCGAAATGCTCCAGCATGGCGATGGAGCCATGAAAAAGCGCCGCGGTGCGTCCGGGCGGAATGTGCACCGGCGGGGCAAAGAGAGCGGTCGCAAATCCCGATCTGGCCGCGCTCAGCGCGGCGGCGTAGCCGGTCGCACCGCCGCCAATGACGGCGATGTCAAAGCAATCATTTGTCCGGGCCCTGGCCATGGTGGATACCTTGAACCGCTTGTTGCGCATCGGCAATTGCCTGCCGCGTCGCAGCTTAACGAATTCCGGCATCGGCATGATAGCGTTCGGCCGTTGTCGGAGGCAGAAAAACCGTTCAATAAGCGCCCATGAGTGTAACGGACCCACAGTTTGAAACAGGCCCGTCCGTCGGCCGCGCACCGCATCGTTTGCGCCTGGCGGTCGCGGCGGCGATTGCCGCACTGAGCCTGTCGGCCGTGCTGGTCCTGATTGCCATGCCAGGCCACGGACACCATGCCGGCGAGGACGCCGATGCGGCGTTCGTATATTCTGCGGCGCTCGGCCTGTGGGTTCTCATGTCGCTCGCCATGATGCTGCCGACGGCCTGGGGCTTCATCGCCACCTATCTGGATATCGGCTATGCCGCGCGCCAGAAAAATAAAAGCGTGCCGTCGGCCGCCATTCTCATTGCCGGTTATCTCGTCGTCTGGGTCGGGTTTTCCGCGATTGCCGCTCTGGTACAAATCAGCCTTCGAAGCATCGACCTGGGGCAGGCGGCACACGGCGCGATCGATCCGGTTTTCGCCGGGATCGTGCTGATTGGCGCCGGTATCTACGAATTGACGCCGCTCAAGGCGGCTTGCCTGAGCAAGTGCCGGAACCCGTTTGCTGTGCTTTTTGCACGGTTCAGGCCGGATCACGGACGGATATTCCGGCTCGGCGCCGAGCACGGCGTTTTCTGCCTCGGTTGCTGCTGGGCCTTGATGGCGCTGATGCTGGCCACCGGCGTTCTGCATATCGGCTTCATGGCCCTGCTGGCGGCTGTCATGGCGGCACAGAAGAACCTGGCCCTGCCGCGCTTTGAAAAACCGCTCGGGTTCATCCTGATCGCCGGCGGGCTTGCCTTGCTGGCCTGGTCCGGGGCATGACAAAATCAGGGACTGGAGAATGCCGTGTCGCGTGAAACGTGGACATTGAAGGGTGAGTTGGCGCTGTCGTGCAATTGCACCGTCTTTTGCCCCTGCGTGCTTTCACTCGGCCAGCATCCGCCGACCGAAGGCTATTGCCAGACATGGGCCGGTATAAGGATCCAGGAGGGCCAGTATGGAGACACCGAACTCTCTGGCATCAATCTCGGCTTGGTCATGGAAATTCCCGGCCTGATGGCGCGCGGCAACTGGACCGCCGGGGTTTTCATCGACGACCGGGCATCGGTCTATGCGGTCAATGCACTGACAAAAATCTTCTCCGGCCGGGCCGGAGGATCGACATCGTTGCTGTCGATCCTGGTCGGCAATTTCCTCGGTGTCCGGCAGGCGCCGGTCGAATACACAGTTGAGGACAAAACCCGTATCGTCAGGGTCGAGGGTTACATTGACGGTGCGATCACACCGATCAGCGGCAAGAATGGCGGAGACGACGTCGTCATCAGCAATTCGCAATACTGGATCGCCCCGGATATCACCGTCTGCCAGTCGGATAAAAGCCGCATGCGGGCTTTCGGCCGCAACTGGAATTTCGCCGGCCGGTCGGCGGAACTGTGCCGGCTCGACTGGGCCGGACCATAGGCTTGAGCCGTGGGGCAATCTCTCCTTTATGCGGTTCATCTGCTGACAGCCAGCGGCGCGGCGCTGGCGGTGCTCGCTGCGATCGCGGTCGCCGGCCTCGACTGGCGCGCCGCCTTTATCTGGCTTGGCCTGGCGCTGATTGTCGATGGCATAGACGGTCCTATCGCCCGCCGGCTGCGCGTGCGCGAGCGGCTGCCCGACTGGGACGGCGGGACGCTCGATTTTGTCATTGATTATACTACCTATGTGTTCGTGCCGGCGATCATCCTGGCGCTTGGTTGCGGGCTGAGCGGTTATCCGGCTGCGCTGGCCGCGACAATGGTGGCGGTGAGCGGTGCCATCTATTTCGCCGATACCCGCATGAAACAGGACGATGATTCCTTTCGCGGCTTTCCCGCCGGCTGGAACATGATCGTCTTCGTGCTTTTCGTGCTGGCGCCGCATCCTGCCGTGGTCATGGCCGTGACCATCGCGCTGGCCGTGCTGACGTTCCTGCCGGTCAGGTTCATCCACCCGGTTCGCGTTGAGCGCTGGCGGCCGCTGACCCTTGCCGTTTCGGCTTTATGGTTTGTCACGGCGATATGGATTGTTGCCGCCAATTTCGACGTTTCGCCTGTTCTGCAAGGCCTTCTTTTGGCGGCAAGCCTCTATATATTCGGTGTCGGGGCCGTTCAGCAGATTTTTCAGCCCCGCTGAGCGGAGACAGGTCAAAACGTGCTGGCACTGCTTAACGATCCGCAAGTCTGGGCCAGTCTTGTCACCCTCACGGTGATGGAGATCGTGCTCGGCATCGACAATATCGTTTTCATTTCGATCCTTGTCGGCCGACTCGATGAAAACCAGGCGCGGCGGGCGCGACAGATCGGTCTCAGCCTGGCCCTGGTCTTCCGCATCCTCATGCTTATCGCGCTGGCCTGGCTGATCGGTCTGTCGAGACCGTTCATCACTATTCTCGGCGAGCCGATTTCCTGGCGCGACGTCATTTTGCTGGCCGGTGGGTTGTTTCTTCTGGTCAAGGCGACCCGCGAAATCCACCAGGACATTGAGAGCGAACCGGAATCGCTGACGCAGACCCGATCCGGCGCCTTTGCCGCGATCATCGCCCAGATTATAGTCATTGATCTGGTGTTTTCCGTCGATTCCATCATCACCGCTATCGGCATGGCCCGGCACGTGGAAGTGATGGTCACCGCCGTCTGTCTGGCCATGGCGATCATGTATGCGGCATCCGGACCGATCGCCGCCTTCATCAAACGCAATCCGACGACCAAGATGCTGGCGCTGGCATTTTTGCTGTTGATCGGCGTCGCGCTGATCGCCGACGGGCTCGGATTTCATATTCCGCGCGGCTACATCTACTTTTCAATGGCTTTTGCCGCGATGGTCGAAGCATTCAACGTCATGGCGCGCCGCGGGCGCGTATCCGAACCAACAGATTGAGGGAGAAGCGAAAATGGCCGATGTCATCATGGTGCACGAGACCGGCGGACCGGAAGTTCTGACGTTTGAAAAACAGGACGTTGGTGATCCCGGTCCCGGCGAGGCCAGGATCCGGCAGGAGGCGGTCGGCCTCAACTTCATCGATGTCTATTTTCGCTCCGGGCTTTATCCTGCGCCGGCGGGCCTACCGTTTGTTCCGGGCAATGAAGGCGCCGGCACCGTGACGGCGCTGGGTGAGGGCGTTACCGGCATCAGCGTCGGCGACCGGGTTGCCTATGTTGGCCCGATCGGCGCCTATGCCGGCGAACGCCTTGTGCCGGCCGACAAACTGATCACACTGGCGGACGGCATCGATTTCAACACTGGCGCGGCGATGATGCTGAAAGGCCTGACGGCATGCTATCTGCTCAACCAGACGTTCCGCGTTGAAAGCGGCCACACCATCCTCTTCCATGCCGCGGCCGGCGGCGTCGGCCTGATCGCCTGCCAGTGGGCCAACCACCTTGGCGCGACCGTCATCGGCACGGTGGGCTCGGCGGAAAAGGCGGCGCTTGCCGAGGCTCACGGCTGTCATCACACGATCAATTACAAGGAAGAGGATTTCGTGGCGCGGGTTGCCGAAATCACCGGCGGCGAGAAATGCGACGTCATCTACGATTCCATCGGCAAGGCGACCTATCCCGGTTCGCTGGATTGCCTCAAGCCGCGCGGCTTGTGGGTCTCCTTCGGTCAGTCCTCCGGCCCGATCGCCGACTTCAATCTCGCCCTTCTGGCGCAGAAAGGTTCGCTATACGCAACGCGACCGACGCTGTTCAATCACATCGACACGCGCGCCAGGCTGGAGGCGATGGCTGCCGATCTGATGCGGGTCGTCGTTGACGGGGCGGTCAGGATCGAGGTCAACCAGACATTCGCCCTAAAGGACGCCGCCGAGGCGCACCGCGCCCTTGAAAGCCGCAAGACGACCGGCGCGAGCGTGCTCATTCCGTAGGGGGGCGCCAAAGGGGCGCGATAGCAGGCGGCGGGCAATTGGATTGCCGGGAAAAGCCGCGGCGGAGGCTGGCGCAAAGCCGGCGATGGCAATAGCGTGCCTGGCATGGACGATAAACGCAGCGTTTCTCTGGCAGTTGCGGACGGCCCGCAGCGGTCGGGCAGCGACCGCGCACCGCTTGTGGAAACGATCGGCCTGACCAAGCGGTTCGGCGAGCTTGTCGCCTGCGACGAGATCTCGTTCGATCTCAATGCCGGTGAAATCCATGCGCTGCTCGGCGAAAACGGCGCCGGAAAGTCGACCCTGGTCAAAATGCTCTATGGCGCCCTTGAGCCCGACGAGGGAACAATCCTGTGGCGCGGGGTGCCGGTCCGCCTTGCCAATCCGGCTGAGGCGCGCAGCCTCGGCATCGGCATGGTGTTTCAGCATTTCTCGCTGTTTGAATCGCTGAATGTGGCGGAAAACATCCTGCTCGGCCTGCCGGCCGGCGAGCGCCGGCGGGGCCTTGCGGATAAGATCCGGACGATCTCGCACGACTACGGCCTGCCACTCGATCCCGATGCCACCGTACACGATCTCTCCGTCGGCGAACGCCAAAGGGTCGAAATCGTCCGCTGCCTCTTGCAGGAACCGCAGCTCATCATCATGGACGAGCCGACATCGGTACTCACCCCCCAGGAGGCCGACCTGCTGTTTGTGACCTTGCGGCGGCTGGCGGCGGAGGGGCGCGCCATCCTCTATATCACCCACCGGCTGCCGGAGGTTCTGGAGCTGGCTGAGCGAGCGACGATCCTGCGGCGCGGGCGGGTCGTGGCGAGCGCCGATCCGAAGAGGGAAAGCGCCGCCAGCCTGGCGAACATGATGGTCGGAGCAAAGGTCGGCGATGTGGAGCGAAGCGTTATGGCGCAGCGTGACGGCGAGGCAAGGCTGCAAGTCAAAGACCTTTCGGCGCCGGCATCGGGGCCGTTTTCGATCGCTCTCAAAGACATTTCGCTTGCAGCTCATGCCGGCGAGATCGTCTGCATTGCCGGTGTTGCCGGAAACGGTCAAAGCGAGCTGTTCGACGCTCTGTCGGGAGAGACAAGGGCGCGCTCAAACGAGGCAATCTGTATCGACGGCGTGCCGTGCGGCCATCTGGGCGTCACCCGGCGGCGCCAGCTTGGCGCGGCGTTCGTTCCAGAGGAGCGGCTGGGCCACGGCGCCGTGGCGGAGCTCAGACTGTCCGACAATGTCGTTCTGACCCGCCACGCCACGGCCGACGGGCTGGTTCGCTCAATCTTCGTCGATGCCAGGACGGCCGGCGACGTGGAGAGCCGGGTGGTCGGCGACTACGATGTGCGGATTGCCAGGCAAGACCCGGAGGCGCGTTCGCTGTCGGGCGGCAACCTGCAGAAATTCGTCGTCGGCCGCGAACTTGACCGCAGGCCCGGCGTCCTGGTGGTCAACCAGCCGACTTGGGGCGTGGACGCAGGCGCTGCTTCCGTGATCCGCCAGGCGCTGATCGATCTGGCGGGCTCGGGCTCCGCAGTGGTGGTGATTTCTCAGGATCTCGACGAGATCTTCGAAATCGCCGATCGCATTGCCGTCATTTCGCGCGGGCGCTTGTCGCCGCCGGTCAAGGCCGAAGACGCAAGCCGCGAAAGCGTCGGCCTGCTGATGGGCGGGATCGGCGGACAAAGTGAGCCGTCCGGCAAAGCCGGCAAACCAGACGGCCGGGCGGAAATCCATGCCGCTTGAACTGATAAAACGCCCTGAACATTCTCGCCTGATGGCAATCGCCTCGCCGATTATCGCCATTTCCCTGACAGTGGCGGCCGGCGCCATCCTGTTTGCCGCCATGGGCCATGACCCGGCAAGCGCACTTTATTTTTATTTCATCGACCCGCTGAGCACCGGCTGGTCGCTGGAGGAACTTGTTTCCAAGGCAACGCCGCTGGTGCTGATCGGTGTCGGGCTGGCGGTCTGCTTCATTTCCAACAACTGGAACATCGGGGCGGAAGGCCAGTACACCTTCGGCGCAATCGCCGGCTCGACCATCCCGATCTACTTCTGGGAGTGGGACAGCGTTCTCGTTCTGCCATTGATGATGATCATGGGGATGATCGGGGGTGCGGCCTACGGCGCCATACCGGCGCTCCTGAAAACCCGGTTCGGCACGAACGAAATCCTGACCAGCCTGATGCTGGTTTATGTTGCCGGTCTTTTTCTTGACTGGCTGGTGCGCGGGCCGTGGCGGGATCCGGGCGGCTTCAATTTTCCCGAATCGCGCGATTTCAGCGAAGCGGCCATCTTGCCGTCGCTGACCGGCGGCGCCATGCACTGGGGCGCGGTGTTCGCCGTGATTGCGGTTGTTGTCGTGGCAATCCTTTTGGCGCGCACGATCAAGGGATTCGAGGTGCGTGTCATCGGCCAGTCGGGACGGGCAGGGGCCTTCGCCGGCTTCAGCCGCGCAAGAATGACTTATTTCGCCTTTCTGCTTTCCGGCGCTCTGGCCGGACTTGCCGGAATTGCAACCGTATCGGGCAGTGTCCAGCAATTGCAGCCGGTCATTTCGCCCGGCTACGGCTTTACCGCCATCATTGTCGCCTTTCTGGGGCGTCTTAATCCGGTTGGCGTTCTGATTGCCGGTCTCATGCTGGCGCTGACCTATCTGGGCGGGGAAGCCGCCCAGGTGACGATGGGTGTCTCCGACAAGCTGGCGCGTGTGTTCCAGGGTATGCTGCTGTTCTTCGTTCTCGGCTGCGACACGCTGATCCTTTACAGGTTCCGCTTGGTGCGTTCGCGCGGTCCACACGCGCCGTGCGTATCCCCGGCAAATCTGAAACCGGTCAAGGACGTGCCATGACGACCGTCGAAGCGATCCTGCTGACAGTGATCACAGCGGCGACACCCCTCATGATCGCGGCAATTGGCGAACTGGTCGTGGAGCGATCCGGCGTCCTCAATCTCGGCGTGGAAGGCATGATGATCATGGGCGCCGTCATGGGCTTTGCCGGCGCGCAATGGACCGGAAACGCCTATCTCGGCGTCGTCATTGGAATTCTGGCGGGCGCCGCTTTTTCGTTGCTGTTTGCCTTCCTGACATTGACCCTTGTCGCCAACCAGGTGGCCACCGGTCTCGCCCTGACACTGCTTGGCCTTGGTTTGTCGGGGATGATCGGCGAAAGCTTTGTCGGCCAGCCAGGAATCAAGCTCGATCCGATTGTCATTCCCGGCCTGTCCGCTATCCCGTTTCTCGGTCCGGTCCTGTTTTCGCAGGACCTGATTGTCTATGCATCGTTCGCGCTGATTTTCGGCGTCTCCTGGTTTCTTTTCAGAACCCGCGCCGGCCTGACGCTTCGCAGTGTCGGCGACAATCACGTTTCGGCTCATTCGCTGGGGATTGCCGTTATCAGGGTGCGATATCTCGCGGTCCTGTTTGGCGGCGCGTGCGCCGGGCTTGCCGGCGCGCAACTCTCGGTCGTCTACACCCCGCAATGGATTGAAAATATGACGGCGGGCCGCGGCTGGATCGCATTGGCGCTGGTTGTATTTGCCTCATGGAGACCTTGGCGCATCGTCGCCGGCGCCTACCTGTTCGGTGCTGTCACTATTGCCCAGTTTCATGCTCAGGCAATTGGCCTGAAAATACCATCGCAATTCCTGTCATCCTTGCCCTATCTTGCCACGATCCTCGTTCTGGTGCTGATATCACGCAATCGGCGGCTGACGCTGATCAATACGCCGGCGGCGCTGGGCAAATCATTCGTGGCGGAGCGATAGCCGCAAGACGGAAAGAGATAAAAAAACCGCCTGGAATGGAACGCCTTGTTAATGGCCGAAAAAATTCAAAGGGAGACATCATGAAAAAGATTATGATTGCCGCAGCGGCCGCAATAGCCGTCGGTCTTGCCGGAGGCGCCGCGGCGCAGCAGGACAAGATCAAAGCGGGATTTATCTATGTCGGGCCGACCGGCGATTTCGGCTGGACTTATCAGCACGATCAGGGCCGCAAATATATCGAGGAACAGCTCGGCGAGAAGGCGGAAACGATGTTTATCGAAAGCGTCGCGGAAGGCCCGGACGCCGAACGCGCCATCGAGCGCCTGGCCCGCTCAGGCGCCGATATCATTTTCACCACGTCATTCGGTTACATGGACCCGACCGTCAAGGTTGCAAAAAAATTCCCCAAGGTGAAGTTCGAACACGCCACCGGTTACAAGCGGGCTGATAACGTTTCGACCTATTCGTCCCGGTTTTACGAAGGGCGCTACGTAATTGGCCAGATCGCTGCGAAAATGTCGAAAACCGGCGTGGCAGGCTATATCGCTTCCTTCCCGATTCCTGAGGTGGTACGCGGCATAAATTCCTTTATTCTTGGCGCCCAGACGGTCAATCCCGACTTCAAGCTGAAGGTCGTCTGGGTGAATTCCTGGTTTGACCCCGGCAAGGAAGCGGATGCCGCCAAGGCATTGATCGATCAGGGCGTCGACATCATCACCCAGCACACCGACAGCCCGGCCGCCATGCAGGTGGCGGAGGAACGCGGTATCAAGGCCTTCGGGCAGGCCTCAGACATGATCAAGTTCGGCCCGAACGCGCAATTGACGTCTATCGTCGATTTCTGGGGCGATTATTATACCAGGCGGGCAAAGGCTGTCCTCGACGGAAGCTGGAAATCCGACGATACGTGGGGCGGTTTTGCCGCCCAGATGGTACACACGGCGCCCTATACCAATAT
>Ga0224512_10002075_pt1 | contig 18655 bp, 20 predicted proteins | sample SF_May12_sed_USG_4_FD_169103 | JGI IMG/M metagenome (GOLD analysis project Ga0224512, IMG submission 169103) | Sediment microbial communities from San Francisco Bay, California, United States - SF_May12_sed_USGS_13 | ecosystem: Environmental > Aquatic > Marine > Sediment | place: USA... | reverse complement strand
GCAGGCTTTGTTTGCTTTCCAATTACCATTAACATGGATATTACATGATCTTTAGGTAGGTTGATAATTTCTGCTACTTTTTGAGGATCAAATCCTATCATTGGATTAGAATCATACCCCATGGATTTTGCTGCCAGCATTATGGTCTGGCCTGCAATTCCACAAGATCTCATCGCCTCATCTCTTTGCAGTTGCTCTTTTCCTTCATAAAATGGCCCTATTGCTGGCACTAGGAAATCTTGAGCCTCTTTTGGAGCATTTTTCCAGTATTGGGCAGGATTGTCCTTCCATGATTTCAAATCAGCACAAATCACGAGAAGTAATGATGAATCAGTCACTTGAGCTTGATCCCATGCGGCTGCACGGATTTGTTTTCTGACTTCACAATCTTTGACTACCACAAATCGCCAGTTTTGTATGTTAAATGATGTTGGTGATAAAACTGCCAATGATAGCAATTGATTGACTTCTTCATCTGCAAGTCTGTGATTTGCATCATAGTGTTTTACAGAACGACGTTCTTTGATTGCATCAAACGTGTCCATCAATTTTCTGCATCCCCAACTGTATTTATTTTTTGAAAAGATCTCATCTACTCATCTCCCGTTTTGCTAAACTTACATTGATTGGAGTTGGTCTTGATATTGTATTTGCTACAGGAGAAACATTCTTTGCAAGATCAATAAGATCCTGCAAAACTTCGTCAGATGCATCAGATTCTATCTTAAAGGAAATGTTTATTCCTTGATATCCTGGATTTACAGATTTGTCAGTTTGCAGTAATCCTTGAAGATCGATGTCTCCTTCTAATGTTGATTCAATGGACTCAATCTTTATTCCTCTAGCTGCTGCGTAAGCAACCAAACTAGTTGTTATACATCCGGCTAGTCCTGCAAGCAGATATTCAACTGGATTTGCACCCTTGTCTTTTCCTAAGAGTAGTTCTGGTTCATCTTTGATGAATGTATGTGGAGTTTCTCTTATGTGAGTTTTACATGCACCATAAAAATCTCCGACTGTGGTGTGGTTTTCTGTTCCATCAATCCATTTATTTGTTGCACGAAAATTAAATTTTGCAATTTCCGTGTTCTCTTTGATGCTGTCAATCGTTTCAAAAAGTTGAGAGACATTTACACCATTCACTATTGTTTGAGTTTCTGTTTTCATAATAATGATATCATGATATCATTATATTAATATTACTTTATTTGATATCATGATATCATAATTTATATAATCATAGGCACAAATGATATCATTGACAAAAGATATTCTAGTTAGGGGATTTGATGACTCTGCACATTCTGATTTGGGAAAAAAAGCAGATCAGATGGGCGTCTCAATTAATTCGATTGTAAAAGATGCAGTACAGCAATGGCTAGACAAAAAGATAGATGTTCCACACGTTCATGACTTGCTTATTTATTCAGATGAAAAATCAATGAACAACTTTCTAAAATCTTTAGATAGAATGACTAGCAATACAGAATGGTTCAAGTCATTTGCTGCACCGCCAAAACATCCAACCGAAAAAATCCTATCAAAGCTTGATTGGTTTAATGGTACTGTAAAGCCCTATAATCCTCATGGCACAGATGGCTCAAAATATTGTGGTCAAGTTATTCAAAATATTGCTAAAGAATCAAAAAAGCAACCACTATGCTGTGTTGATTTTGTAATCACCGATGTTGCAAACAATTCATTTTCACACGCAATGAAGCTTGAGCAAAGTTATGATGATGCAAGGCTACCTGGCCTGATGTTTTGTCCATACAAGGCAAGTGATCTGATGAATTCAGACATTACTGACATCATTGAATTATTTTTGATGCATGACAGAATCTTTGTACTGAAAAATGATGATATCTACAAACTAAACATCACCAAAGAAAGTATTCACAAAATTTTCTTGAATTAAAAAAATAAAAAAACTAGCCTTAAAAAAATTTCTAGCTTGTTGCTTCAGTCAAAATTGAAGACAACTTTTGACGTAGTTCTTGCTCTGTTTTTGAACTTTGAACTGCGTTTCTAATCTTCTTTGATATTGCTTCAACTACTGCATCTGCACCCTTGTCAAGTGCAGGTCCAAATGACTTTTCTAGTCTTGACTTAATTCTGTCTTTTTTGACTTCAAACATTGCAGCCATCGCAGCTTTGTGCCACATAATTTCAGCAAATTTCAGCATATCCTGACCTGAGCAGGAGGGGCATTGACAGCCTCCATCACAACTACAAGATTCAGACTCGCTATTACTTGAATTTGTGCGTAAAGTTGAGCATTGTGGTCCGTTACATTCCATACATTTCACCTCCTGATCTTTGGAGTAAGGCTAGAGTGAGAGTGACATTGCTTGGGGGCATTGGCTTGGTTTCTGGAACACACTTGAAAGTTTTTGTTCTATTATTGTGGTTTTCTGTTGTCATTCTCATCTAACTTACCTTAAGTTAGTTGATATCAATTCTATATTTATAGTAGAAAGTGAAATGCTGGAAATCAACTTTCCTTTTGGTAACTATACAACTTAACTTCTTTAGTGTTGTAGTGATATCATGGGACAAGTTTGTAAAGGAATCTGCATACGATACACTGGGGAAAAAATTGCTAATGGGCTAAAATATTCTTCAGGATACAAAAGATGTACGTATTGTTCATTGTTTGTAAAAACTATTGAGATCAGATGTCCGTGTTGTAATGCAAAGCTTCGAACCAGTCCTAGAAGTTAGCCTAAGGCAACCATGGGTTTTTTGAACACTTGTTTTAATTTACGCGGCTTGCCATCTTTGAACACTTCTTTTGCATAGTGTTTCATTGAAAAAGCTGCCATTTGACCCAATATTCCCTTCAAATCTTCCCCCTTCTTTGTTAATTTGTACTCGACTCTGATTGGAACCTCGTCATACACCGTACGTGTAATTAGATTTGCTTTTTCCATTTCTTTTAACCTTGCAGATAATGTTTTTGGATTTGAACCTTCGATACTGTCCAATAATTGATTGAATCTGGATTGTCCCATTATTGCCATGTTGCGAATGATGTGAACAGTAAATTTTTTCCCTATAATTTTAAAAGTATTATCAATTGGACAACACTTCATCATATCCGTTGAAGAGCAATCCATCATGCTTGTTGGCTCTTGTGTTGTCATGTTTAATTTTCAGATCAATCGTATTTATAACTTACTTTATTATAGTTAATGAAAAACAGTAACTTACCATATGGTAAGTTGATACCGTCTGATTCACTGCCCTGTTAATATAGTGTTTAGTATACTAACTATAGTATGTATAGTTACTCTATCACAAATCAAAGGCAAATTGACCTCAAAAATGCCAAATTTTTGAAAATTTCTTTAGTATCATTAATTCTTGGGGGCATTTCATAATGGTACAGCAGGTATTGCACAGAGATGACCTCAAACTAGGTGGTTTTGCAGGAATTAGGGAGCATCGCCTAGTTATTGATCCCAAAATTTTTGGAAATAATACTTCTGATGCGTGGCCTGGAATTGGAGATTTTGTCTATCTAGCTGATGCAAAATTTATTCCAAATGGTGAAACACACTTGCATCCTCACAAGGAAATTGACGTGATCTCAGTTGTTGTTGATGGACGAATTTCTCATCAAGGAACGTTAGAAGAAGGAAATATCATTAAAACAAACCAAGTCCAGGTTCAACGCGCAGGTGGAGAAGGATTTGCACACAATGAAGTGAATCCTGATAACAAAGAAAACAGAATGATACAGATATGGGTAACTCCTGAAAAATTAGGAGAGCCTGCAGGCTACAAATTATATTCTTTGCAACAAGGAAAAGTTACTCGTGTTTATGGTGGAGATGAGAATCAATATGAAACATTTGCTAGCCAAACAACTCTTTATGTCGGACTGGTTGATGCAAAACAAACCGTATCTTTTGATGGTGAGTTTATTGCATATGTCACTACAGGTAATGGAATATTAAATGGGCAAAAAGTTGCCAATGGCGATTTGGTTCGTGGAAACAATATGGAATTTCAAGCTGAAACAGATTCTCAAATAATTATTGTGAGGAAAATCTAAAGGGGAAAAATTATGGTGAACGAAATAAAAAATTCACGGCAGTTTGAACAAGAGGTTCTAAACTCTGCAAATCCAGTCTTCGTTGACTTTTGGGCAGAGTGGTGTGGTCCATGTAGGGCCGTGTCGCCTGTTGTCGAGGAGCTCTCAGGTGAATATGGTGACAAAGTAGATTTTGTCAAGATCAACGTTGATGAAAACGGCGAGCTTGCACAGAAATACAGCGTCTTTAGCATTCCAACACTTGCTATTTTCAAAAACGGCGAGATAGTCGCGCAAAAAACGGGAGCTGCTACAAAAGAATCATTCAAGACCATGATCGACAGTTCATTGAACTGATCTGGTTTTTCTTTTTTTTAATTACTAAACTACAACTGTTCAGGATCTCTCTCAAGATTGATGCCTATTGACTGTGCCCATTTTGCCAGCTCATCGACGAACTTGTTTTCTTTTTGTGTAAACATGAATCAGCTATTGCAAATTCCATAAAAGAAATTACTATACGCTTGTCTTTTGTTCAGAAAAAATTGGATTAGAGTACTTTTGTTGCAAATTAAATTAACATGAGCCAAGTACTCTGAATTTAGTTTTCACTGGGAAAACTATACAGTACTTAGAGAATTTGTTTGCGAATCACTTCGTCAAAGGCTTGTAGGTATGCAAACTCTGATAGAATTTTTTCAGTTTGCATTGTGTCTGTTGTGTTGGAAGATGGTTCTGTATCAATTGGTATTGATAGAATTTCAGCTTCCACACCGTCTAAAAGCTCTCCAAACTCGTGAACTAGCGTACTTGATGCATCTGCTGGAGACAGGTCCGTAAACCCTAATGCCATTGCAATAAGCAAGGCCATTACTATTGTCATGCCAACAGACTTTTTGTTGAGTTGTCTAGTCACAACAATTTTTTTGAATTATTGTATTTAAAAGAAAAGAAGAAATGATCCATGAGTATTATGCGTAAATCTGGGAAAGATTGTCTCACTTGTAATAAGGCCTACTATGATCTGATCCGTTATTCTTTATATGCTCAAATCTAAAAATTTGCAATGAAAAGTAGACAACTTCTAAGCATTGTATTTTCACTGATTATGTTTACTGGCGTTACAGCCGGTAGTGCAGCAACAGCATTTGCTGAATCAGATGATCTAGATGATATTTTGGAAGACTTTTGTGAGATGACAATTCAAGAACGAGCAGACATCGTAGCTGACTATGAGCTAGATGAGTATGCAGACAAACTTGCAATCATTTGTGAAATGGACGACGAGGATGAACGTGAAGATTCTCTTGAAGATGTTATTGATGCAATAGATTTCGAAGCTAGAGATATTGAAGATGACATTGACGAAATTGATGACGACAAATATGAAACTGACGATTATGATCTTGATGACTTGCTTGATGAGTACTGCGAAATGACTGCCAATGAACAACGTCAATTGTTAGCAGACCATCCAAGACTTGCACCATTCACTGACAGGCTGGCAAATTACTGTGACTTGTCTGAGGATGATCAAGATGCAATTGATGAACTAATCGAAGAGCATGAAGACAAGATTAGGTATCAACTCCGAGAGTATGAGGATGAGTATCGCAAGAATCACAATATGGACATGAGAGAACACCTGACACGATACTGTGAAATGTCTGATGCTGACAAGAGAGCATTTGTCGCAGAAAATGACAAGGCAGAGGATCATGTGGATAAAATGAACAGGTACTGTGAGTTAGACGAAGATGGCAAAGCAGATTTCATTGAAGAGCACAAGGATGAGTACAGGGAACACATGAAAGAAAAAATGATGGACAAGAAAAAACATCACATGGACTATGATCGATTATGTGCCATGGCTGAACAAAACCGTGCGGCAGTAGTAGATGATGCAGAAAAGCTTGAGAGAATCTCACAATGGTGTGAAATGACACCTGAGGAAAGGGAGGACTACAAGAAAGAGCGTCATGATGCAATGGATAAAACCGATATTGACAAGAAAAAACATCACATGGATTATGACAAACTTTGCAACATGGCTGAACCAAACCGTGCAGCAGTAGTAGATGATGCAGAAAAGCTTGAGAGAATCTCACAATGGTGTGAAATGACACCTGAGGAAAGGGAGGACTACAAGAAAGAGCGTCATGACAAGACAAACAATGAAAAGCACGAGATGAAAATGAAACTGTCTGAAAAGTCTGACCGAATCAAGGCAATGATCATGGACAAGCGTGACGTCTCTGATGAGAGAACAGAGGAAATCAAGATGAAATACATCAAAAAGCATGGCGATTTGACTGACAAACAAAAATCTGAACTCAAAACAAAGTTTGAGAAACACATGAAAACCATAAAGCACAAAATCTCCGATGAACGCAAGTCTGCCATCCACGAGAGGCTAGCTGAGATGAAGGCCTTCAAGGCAGAACTCCGCGAAAAATCACCTGATTTGACTGACGAGGAAAAGCAACAACTCAGAGAGGAATTCATTGAAAGAGCAAAAGACATGCAACTGGCATGGATTACCCCACGCACACAAATGACTGCCGGCGTTGACGCCGCAGAAGTCCAGTGCCGTGAAGGATTTAGCCTTGCAATGAAAGCATCAAACGGTGTGGCAATGTGCCTCAAGGCAGACACTGCACTTAAGATGATTGATAGGGGAATAGCAGTTCCTGCCAACTAATTTTTTTCCTTTTTTTATTTATTTTTTTAAATACTGTGTGGTGTTGTTGTTGTGTTCATGGGTAATGTGATTGCTTATTGTAACATGATTTCAAATAATCCCCTTGGATGGTATTTCTAACTGATTCACCTTTCTGAATTCAACTGTGGTGTTAAACTAAACATGTGGTATTTTCTCTTACGAAATTCTCTAGATGGGAATTATATAATATGTTCAAATCCTTACCGATTCAAGATAATATTGTACTCATCCAAAGTTCCAAAAATTGTAGACTCGTCAAAATTTAAACACATTCAAATTTGATTGGGAGCACAACATGCAAGGGGATATAGTTAGAGGCAAAGATTTTTGCACTCATGTATCCCTCAAGATAAAAATTGATTAAATGTAAAATTTGAAAAGAATAAGAATATGGGATTTTTTGATACCGAAAAAGGAGTGGAGCAATACATCACAATGGCCGAAGGTTATGACGATACAGAGTTAGTTAAGATCCTGCAAAAATATTTGCCTGAAAATTCAACAGTATTGGAGCTTGGAATTGGACCCGGAAAGGACATGGATATTCTGAAGAAATTATACGCAGTTACAGGATCAGATAACTCTCAAGTCTTTCTGGACAAATACAAGGAGAACCATCAAGATGATGATTTATTGCTACTTGATGCTGTAACCATTCAGACTGACAGAAAGTTTGACTGCATCTACTCCAACAAGGTACTGCATCATCTAACCAAAGAAGATCTGACAAAATCATTTCAAAGACAAAAAGAGATGTTGAATCCAAATGGAATTACATTTCATTCATTCTGGAAGGGAAACAAAATTGAAGAGATGGAAGGTTTGCTTTTCACATATTATGAGACAGATGATTTGAGGAAAATGCTAGAATCTAATTTTGAAATATTGGCATTAGAAACATACACAGAAATGGAAAAAGATGATTCAATCTATGTTGCCTTGAGAACTAGATGATAATTAGATCCGCCACGTGGAAGTACAAAAAAATATTCAGTATGGAATTGGTGTTTGTAAAAAAATTAATTTTGGGTTTTAATTTATGAAAAAGAGAATTTTATTGCAGGTATCTTGGAACCTTTTTGAGAATATACGATACGGATATTCTGCCAGGACCAATCACAATTATCACAAGGCATCCTGCCAAAAGCAATACGTCAAGCTCTACTCCTCCCTTTCCTGTAAGGCTCTGAGCTCCTTTCACCATGAATATGGCACCAAGCATTACAATGGATAGTAACGATGCAGATATTCTTGTGAGTCCTCCTATAATCAGCAACACTCCGGGAACAAATTCTGCCAATGCAATTGGAAACTGCATTTCGGCTGGCAATCCCATATTTGGAAGGTTTTCTGCAAATCCTGGTCCGAACTTTCCAAGAGAGTGCATGATGAAGATCAGGCCAATTGTTACACGTACTCCAAAGTGTGCAACATCATGAAGTATTGTTTGTCTGATTACCGTTTCAGCCATTAACAAAATAACTTACAGTCTTAGAATAATAGTGATTTGGAACAAATGATGAACAATCCTTAAATTTTAAGACTGCTTAGTTGGTTGGTATGAATAAAACAACAATGACATTTGCCATGGTAATTGCTTTGGTTGCAGTGTTTGCTATTGCATCGCCTATGGATGTGGCAACAGCACAAACCTCTGATGCTATGCCTGATGGCGAAGGAGAAGAGTACAAAGACGGAGAACACAAAGACGGAAAGTCCTGTCCATCTAAGGAAAGAAAAGCCCAGTCTCAAGAGCAATCCTCGTGAATGTCATTTTTTATCTATGACCGTTTTTCTACTCAAAAGTAAAATATCGCAATACAAAACTTAGATCGTGAAAAATTCATTTCTCATCCTTTTTATAATTTCATCATTAATTTTATCATCACAAATCAGCTATGATTATTCATATGGCGTTGCATATTTTCCTCCACCACTAAAACAGATTCAGGATGGGACAGAGCCTTCTGATGTAACATGTACTGAAGGTCTTGAATTGCTAATGAAATTCTCAAATGGACTACCTGCATGTGTAAAACCATCGTCAGTTGAGAAACTGATTGAAAGAGGTTGGGCAGTACATGTCTTGCCTGATTACAAGCAAAATGAAAACAACAATTCTGTAATATTTGCAACAGGTGACTTGGAGGTAGAAACTACAGATGTTACCTACTTTGGAAAATCTGACGGATATTTGGCAAAACCTGCTGCAGATGGACAGTATCCGGCAATCGTGATGATTCATGAGTGGTGGGGTCTAACTGACAACATCAAGCAGATGGCTGAAAAATTGGCATCACACGGTTATGTTGTGTTGGCAATAGATCTGTATGAAGGACAGGTCGGCACTACTGCTGATGAAGCTAGACAGTTGAGAACCTCCTTTGAACAGGCTCAGTGGACAGAAAACATGAACTCTGCAGTATCTTATTTGGAAGAACAGTATTCCCCATCTAGCCTAGGTTCCATTGGCTGGTGCTTCGGAGGCGGACAATCACTAAACCTTGCTCTAAACAATGAATACATGGATGCAACTGTAATCTACTATGGTCAGATAGTAACAGACACTGAAGAGTTATCCAAAATTAACTGGCCAGTATTGGGAATCTTTGCCGAGCTAGACAATGGAATTCCCCCAGAGACAGTAAATGAATTTGAGATGTCTCTGGATGAGGTTGGAATAGAAAATGACATTACCATATATCCTGGAGTAAACCATGCGTTTGCAAACCCATCTGGTGACAGATATGCACCTGATGAATCAAAGGATGCATGGCAAAAGACGTTGACATTTTTTGAAGAGAATTTAAGTTAGAGAATTTTCAGCAAAATTTCACTCATGTGTAATTAATTTTATTTTTTGAATAATTTCTACGCGTTACTTTTATGCAAAACTACATCATAATAGATAGGTTGGAGGTTTCTTACTCGACCGGTTACACCACAATAAAGTTCGGAACCAAAATTTCAGAACACAAAACATGCCTAGTTTTACTCATTTCATAATCCCCATTAGGATTACGAAAAATTCAATGATTAATTTTTAACAATATAAACACGGTTTGTAGTACTCAAATATTGAACACTCCTACATATGACCAAGTCTCAACATATTTAGAAAAAATTATAATGGATTATACTATTTCACGAGCTAAATTATTGAAAGAAAATTCTTGGCAGGAAAATGATGCGCGAATTGTAATTTTTACTAAAGGAATTAGAGTAATGAATGGAATTCAAATTGGCTTTTCTCATTTCAGTAGAGATCTAAGAAAAGATGATTGGTGGAAAACACGATACCCTAAACATACTGTAACTTCTAAAAATAAGCAGTTATTGATGGAAGATTTTGATAATCTTCTTCGTTCTGCGTTAATAGTGGAAACTTATGGTATTTTTGAAAGTACGGTTAGAATTATTGCAAATTCATATTCTTCAAAAATTTTTCCAGATGTTACAATTAATTTTTCACAAATTTATCGTAAATTTCTAAATGAGTTACAACTACAGAAATTTGTACCCTTAGTGAAAATTTGGTCAAATATACGAAATTCTATTCACAATGACAGTCATTTCATACCTCCAAAAAAACAAGAACAGAATCCAAACATAGACTATGATGGACATGCCTACAAGTTTCGTGCTGAAAAGCCAATAATTTATGCTGGCTGGAAAGATCTTTGCGAATTGTCATATGAATTAGGTAAAGCAACCCATCAAATTATTACTTCTGAAAAAATTTCGTCTATTCTGTTTATTGAGGAACCAGGCTCAAAATATTGGCATCTAAAGAAAAAAACTCGTTCTGAATTAGAGAACTTGTTTGATGAAAATTCACAATCTTAGATAGAATTATGTAATATTAAGGACAATACCAATTTCCATGATAACTAAAAACGAAATAAAGTCATTAAAATCTGAGGAACCAAAAGAAGTTTTTCTAATGGTTCTAAATGATGCGGGTCAAACTTACGATATTATTGGACAGATAACACGTACTAGGTTATGGGTTGAGTATTTTATTGACGGAATTATTTTACAGGTGGAAAAAGAGCCTAAAGCAATTCTCAAAAAATCCTTTGCTGCAAAACAAAAACATCTATTTGAATTAGGAATAATTAACAAAAACCATAATGAGGATCTAAAAATTCTCAACAAAATTAGAAACCTATATGCACACAAACTGAATCCTCATGATGAATCTATTCAATTAATCAAGAAATTTTCATCATATGATGAGATTGAAAAAACTCTTGAAAATACTAAAGATTTTCCTTCTCAAGATGATTTACAAAAATATCGAAAAGCCATGGAGAATATCCCATATTATAATGAGATAAAAAATAGGATTAATTTTTTTGATAATCCCATTCCCACCATGATTGCGGGCGGAGCTTTTGGACTAATTTCATTTTATTTGACCTTTTACATCTTTACAGTTTTTTTGAATCCAAAAACTAATTCATAATCTTAGACAGGATTATATAAAAAACAATTTTAAAAATTTAGAAAAATATTGAGAAAAAGGAAATACTATCCTATTTTCTCAATTTCAATGCCAACTTTGCAGCGATTGCCCAAGACATCACAGTCAGTCCAATTGGGAATATCCCGCTTGTCAATACCTGTGGTACTTGTTCTAATGCAATGCTTCCATTGGAATACATTGCTGCTGCTACTGGTAAGGCTACCAGTCCGACTACTCCGAGTTTTCTTTTGGTCTGCTCGGAGACGGTTTGCTGTATGTTGTATGTACTCATTGTAATCATACAGTGTAAGAGGACTGTAGTACTTGAAATGGACCTAACTTTTTTGAATCGTTTTGTTCAGTTGTTGATTCAAGTTACTCCTGGAGCAGTTCAGCTTCTGAACTTCCATGCCTGGTTTTGCAATGAATGAATTGTGTTTACTATTGAAATTGCAATATATTTTCCAGATTTTATCGGATTTTTAAAAGAACTTTCCCATAGATTTTAGGACTTTTTCCTTCTGACAAATTCTTCCTGATGTGTCCCAATGTAGATTTGTTAATTCCTAGTTTCTTTCTCTCATCAGAAGCCATATTCAGAATCTTTTCTCTTAATTCTAAATTATCATTTCTATTCAAATTCATCTTTGGAATAACAAAATCAAACTCTTTCTTTTTCTCCATTATGAAATTGGATAGTTGTTGTAAATTATTTTGGGGTATGATTTGACGACAATACTTTTTGTTTTTGAAAATTTGTTTGTTACTTCTACCATCCCTCAACAATCATCTTTCTGCGCAGTAATTTCTCGTCCCCAAAAAACACATTGATGTAGCTCATGTATTTCTTCATTGATTCCTGATCCAATATTTTCTCGAGGGCCTTCACAATTATCTTGCTTAGATCTTCTGCGCGTTTTTCTCTGAGTGGTGTTTTTTCTTTATCGAATTCTTCAAAGACTTGGTCATTCCAATTTTCTTCTGTACCGTGCCTTTCTTTGAATTTTTTCTCCATGTTTTTCATCTGTTCTTTGTGGTGCGTTTCTAAAATGAATAACGAGTTTACAATTGTCACAAAAGAATCATTTGGCAGGAGATACCTCCTCAAAAATGCAAATTCCATCAAGTCATACACAAATCCACTTCCATTGAATTTTTTGCAGCATTCCAGTCCGAGACTTTCAAGTTCCAAAAGTATCTTGGAGGTCTCCTCAATGGTGCATTGCTGAAGGTTGGTTATCTCACTTGTGATCTTCCCTTTTGTCAAACAATAATCCTTGTTGTATTTTATCATCAAAAACAAGATCATGTCCTTTATTTTGCCCTCCTCCTGAATCGCAGTGTCTTTTGTCACTTGATGCATGGCTGAATCATTTATCCTCATTAGCAGATTGTTTATTCTCACATCCATGTCCAGGAGCATTTTTTCGTACTTTATGGCATCATTGGCCTTGTCTTCGGTGATTTTCTCCACTATCCTGCTTCTTTGTGACTCCAGCCTTCCGACTTGTCTGAGTATGTAGCCGTCATTTTCTTGCTTTACATCCTCCTTGATGCTTGAGTACCAGTACTTGATGTCCTCATTTACCGTGTTTCTGTTGACGCCAAGCGTTTGTGCAATCCTTACCGCAGAATAGCCTTTCTCAAAATGAAGCGTGTGCACCTGGCCCCTTCTTTTGTCCTGATCCCTTTTGCTGTATGGTCCGCCATTTTTCTTTTCTAACGATGCTGCCAATCCTCTTACTGTACTGTGTTGTGATACATTAGTTGTCTGTTAACTTTGTTAACAACATTAGCAATCAAGAAAAAAAATTGCATAGTTCTGCATAGTTATACTTCTTTGAACAGTGATTTTATTCCCGAGATGCTCTCCTCGTTTAGCTCTATCTCCTGTGATCTGCCAAAACATGCCCTGTAACCCTGCTCATCAATTCCTCTTTGGACTCTGCGGTTGCAGACCATCCGCAGTCCTCTCCCGCATCTGAGCAGTGATACTTTTTGCCACAACATAGTCAACCTCCTGAGGATTTTATTTTGTTTTCTCAAACACGGAAAGATCCAAATTAATACATCTGAGCAATCTGTTCACTGAGTAAAGAGACTGGATACAAAACTCAGTCCATAATTTTTGATATGTTTCAAGATCAAGAACCTGATTGGGTTATAGTTACTTTCAGCACAAAGCAGGAAAATCCCTTGCAAACACAAAACATGTGACGTAATCTAAATCATGACAGAAATTTGTTTGTCGGAGTATTTTTAATTATGGCAATCACATGAATTAATTATGAAAAAAGGCGCAATGATCGGAATTGGCGCAGCTGTAATTGTAATCGCCGTAATAATTGCGGGAAACAATATGACTCAGAATCAAACAACTGAATCAACTGGAGAGGATACGGCAGCGGGAAAAGCAACCGGCTCCTCCGAAACAGCTGCAGACTCATCGCAACTTTTGCAGGAGACTGAATCCGATACTTCCAGGCATTCCTCAGAAGATTGCTCTGGAACCGCAGGATGCTTTAGAGGAACTGTAACAAAAATAATTGATGGGGATACCATTCATGTTGATGATAAGTCTGTGCGACTTGCATTGGCATCTGCTCCTAATCTGGAGGGCTATGGGGGAGTGGATTCGAGGAATTTTATTCAGACAATCTGCCCTGTTGGCTCTGAAGTGTTAGTAGATGAGGATGATGGACATATTTTAGGTGATCATGCCAGATTGGTCGGGATGATTACCTGCAATGGCATGATTCTAAATGAGGAACTGCTTGATGCCAGTTTGGGCCATTTTGAATCGAGGTTTTGCTCTTCTAGTGAGTTTGCAAACGAGTCTTGGGCCATCAAGCATGGATGCATAGCAGACTAGGCTTTTGAATCGGATGCCTCAGTTGAGTTGTGTCCTTTGCCTTGAAGGATTATTTTCTCATAAGGCATTTTCTTGACAAACCGTTCTTCTTTTTGGGGTTCACAGAATCAAGTCCTATGCATGAAACATTGTGAGAGGAAATAATCGCCAACGTTTACCTCATTTGTAACGGGTTGTGGGAAAATCCTTTTTTTGTATTCCTACTTTGAATTCAATTCCTTTTATGGAGGACATGTTTTACTTCTTCATGTATGGAATTTTTCAGAGAAATTTTAACATAAAATTAATTTTAAAGTGAATAAAATGACGTTTAAAAATTATATTTTCAAGAATTTGTGGCTTCAGGTTGTACTGTCTTTAATCATAGGGCTTTGCGTGGGGTTGGTTTTAGGTGACGATGTGGGTGTCGGGATGGATGATGACGCTTTAGGTTCTTTATCCTCCTATCTGAAAATTCCTGCCAACATATTTCTGAGTATAATTCAAATGATTATCGTCCCTCTGATTTTTGCCTCTATCGTCGTGGCCATTACTAATCTGGGAGCAAAAGACAAACTGAAAACTCTCGGATTGGGTGTTGGCACTTACTTTGTAATCACTACGACAATCGCAATACTTGTAGCCGTATTTCTTGCATCGATTATCTCTCCAGGCAGCATTCTTGATCTTACTTCTCTTCAGGAATCTCATGATCTTTCAGATGATGATCTGCAAATCAAAGACGGCTTTTCATTGGATGATATTCCAAATGCCGTATCTAGCATAATTCCAAAAAATCCTATCTCTTCGTATCTTGAAGGGCAGATGTTTAGCATCTTGGTGATGGCACTCATTGTAGGCCTGTCCATGGCAATCCTTCCAAAAGAATCAGTCAAGCCACTGCTAGATTTGCTAGAAGCAATTCAAAAGATTACGCTGCACATTCTTTTGATTTCCATGAAGATTGTGCCGTTTGCAGTTTTTGGATTGATTGTTGGAATGGTTGCCACAGTCGGTGTGGGAACAATGGTCGGATTGGGGGCATACATGGGCACCGTTATTCTAGGTCTTGGAATTATGCTGCTGGTATACACATTGTTCTTAAAATTCGTAGCAAAAAGATCCATATCTTCTACGTTTTCAAAGTTCCGCAATCCGCAGACTTTGGCTTTTTCAACGGCCAGTTCCATGGCTACGATGCCGGTGACATTGAAGACTGCAGAAGATGATCTGAAAATAGATACCAGAGTTTCAAAATTTGTTATTCCTTTAGGAACGACTGTGAATATGGACGGAACTGCGTTATACCAGGTTATAGCTGTCTTCTTTTTGGCACAGCTTTTTGCAATTGAATTGAGTATGATATCAATATTGGTGATAATCATAACCTCTCTTTTGGCTTCTATTGGAACCCCTGCCGTACCTGGCGCAGGAGTAATTGTCTTATCCACCGTACTGATTACTGTCGGCATTCCCCCGGTTGGAATCTTGTTGCTGATTTCTGTAGATAGAATTTTGGACATGATTAGAACTATGGTAAATGTCACTGGTGATCTTACGGCCAGTTGTGTGTTTGACAAAATAACTCGGGATTAAAAGAACAGGATAACGTTGATTTTTACTCTTTGCTGATAAAAATAGAAATCTTCTGTTTTATGAGTAGAAATCCTACGTATCTTGCAATGTTTAAAATTTGCATTTAATTATCATAAATCTATAATTCCAACAAAATTCAAACTAATCCCAAATACTCAAAATCCAAACCAAGCATCACTTCCAATAGGAAAATGACAATTCATCATTATTGCTTATTCCTTAATTTTTTCATGACATCTGCCCACTCCCCTTCATTTTGGGCCATGGCATTCTCATAAAGAAGCTCAAATGTCCATGCTATTATCTCACCCCAAATTGCCTTTAACGACTCGTCATCAGTCCATACAACACTGGTTTTGACAGCATTCATCGCAAGGATATGGTTTGCGTTGTTGGCAGGATTTTTGCCCCATTTTGCCAATACTCTGTCACAGAATTCTAGTATCTCAGGTTTTGTGAGGCTAAGTTTGTCAGGTTCAAATTTTTTCTTTTTTGCCAGACATTGACAACGTCAGACTGAATTATAATATTTTAATTACTCATCAGTATGAAATTCAGATTTTCATTCCACTATTGAGCAGTCAATCTCAAATTAATCCGAAAAATGCTTCATGGCATGGATGATAATCGCTAATGACTTGTCTAACAAATTATACGCATTCCTTTTTAGTCAAAAACGTGATGTATTACCACCGAGAAACGGGACGATCTCTTGTTCGACCCAAGAGTCAAGCATCATGTGAACCTGCTTCTCGTGTGTATCAAAAAACTTCGGATAATGACCTAAAAGAATTTCTATACTGTTGTCCATCTTGGAGTTTCTAACATGACATCTGTATGGCAAAAAAATCACTATGACATAAAATTCCTCAACAGAGATGACCATTGAACTTATGTTAAAAGCTACAAAATTATTCTGAACAACTATGCAGCTCATTCTCAATCTTTTCCATCCTCTGAGTGGATGATACTTTATAACATCATACTGTATGTCTCCAAGAGATATTTATCTAATTTTCACAAACACGGAAAGATCTAAATTCCAATCATTTCAAAAACAAACGTGCAATATGAGATTCTAAAAAATCCTATGGGACTAATCGAGTTTACACTAAACAAGGGTGAAAAGGTGACTGCAGAAGCTGCAGCCATGGTATACATCCGAGGTGACATCCTCACTGAAACCAAAATGAGAAAGGGAGGATTTCTAAAATCGCTAAAAGCTGCAGCGTTAGGTGGAGAATCGTTTTTTGTAAACGAGTTCATCGCCCAGGAAGACAGCTGCAAGCTTGGACTGACTGGAAATATGCTTGGAGACATTGAGGCAATCAAGGTGGATGAGGAATTCATAGTTCAATCAGGTGCATTTGTGGGTTCCACTGGTGATCTAACACTTGATACCAAATGGCAGGGATTCACAAAAGGAATCTTTGGAACTAACATGTTCATGTTAAAAACAATAGGAAATGGAGAAATCTTTGTCAATGCTTGGGGCGGAATCTTAGAAACCAAACTACAAGCAGGAGAAAAAATGATCATTGACAACTATCAGCTAGTTGCATTAAGCTCCACTGCAAGCTATAGGGTGACAAAACACGGCAGTTTTAAGACGACTCTATTTGGAGGCGAAGCTCTGGTCATGGAACTTATTGGTCCAGGCACTGTATACATCCAAACAAAGAATGTCATGGAGTTTGCTCGAGCATTGCTTCCATTTTTGCCAAAAAGAAACTAGTTTTATGATTTGCAATCCATATCCATGATCAAAATTAGATCATTTCTCATAATCTCCACAGTAAACTCATGGTACCGTAAAATGCGATAATTGCAATTGCAATTACTATAGCGCCTTTGGTCGCCTGCTTCATGATTCTTAATTGTAAATTATGAACTTAAGCTTATTGCAATTTATCATTTGTAATGGTTACCGATAAAACACTGCTTACATGCCCTGCTTCCTATTCTAGTGTTTAGAAATGCAATTTGCTCCTGTGTCAGTCTTCCGTGCTGAATTAAGTTGAGAAGTTCTTCTGTTTCTATAGTTTCAAACTTCTCTTGACAGTTGCACTCTGTACACTCACAATCAATCTTTGAACCCAATGCATTTTATGCTTTAGACAGTCTTAAAAATAATTCATAGGTGTTTCTAGACGCCAAATGACTGGGATTTTTTTTCGCATTTTGGGCAGCTTGAGCCGTTTGTTTTGATTCCACACTTTTTACAATGTGCATCTATTCCTGCTATCTCGCGAGGATTGGTTTTGGCTACTTTGACAATCAGAATTATTACCAGCAAAACTCCTATTGCGATTCCAATGTATGCAAGTACCATGAATACTATATGCTGCTATACGTTAAGACTCTTTCACATCATTAACCTGGTAACATGATTTTAAACAGAGATGTCTTTTCCAGGGACCAGTTGATTCCTTTTTGGAATATCGTGTATTTCAAGTGATTCCAGATATTTTAGCTGCTCAGAAATCAATTTTGGATCTCCAAATGATATTAAAATTCTGTCATTGTGTCTTATCTCATACAGATTGATGTTTGAGTGAGATTTGCCATTTATCAAAAATATCATTGAGTTCTCCGAATCAGTGCAGTGTTTTTCTGAAGCATTTGTCTTATAGTTTAACTCCATACAATCCGAAGTAATCACCAATCCCAAAGATGCAAACAGCATATCCAACGGAACGTCAGTTGCATGCTTGTGAATCAAATACGGATTATCATTTTCAAAGTGGATGTACTTGCTTTGAAGCTGAAATTGTGGAATGGCAAAATCTAACTGATTTCCGTTTACAAATATTGCCAATGCTGCATGCGAATGCTCACTACCAAATTTTCCAACACCGTAGTGCTTTGCCATTTTTTCCTCCAGTGTCTTAAACGTGGTATTGTCCAGAATTTGTGAATCAATCTCACTTTGGTTTAAGAAATAATATGAAAAGATTCCTATGGATATTACTGCAAAAA
>Ga0224512_10002074_pt1 | contig 18662 bp, 21 predicted proteins | sample SF_May12_sed_USG_4_FD_169103 | JGI IMG/M metagenome (GOLD analysis project Ga0224512, IMG submission 169103) | Sediment microbial communities from San Francisco Bay, California, United States - SF_May12_sed_USGS_13 | ecosystem: Environmental > Aquatic > Marine > Sediment | place: USA... | reverse complement strand
ACGCAGTTCCGTATACTATGAGTTAGCCGAGCGCTCGTTACATGCTAGGTGATCTGCTTCGACCCGCCCGCACCGGACCAGTGGAACCCGTACAGGATCACTGCTTTCCCCACCGTCCCGTCCGCCGGTGTTTCCCCATGGGTGAGATCTCCCGCTCACGACGTTGCTTCCCGAGTCACGAGCGGGGGCCCGCGCACCGAGAACGAGCGTCGTCTAACGAGCGCCTGCTGCTGCCGGGCGCGGCGGCTGGCAGAGTGACTGAGCGCGTCGCAGGTTCAGGTATGGAATCATTGATAGACGTTGCTGCTGGTGAGACGGCGCCCGCAGCAGAGGCGCCAATCCGTTAGCCGAGCGCCGCCACATGCTTCGTCCTCTGCATCAGAGCACACGCACCGGAACATTGGAGACGTTCTTGGATCACTGCTTTCCCCACCTTCCGATCCGCCAGTGTTTCCCGGAGGACGGCATCTCCCTCCTTCGGCGCTGCTTTCCGGATCTCGAGCTGGGGCCCGAGCGCCCAGAACAGGCGTCGTCTAACGAGCGCTAGCTGCTGGCGGGCGCCGCGGCTGGCGGAGTGATTCAGCGCGTGGCAGGTTTCCAAATGGCTTCATTGATAGACGGTGCTGCTGGCGGGCGGTCGCCCGCAGCAGAAGCGCAAATCCGTTAGGCGTCAGCGGGTCACGCAGGATGATCCCATTCGGGACGCAAGGAGGTACTCCATGATAACTCGTTCCGCGGTCTTTGCGCTCGGTCTCAGCGCCAGTGTTGTCGCTTGCGCACCGAGCGATGGTGGTGGCGCCACCGCGATGACGGATGCTGAGCGCACGTCAATTCAGGAACAGCTCTTCCAGATGGAGTATGATTGGGTGGAAGCGTACGAAACCGGCGAGCTCAGCGCCTTGAGTCGCGTCTTTGCCGATGACTTCATCTACACCACGAACGACGGGACCCTGTACGAGAAGGCAGCGTTCATTTCGTTGGCTGAGCAGAATCCGATTGACTACGACTCGGTCCGAATCGAACACATGCAGATGCGATGGTACGGAACCACCCCGGTTATCACCGGGCTGGCAGTCAGCTACTGGACTGAGAATGGGGCGATCCAACGCGGCGCTGGTCAATTCACGAATGTGTTTGTAGAACGAGGCGGACGTTGGCAGGTCGTCGTTGGACACTCTTCTTCGGTCCAGTAGACTCTTGATCGACATCGGAGCTGACGCCTAACACGCGCATGGACCTGGCGTGCGCATACGTTTCAAGGAACTTGATGGTGATGCGCCTGGCGTTGATCCGAGCACGTTCACCAACTAGTGTGGCCGGCGAGCCAGGCGCTCGCAGGTCATGCGCGAGTCGTTAGGCCGCACCTCGAGTCACGCTGAACACTGGAGCCACCACCACGTTCAACAAGCTCTTGCCGCAACGCCTCGACAATGCGTATCGAGGCCACAAGCTCGGGCTCTGGCTCTTCGGGGTCGTCGTGGTGGCAAAGAGCGCCCAGAGTCTAGCCATCCTCGTCGACGGCTACGCTACGGCGAGAGACGCCGACGGAATCCCACTCGATGCCTACCCGTCCGCAACCGCACAGACCGTGGTGTCGGTTCTCGCGCAAGGATCGCTTTGGCGCCTCATCTTCTGTTTGCTCTGTGTGGTCGTACTGCTCCGATATCGCAGCGCGGTGCCCCTGATGTTTGCGCTGCTCGTAGTGCACTATCTCGCCGGCCAGTTGATGTTCCATTTCGTCCCACTGGTCCGCCTCGGGACACCTCCTGGCCCGCTCGTCAACTTGATCTTGTTCTCTCTCATGATCGTTGGCCTGGCACTGGCAATGTGGCGCGGGACACGGGAGGCGCAGCAGTGAAAGCTCTGTGTCGGAGTGCGGCCTAACCCGCGCTTGAAGCCGACCGGCCGGTACGTTCAAAGGAACCGAGGTTTGCTCGCCTGGTGAGCACGTGGCTACGTTCAACGGACGCTGCCGCCCTTCCGAGGCCGGCGGCTTAAGCGCAGAGTCGTTAGGCGCCTCAGCGGGATGGCTCCGAGAGAAGGGAGGATGTCTTCGCGTCGGAGTAAGCGGTATGAATGTCGGGGCCTGGTGGCCGCCCTGTTCGCCCTGTCGGTGTTTCCGATCCCAGCTGGGGCTCAGCGAAGTGAGCGCGGTGCCGGTATCCAATGCGGAGGCTGGGGTTCTGCCAGTGTCGTGATTGTGGTCGGCGACTCGAATGCGAACTCCGGCTCGATTACGGTGGGCACCGCCGAGAACTCCGGACGCCAAGATCCGGATTGGCATAGCGTAGAGGTGCGTAGCGGCGGGAAGGTGCTCCTGCGCTGTGCGACGAGCGTGGGGTCTACCCGCGTCGAGACGGGGAGCCACACCGGGCTCTGGATCGGGATTCGGGCGAGCGCGCCCTTGGAGGTGGCGGTTCGCACCCGCCGCGGTGGAGAACTCGCCCGCATGACATACACGCCGGGAGCAGCCGATACCACCCTGGCATGGCCGGCACGGAGCTGAGGCGCCTAACACGTGCTTCGAGCGGCCGGGCGCCTGAGCCAGGCTGAGGTTTGAGTGGCTGGAGGGCTCCATGAGCAGGTCTTCTGATCAGACGGTGCGCCAGGTGGGGAGTGCGCCCGCCGCTCAAGCGCAGATCCGTTAGACGGCGCACATGAGCCCCCTGCGCACTCTCGTCACCGCGTTGTCCCTGGTTTCGGCACCAACACTCCAGTCGGGGTGCCCAATCGAAGTGGGCGTGATATGAACCGTCGGCCCGAACTCCTTCAGTTTGCGAATCTGACACCACGCCACTTCACGACGCATGCAGTGTGGGTTCAAGTGCATGTCATCGACTATGACGAACCCTGGTACGATGACGCCGACGAGGAAACGTTCCGCCCCTGGATGGGACCCCTCCCCGTAGACCCGGGCGAAGCCATGTTCTTGGTGCGAGCCCGCTTCCAGTTAGCGGACGGGACTGTGCTACAGGGATTCCTAACGCCCCAGCTCGGCGGCGAGGGCGACGCCCCGGACCTGGGTACGCTACAACCTCACATATTCGGCCCGACTGCTCGCCGACATTCATTCTGGGATGGGGCGATCCCCCGCAGCGAAGAAGCGCGCGCCGCCTTCTATGCGGACGTGGGCAAGAGCCGGTCTGGCGCCTTTCCCATCAGCTTCAGTGCGGAGCCGGGGCTCAGCACCGGCACGCAGGGTGGCGTCATCGAAGGCTTCTACGCACAGCCTGCGCCCGGAGGCCCAATCCTGGTGGCTCGGTGACTCAAGTGCGCCGTCTAACCCGCGCTTGAAGCCGACCGGCAGGTACGTTCAAAGGAACGGAGGTTTGTGCGCTTGATGAGGACGAAGGTACGTTCAACCCACGCTGCCGCCCTTCCGGCGCCGGCGGCTTAAGCGCAGAGTCGTTAGGCGGCTCACCTAGATGTGCGTCCACTGCCGCGACGAAACCGCCCCGAGCACTCGGAAAGCCCACGTAATCCCCCACGCTTTCCATCGCTACCTTATTACCTCGAGCTGGAGGTCGAGTGCGACGAGTGCAACGAACGGATTAGCCAGATCGACCGAGTCCTTATCCTGCACAACCGCATTTGGTCCCATCCGCCAGCGCTTCGTGAGGCCGCACTAGCACTGATGGAGGTCGTTCATACCTCACCCAGCGGCGGCCGCAATCTCGGCGGGGCGGTACCCGGGTCCTTTGGCCTTCGAGGCAAACAAGGCGCAAGATGGTCTCCGTGAGAAGGTACCAGCCGAGGCCCCGCACCTCCTGAAGAACCCGATCCCACCGCCCGTTCAACCATGAGCATGGTAGACGCCGCGACCGTGGACCTCGCCGCCAAGATGCCGCCGGCTTTCCCTCCCGCCCTGCACGCCCCGCGTGGCGACACCTTCTCCTGATGGCTTTCGACACCTTCTTTCGATAGCTTAGGTCCGACCCATGATCCCAAACCTGAGCCAGGCGCTGGAAGGCCGCTATGCGATCGACAGAGAGATCGGGCACGGCGGCATGGCCACGGTCTACCTTGCCCGCGACCTGCGGCACGACCGCGACGTGGCAGTCAAGGTGCTGCGGCCCGAGCTCGCCGCCGTGATCGGTGCCGAGCGGTTCCTCGCCGAGATCAAGACGACGGCCAACCTGCAGCACCCGCACATCCTGCCGCTCCACGACTCGGGCGAGGTGAACGGCGCCGTCTTTTACGTGATGCCGTTCGTCGAGGGCGAGTCGCTCCGCGACCGGCTCCAGCGCGAGAAGCAGCTGCCGATCGCCGAGGCGGTGCGGATCGCGACCGAGGTGGCGAGCGCCCTCGACTACGCCCACCGTCACGGCGTGATCCACCGCGACATCAAGCCGGAGAACGTGCTGCTGCACGACGGCCGCGCCCTGGTTGCCGACTTCGGCATCGCGCTGGCCGCCTCGAATGCCGGCTCGCGGATGACCGAGACCGGGATGTCGCTCGGCACGCCGCACTACATGTCTCCCGAGCAGGCGATGGGCGAGCGGGTGCTCGATGCCCGGACCGACGTGTACGCCCTCGGCTGCGTGCTCTACGAGATGCTCACCGGCGACCCGCCGTTCATCGGGAGCACGGCGCAGGCCATTGTCGCCAAGGTGATGACCGAGAAGCCCGTGCCGCCATCGCGCGCACGCGACACGGTCCCCGAGCCAGTCGAGGACGCGGTTCTCACCGCGCTCGCCAAGCTTCCAGCGGATCGCTTCGCCAGTGCGGCGGAGTTCGCGGCGGCGTTGTCGGATGGACAGACCGCGACCCGGTCGACCGCGCGTCGCGCCGCCATGGTGACCGATCGTCGCCCGCTCCTTGCTCTCGCCGCCCTCGCCACTGCGCTGGCCGTGGTTGCGGCAGTGGGCTGGAGTCGAACCGTTGCACCGACGACGGACCGAGCGCTCGCCTACCAGGTCCATCTCAGCCCGTCCGAATCTGATGTCGGCTTCGTCGCGGCGCAGGTTGCCCTGAGCGCCGACGGTGGGGTGATCGTGTTCAGCGACACGGTCGGCGGCGCTCTGCAGTTGTGGGTCAAGGAGCGCGGGGTGGCCGAGCCACGGCCGATCCCCGGCACCCGGGGCGGCCAGGCGCCGTTCCTCTCCCCCGATGGACGGACGGTCGCCTATACGGTCGGTGCGCAACTGCTGCGGATCCCCATCAGCGGCGGGGCACCACGAGTGCTCTCCGACTCTGCCCACGTCGAGCAGCCGGTGCGTGGGGCCTGGCTCGACGATGGCACGATCATCTTTTTCGGGGGGACGAGCAGTTTCCTGTATGCCGTATCCGACACCGGCGGAGTGACTCGTCACATCGCGAACACGGACCAGTTGCTCGGCTTCCCCGCCGTCATCGCTGCCGTACCGGGTCACGATGCGGTGATCGTCACGGTCTGTGATTTCGCCACCTGCACCAATCCGATCGTCGACCTGGTACGCATCGGATCGCAGTCCATCGAGCGGATCCTGCCGGGTTCCATCGGGGCGTGGCCGCTCAGTGGCGGCCGGATGCTGAGCATCCTGCCCGACGGCGCGCTCTTCGTCGCGAGCTTCGACCCGGCTACCGGCAGGGTCGGTGAACCCACCCCGCTGTCTACCAGGATCGCGGTGAGCGAAATGGGCCCGGAGCTCACGGTCGGGAGCGGCGGGGTGACCCTGCAGGGAGTGGGTGGCGCCGGCAGCTTCACGAACCGGGCCCAGCTCGTGGTGGCGGGATTCGACGGCTCGATCCGGCTCGTCGATTCAGCCTGGTCTGGCGTCTTCGCCAACAACAGCCGGCTCGACCTTGCCCCCGACGGCCATCGGGTCCTGCTGTCCCAGGTCGAGCCGGATGGCGTCAAGAGCACCCTCTTCATCAAGCCGTACCCGGAGGGGCCGGCTACGCGGTTCAGCGCGATGGGCGTGCAGAGCGTTCGCGCCGCGTGGTCTCCCGATGGCCGGTGGATCGTCTGGGTCGTTGTGGGCGAGGACGGCAGGGCCGAAGTCTGGCGGCAAGCTTCCGACGGGTCGGGGGTGCCAACGGTTCTGGTGCAGGATCCGCGCGGAGTCTACGAGGCCGTGTTCAGCCCCGACGGGAACTGGCTGCTCTACCGGACGGACGATGTGGCGGCCGGTCGCGGGAACATCTATGCCCGACGCACCAGCGGAGACACGACGGCCATTCCCGTCGCTGAGAGTGACGTAGAGGAAACGTCCGCGACCGTCTCGCCCGACGGGCACTGGGTGGCCTACGCCGCCCGGATCGGCGCCATCAAGGAGATCATCGTGCGGCCGTTTCCCAACATCGATGACGGCCGGGTGCAGGTCTCGAACGGAGGCGGCACGGAACCGCTCTGGAGTCGGGACGGCCGGACGCTCTATTATCGCAAGGCCGGACGGGGCCAGGTCCTGGCGGCCAGGATGGGCCCCAACGGCACATTCCCGAGGGATCGGCAATCGGTCGTGGTCCAGTCGGCGATCCGCGAATACTGGGACAACGACGATACCCGACAGTATTCCCTGATGCCCGGCGGCACGGGGTTCCTGATGATGCGTCGCATCCGGTCCACGGCCGGATCCACCCCCATGCATCTCGTTCTCCGGGAACACTTCCTTTCCGGGGAGGGGAGCCGCTGAGCCTCGAACCACTCAGGGGAGCCCTCGCCGCGGCTCGACGGGCAAGCACCGGTGCGATGGAGGGAAGACCGGTGCTGCAGGCTCACTCTCGAGACACGCAACGCACATCTGCAGGCGCATCCGAAGGAAGGCCCCGTGCCGAACGGCAAGTATGGGGACTCTCAGTCAAGAGCCGCAGTCGGACGCCCGGTACCGAAGAGACTCCTCTGGCCACTCACAAGACCGATCTCAAGAAGGCGGACGACGCTTGCAAAGCGTTCGGCTGTGTTCCTTACGTTGCACTCGTAGTCGACGGGGCAGACATCATTCGCACCTTCATCTTATCCAAGAAGCATCTACTTGAGCTCTACGCCGGCAATGCGAGCGTGATCAGCTGGGGCATGACGCAACGCCGCGTGGCACAGTACCGGGGGGACCCCGAGATCAAGTCCTTCGAGCTGCGAGCCCAACCCGGGAACTGGTGGAAGTGACGCCGCCTAACCAGCGCATGGAGCTGGCGGGCGCGGCCAAGTAGGGTAGAGTTCATTCTGTGCGCCGTGTGAGTGACACGAATGGGGCGAGCGCGCGGCGCCGCAGCGAGTATGTCGCCCGCAGCTCATGCGCGTTTCGTTAGGCTGCGGCGGCTACAATGACGCGAGCCGTTTTGACTACGCGTCGAACGCTCGTCAGCATTATTCTCCTTCGGACCCTTGGACACCGAGTAGCCATGGCGAGCACAGAGTGGTGGCAGCGTGGTCCCATCGAGGGGATTCCCGCTGTTCTTCAACCAGTAGCCCACATCCTTCTCCAGGTGCGCGAGAGTGTCGGCGAAATGGTTGCGCAATTGACGGAAGATGAATGGAACCGCCGTCCTGCCGGTGTCGCGTCCGCAGCGTTTCACGTCCAACATATCACCGGAGTGATCGATCGGCTGTTCACTTACGCCCGCGGCCAAGCGCTAACGGCTGAGCAGCTCGCTGCGATCCAGTCGGAAGGCAGGACGCTTGCCGCTGCGGACGTCGCGGGAGTGCTCGACACACTATCCAAACGGATTGATGCATCTCTTGCGGAGTTGAAGACCATCGATGTTACGACACTTGGCGACTTTCGTGGTGTCGGGCGGGCGCAGCTACCTTCGACCGTCATAGGATGCCTCGTCCATGGTGCAGAGCATGCCATGCGTCATGTCGGGCAGTTGTCGGTTACGACCCGGCTAGTTCGATCGGGGACGAGTGACCGTTGATCCTCCGAGTCTTCTCGCCGCGGCCTAACCAGCGCTTGAAGCTGTCGGCGCGCGTAAACTTGGGATTGAATCTCTCTTCTGCGCGCCGCAGCTTAAGCGCGTTTCGTTATGCCGCATCCGTGGGTAGTAGACTTGGGCGAGCGGTCAAATCACGACATCGGTAGAACGCTATCGTCCGAGACGCGTTCCAGCAGCATCGTGCGCGACTGAGCATCAACCCGTTACATCGGGTGACGCCCCGTCCCCTTCCGACTGTGGGTCCTCCCGAAGAAGCGCGATTCCAGAAGCAACCAGCGGCACGATGAGCAGCGTGGCGACGGCTAGTAGATTGGGCAACTTGAAGTCACGCGCCGCCCAGGCCGGAGCGAACATCAGGAGGAAGAGCGCGGCCACGGCGAGAAGCGCCACGCCCGTCCCGCGGGGCCGCCGGCCGGCCAACCGCGCGAGCACGAAGAACGGGACGACAACGATGGAGCCCATGAGCGAGGCCAGCAGCATATTCACCACAGTCACATCCTGTGACTCCGTGCCAATGATGGATGCGAGGACGAACACGGCCCAGAATGCACCGAATACGTTCAGGACCACTGACGCCGTCTTTCGTGCTCCCCAGTAGGCTAGCAGTGCGCTGAACAGCCAGGTCGTCCACAGGACGATTAGGATCAGCATGACCCATCCGGACGAGTCCTCGAGGGTTCCCTCACGCGACTGGAGCGCTGAGACAGCGACGGCCGTCGCAAGGCCTCCGATCAAGTAGGCATGGTATCCCGCCCGATGCGCTGCTTGCCGTTGGAACTCATCCTGATCCCTGAGCCAGCCCAACTCGCGGAGGATGCCTGGCCCGAACGCACCCAAGCCCGCCAGGGCCAGAAAGCCTTTGGCTACGAACATCCAGAGGAGCACTCCGAGGATCACAAGGCCGGCCGCGACCAGTCCAGGCAGCGGGGGAATCCCGATTCTTCCAGCCTGCCTAGCCATGGTCTTCCTCCTTTTCAATCTCGAACAACGCCTCCACAGGGACGCCGAACGTCTCGGCGATGCGAATCGCCAGACCAACGGAAGGACTGTACCGACCCTTCTCGATGGAGAGGATCGTCTGGCGTGTGACACCGACCCGATCAGCCAACTCCTGCTGGGTCATGTCGTGGAGTTGGCGTCGGTGGCGCCGCACATGATTCCGGACATCGTGAGGTGGTCTCACTCAACATATGTATAGTTAGCTGTACATAATGTCAAGTCGCCTATACACCGCGATCCACTCCGACCTCGGGTTTGCTAGGCGGAAGAGTGAGGTGATTGAGATACCGTGAGTCTTGCGAAGAACGTGACTCGCAGGCCTTCAGATCCACGGACCCGCCGCGTTGGAAAGCGGCATAACATGGTTTTCAAGCTGACGCCGCGGCCAGGCGTTCCGTACATTGCTCGGAGGCTGCGTCGGCCGCGGCGCAGCTTAAGACCGATCCGTTATGCCGCTCTCTGGCGTCAGGTGACAAGTGGAGTCCTGGTCTGAGGTCACTTGGAAGACCCAGATGGATCAACTCCGGGCTGGAACGCTCGTTCCTCCGACCTGCCCACACTGTAATCGGCAGGGGTTCTTCGGACCTCGACTGGCCGACGGTCCACGGCGCTACTGGCTCTGCAAGTTCTGCGGGCACTATCGGGAGCTGGGCGAACAGCCGGTTCAATACCATGCAACCTCTCATGACTGCCCCAACTGGCCGCCAATCTTGGGTTCGGCATACATCTGGTGGGTGGGACCGGACGAGCCAGCCTTCATCTGTCCAGCTTGCGGAGGGCAGGTCGAAACTGCAACAGCGATGACTCAAGAACCCGCTACCGATCGCGATCATCCCTGGTGGCAGGTACCACAGAGTCTGGGCTTCAAGGAGGCGGCCGTGTTCTGGGCCCGGCATAGCCAAGGCCGCGTCTACCTCTGAGATTCGACAGGTTGGCGGCGAAGCCGTGAGCGGCATAACAAGGGATTCCTGCAGACGGGCCCGAGCCAGTCGTTGTTCTCACTCGCCTGGAGAGTGCGCAGGTAATGTCGTTTGACACACGTTGCTGCTGGCCAAGAGTGGCCCGCTGCAGAATCCCGAGCCGTTAGGCGCCAACCTGGAGTGCTGCGTGTCCGACCCGTCCCTTGCAGTACCTTCCTCTTCACCCCCGCAGCCGCTGGCTCTCCTAGTCGCGTCAACTCTCTGTTGGCTCTGTGCGAGCCTTCTCAGCCTCGGTGGAGTCGCGCTCCTTGCGGTTGGGCTTCGAGAAGCATCGCAAGCCGACATCCCTGGGTATGCCCGGTTTGGTGTCCTGTTGACGGTATTTGCCGTCCTTGTACTCGCGGTGGCATATGGCGTGGCCGGCTACTTGGTGCGCAGACGGCGACGCTTGGGCGCATGGATCGCCATTCTCATAGCTGGGCTTCTATCGGCTTGGTCAATCACGACCCTCAATCCCCTCATCCTCATACCGAATCTTCCGATCGTCGCACTGGTTCTCCTCAACTGGCGTCACCTGCGCACTAGTCGCGAGGTTGGCGCCTAACCAGCGCATGGAGCTGGCGGGGGATCCTTGCTCAGTTTCGTAGACATTTCCGCCTAACCGTAGGAGGAGGTGTTTATGGCCCGTGCTGGTCCACGGAAGGTCCGCGCCTATAGCCGGGAGTTCAAGCTGACGGCGGTCCGGTTGAGTCAGCAGCCGGGGATTCAGGTCCAGGCGGTGGCCGCGGCGCTGGACCTTCACCCGTTCATGCTGTCGAAGTGGCGCAAGCAAGTGCGCGATGCCATCGCCCCGTACGTCCGGTACTACAACTCCCAGCGGGCTCACTCGACTCTCAACTATCGGACGCCAGTTGACTATGAAGCCGCGGTCGCGTACTAGGTGTCAACGGAACCGAGCTAAGATCCCGGTCGGCTGTGCCGCCCGCAGCTTATCGGCGAGACGTTAGCCAGCCGGCCAATCGTGGTTCCTCGAATCAACTTCTCAACGACGAAGCCGAGAGCCGACAGGCGGTACGCCCTGTCGGAGCTGATGTTCTTGTCGTCTTGGCGCGCCTTTCGGTAGAAGCCTACTCGCGCCTCCACGGGGTTCATTCCAACCATCGGAGTCGCCGTGCCCGTCGCTTGGGATACGTCAATCGATGGCGGCGGGAGATCGTCATCTGGGCCTACCACCACGCATCAGCCTCACCCGGTCCTTCTCCCCGGGCAGTCGCCGCGTCAGGTCGGTGCCCAGCGAGGTGCCGCTCAGCTCACTGCCGCAACGACGTCGTCAGCACATGTCGTGGAGGAGTGGTTTCGCAAGCGCTGCGCGGGCGACGTGTGTCCACGTGGCGAGCGGGGGGCACCCCCTGCTGCTCCCCGCTCGAACGCGCCAGGTACCGGCGGCGGGACCCTCCGCCGGCACCGGAAACACGCGCTACGGCTTTCCCGGGCAGTACCCGTCGAATCGGGCCATCTGCACGTTGCCGTCCCCATCGATGTGGAGTTGATACCGGAAACTCAGATGTACCTCCTCGCCGTCTTGATTCCGGTCCCACTCGTTCGCCTGCCAGTGATAGACCTGGAATTCGCCGGGCGTCTTGATGACTTGCGCACCGGTGTCCTCCCCCCGGACGACGGACCACACGTCTCCGGATGTCAGGCCCACGGCAATCACGGGCGGCGGGTAGTCGATCTTCCAGTGGAAGGTCGTGTTCCCGGAGGGTGTCGTCGTTGAGTAATGATGGACGACGAACGAGCCGAAGTATCGTACCGCCTCGCCGGCTCCGTCGTTGTAGCACTCGACGTAGTCGAGCATTCCCTCATCCGGGTAGGTGAAGGTCGTCGTCCACGAGTCGTGCGTCGCCCCCAGTGCGGGGACGATCGCGTCGTCAGGCAGGGGCTCGGCGGGCTGCCGATCGCATCCGGCCAGCAAGGCGCCCAGCACCAGGCAAGGAACTGCTCCAAGCCAACGCATGATCCTACCTCCTTCGAGTCTTCGGTCGGGCACGGCCCGTCCGTTGCGGGTGGAGTTGCCGAGGTCCATTATTACAACTATTACAACCGGTGCATCAGGTCGTCGTCCAACGGCGGTCAACCTCGGTCAGCTGATGGTCACTCTCCGACTTTTCGGCGGCGCCCTCCTCGAGGGCGAGCACGGAGTCACTCGCGGACAGGTGACTCAGTCCCGGCGGCTTGCGCTCCTTGCCCTCCTCGCCACAGCACCAAACAGCAGCCTGAGCCGTGACAAGCTCATCGCCTACCTCTGGCCCGACTGCGACGTCGACAAGGGGCGCCACCGGCTCAACGAATCGCTCCACGTGCTCAGGAAGGCTCTGGGAACGGAGGCGATTCTCTCGGAGGGGGAGGCGCTCCACCTGAACCCGGACCAGGTGTCGAGTGACGTCGCAGCATTCGACCACGCGCTACAGCGCGGAGATCTCGAGCATGCGGTGTCCCTCCACGCAGGGCCGTTTCTCGATGGGTTCTTCTTGAAGCATGCGCCCGACTTCGAACGCTGGGCTGAAACCGAGCGCCGCCATCGTAGCGCGCGCTATGAGGAAGCACTCGAGGTCCTGGCCGCACGTGCGGAAGCGACCGGGGATCTTGTCGAAGCGGTGCATCGGTGGAAAGGCTTGGCAGCGCACGATCCCTTCAACTCGCGGTTCGCCGTTGGGCTGATGCGGGTCATTGCGGCCGGCGGCGACCCGGCCAATGCGATCCGGCACGCCGAGGAGCATGCGCGGGTGCTCGAAGACGAACTTGGGGTGCACCCGCCCGAGGATGTGCAGGCGTTTGCTCAGCGGCTGAGACAGCAAGCACTCCCGACGACAGCGCCCCGCGGCGGCCCACGACGGACCGCCATATCGACGACGGACGGCGAGCGCTCTGCGGCGGGCCCCCGCCGCGTGCCGCGGCGCGGAGCGCTGGTCGGACTCCTTGGGGTTGTTGCACTGGCGGTGCTCGCGACGGTGATTGTACCTGGGCGCCTGCGCACGCCGGGACCTCAGGCTCCCGGCGTGGGACGCCTGGCGGTGTTGCCGTGCGCGGACCGAATGGGCGATCCCGAACAGGCATACATACCGGCGGGCGTGCATGACGAGATCGTCGCCGGTCTGGGCCGGATCGCCGCCGTCGAGGTGCGAGGACGCATTTCGGTGATGCGGTACCGGGAGACCGCGATGTCGCCTCTGGAGATCGCCCGTGAGCTGAACGTCGGAGGGTTGGTGGAATGCTCGGTGCACCGGGCAAGTTCCGATAGCGTTCGGGTGACGGCGTTGTTGGTCGACGCGCAGCGGGATCGGCAGCTCTGGTCGGGCACGTACCAGCGAGCGTCTCCCGAGGTGTTTCTGCTCGGGAGCGATGTCGCCCGTGGGGTCGTGGAGGCATTACACGCGAAGGTGACACCCACGGGGCGTGCCCGCATCCAGGCGCGGCCGACCCCGAGCCAGCCAGCCCTCACGCATTACCACAGGGGACGCTACCTGACGAATCGCTGGACGGAGGAGGGAATCCGGAAGGGCATCGAGCACTTCACGCAGGCCATCGCGCTCGACTCGAGCTTCGCGCCGGCGTATACCGGGCTGGCCGAGGCAATCATGATGCGAGGCGACCTAGTCAGCGGCGGAGACATCAGACCGGTCGAGTACATGCCGAGAGCGCGAGAGTTGGTGCTGAAAGCACTCGCCCTCGATCACCAGCTCGCCGACGCGCATTATATGCTCGGGTTCATCAGATGGTACTATGACTACGACTATGCGGCCGGCGAACGTGAGGCACGGCTCGCGACGGAGCTGGACCCCGCCGACGCGGCAGCGTGGGACTTCTACAGCGTTGCCCTTTCCGCGAGGGGCCGGGACGAGGACGCCATTCGCGCTGCCCGACAGGCGGTCGAGCTGGATCCCGTCGCAGCACCAATCCTCTCCGACTTGAGTTGGATTCTTGTCATCGCCCGCCGGTACCGGCAGGCCCTGGACGCAGCGAACGCCGCGATTGAGCTCGACCCCAACCTGAGCACCGCGTACCTCAACGCGGCCGCCGCCACGCTTCTCCTGGACAGGCCCGATCAGGCCCTCGAATTGTATGAGCGGGCCCGCGCGCTCTCGGACCATCCTTACTACCTGGCCGTCCTCGGTCACGCGTACGCGCGTATCGGCGGCGGGGAAAGGGCTCTGGCGATCCTCGACACGTTGATGGAGATGCGCCGGCACCGATACGTATCGCCACGTGCCGTGGCGGAACTGTATCTGGGGCTGGACAGTCTCGACATGGCAATGGATTGGCTCATGCGAGCCGCAGAGGTGCGCGACCCTGGGGTGAACCTGCAGATTCGGCATCCGCGTTATGACGCGCTCCGGGACCATCCCCGATACTGCGAATTGCTGCACATGATGCGGTTGACGTGCGATGGTTATTGACGCACCCGCACACCAGCGTCGGCGAGGAGGAGGTCACATGCGCTTCGATGACGCGTCTCGGCTTGCGATCCTAGCACTCTGCCTCGTTCCTTCCGGCTCCTGGGCCCAGGGTCGGCGAGTTCTCTATCACCATGCGGACGCGGCTCGCGTGACCGTTCGCTCGGAGGTCGCCGGGGACCCGGGGCTGACGATGGACCTATACTATCCGCCGGCGGCTGGCGGCGAGCCGTACCCGGCGGTCGTGTTCGTCCTAGCCTTTCCTGGCGCCCCCCCCATGAAAGACATGACCTCGTACACGTCTTGGGCCAGGCTCGTCGCCGCCGAGGGCTTCGTGGGAATCCTCTACGAGACGTCCGATCCGGAGGCGGACTTGGTGACCGTCCTTGACTATTTGAGCGCGGAGGCCGCGAGGCTCCGAATCGACGCCAACCGGCTCGGGCTCTGGTCCTCCTCCTACAACACCGCGCTGGCGCTCAAGCATGCCCGCACGCCGAGTGGATTGACCCCGGCCGCGTTCGTCGCGTACTACGGACTCATGCCGACGCCCGACGGGTATCAGGCAGCCGCCATCGACTCCGCGCTGGCGCGTTCTCACGCCGCTGTCCCGAACTACCATGACGATGGGCCGTACCGCGTGGACCTTCCGATGCTCCTGGTGCGCGCCGGCCGCGACCGTTCTGCATGGCTCCTTCGCTCCCTCGACCACTTCGTGAGCTTCGCGCTGAGGCAGAACCTCGCCGTGACGGTGATCAACTACCCCAATGGCCAGCATGGGTTTGACACACGAGACGACACCGACGAGACGCGCGCCATCATCAAGCAGACTCTCGCGTTCTTGCACGCGCACTTGGGTGGCTGACATGACCAGTCGGCATGTGACTCCACGACCGTTCGTTTCACTCTACGACAGCGCCCTGATCAGAGACGTGCTCTCGCCCGCCGAGCAGGAGCGCCTCGATGGGTCCTACTAGCCCCCCAAACGACGGCCGCTACCTGAACCCCACGCAGCTGTCCCCCACCACGGCGCTCCGCTGGTTCGCTTGGCCTCCTGCTCTGGCTCACCGGCATCGTGGTGTGGGAATGGCAATCCTCGCCGTCAATGAGACGCCGCGGAGGGCCATTAGCGTTCGTGCGGATCGGCGAGGGAGTCCCCGCCGCGGAGTACGATGACGTTGCGTCACGCATGCGGTCCACTCGAGCAGTGCCGTCTTGCCGCTGCCGCAGATCGAGTCGAGATTACGCGTCGACACCGGCCCGGCGCGTCGTCCGCCTGGATATGACCGCTTCGAATTCATCACCAGCCGCCACACCTCACGGGCACGTCCCCCGCCGCCACGATCTGTGGCCCTCCGCACTGGGCGCGGGCACCCGCTCGTGCGCCCGACTGGTCCTGCTCGGCCTCGTCACCGCGGCCGCGCTCCCCGGACCATCTGCCGGACAAGGCATTGGGGCGAGCGTCATGGTCGGTGCCTATCGGTCGCTCTCACCGGAGAACTACGACCAGCATCCCGGCGTGGGCGCGGAGCTCATGGGACGCTGGGCGTTCCCCACCGGGGTCGCGATCGGCCTTGGCGCACGCTACGTGGCGTTCCCGCGCGAGGGATGGGACCGAGTCACGGTCTTCCTGGACGGGCGCTACGCCCCCACCTCCCCGACTCGACGCGTGCAACCCGTTGCCGGACTGCGCGCCGGCCCGTACTACGGCGGCGGTGTGGGAGACGGCGACGGGAACCCGCTGTTCGGCGTGGAGACGGCGGCGATAATCGGCTTTTCCCTTCGCGCCGGCGCGGGGGTGAGCTTCACGATGCTCGGGGACCTCGGCGTCGTGCTGACCAGCAACGATCCCGACCGGCTGCGGCGGTTCTTCCCCGGCGTCCAGGTGGGACTCACTGTACACTGAATGCGCGCCGGCCAACTACGCACAGGCGGCGCACAGGCGACTCGCGGCTGAACACGCGACGCGACTCCGCGAGCACCCGACGTCGTTCCGGCTGCAATGATCCATGAGACCCTTCGGTCGCGTCGCTCCAGCCAACTACCTGGCGCTGGGCCTGCGCGCGCACCATTACCTGACCGACGTCCCGGTGCACGATGTATGGCGGGTGTTCCTCCCCGGAGCGGATCAGGCCTGCACCGTGACGGAGATCCGTGCGGTAGCCCGGGTTGCGATGGCGGAGCGGCCACCCGCCGCGCATGTCCGCGCGCTCTTCGCGCTGCGGCGCCTGCTGGGACGGGCATTCGACTGGGATCGCACGCCGCCCGATCCCGATGCCTGGTCGTTCCCGCACAGGATCAGCGAGGCCGATCGGCAGCGCTCGCTGGTGCAGCCGGGCACGCTCGACGGACCGTTCACCGTCCTCGACGCGCATTCAATGGAAGCCGTGAGCGAGATCCGCAACGCCACCGTGCACGCGTTTCTGGTCTGGGCCGACGCCGGCGCCGCGGGGCCACACGCTGCTCTTCGCCATCCACGTGCGGCCCGTGAGCGTCTCGACGCGCGTCTACCTGGCGATGATCGATCCGGTTCGCCGCTGGATCCTGTATCCGTCGCTGCTGCGCTGGTTCCACGATGCCTGGTGCGCGAGGCTCCGCTCGACGCCCGGAGTGGAGGAGCCAGGGGGCAGCAACCAATGAGGGTGACGGCAGCGTTCGCGCTGCTCGCCATCGCGACGACCAGCGGCAGCGCGCAGGCGCCCACCACGGATCCCGCCGCCGTGCGGGTAATCACGTCGGACGTCGTGAACTTCTGGCGGGCCTACGATCGCCTTGCCGGGGCACGGACCCGCGAGGACAGCCTTCGGGCACTGACGCAGGAGTACTTCGATCGCGCGAGCCCGGGCCTGCGCGAGTTCATCCGCATTCGGCTCGAACGGCCCGAGAACCTGCTCCGTGCGCTGACGCTCGGACCCGCGTACTTCGCCGCCGTGCGGACCCGTAGCGTGGCCCTCGATGAGCACGTGCCGGTCATCCGAAACGGGCTGGCCGCACTCCAGGCTCTGTATTCGGCCGCCGTGTTCCCGGACATCTACTTCCTTGTCGCGGGCTTCGTCAGCCAGGGGACGCTGACCGACAGCGGTCTCTACATCGCCGCCGAGATGGTGTCCGCGGACACGACGACGCCGCTCGACGAGTTGCCGCCGGGGTTGCGCATCGTCGACCTGACGCCCGCGGTCATTCCGTGCATTGTGGTGCACGAGCTGGTGCACCATCAACAGGTCTACGCACCCGACCGATCACTGCTCAGCCAGGCACTACGCGAAGGGGTCGCCGATTTCCTGACGATGCAGGCCGTGGGCTGTCGACCGACGGCGGCGGCGGTCTATCGCTATGGTGACCAGCACGAAACCGAGCTGTGGGCCGAGTTCCGTGACGCCATGCACGAGAACGACCTCGGGCGCTGGTTCTACAACGCGACGACCAGCACGGATCGCCCGGCCAACCTGGGATACTGGATGGGGTACCAGATAGCCGAGGCGTACCTTGCCCGGGCCCCGGACAAACAGCAGGCCGTGTACGACCTGCTGCACGTGACCGACGCCAACGCTCTCCTCGCCCGCAGCGGCTACAACGGCGGGCGCGAGGACGGGTCATGATCTCCGGGATCGCCCTCGCCGTCGGTACCGCAGTGATCGTGTGGTACTCGCGACGGTCGCTGCTTCACCCCCGGTCGCATGGCTTTGCCCGATTCTTCGCCTTCGAGGCCATCTTCGTGCTGATCGTGCGCAACGCGCCGTACTGGTTCGTCCGGCCGCTGGCGCCCCGGCAGCTCGGCTCGTGGCTGCTGCTGATCATCTCGGTCGTCCTGGTCGTGTGGGGGCTCGTGCTGCTGCACCACCGCGGCGGACCCCGTCCCGTCACCGACGGGTCACCAATGTTCGCGTGGGAGCACACCGAAACGCTGGTGACTACCGGTATCTTCCGCTACATCCGGCATCCCATGTACGCCTCGCTCCTCTACCTGACTTGGGGAGCGCTCCTCAAGTCGGTCTCGGTCGGCGCCCTCGCGTTGGCATCCGTGGCGACCGTCGCCCTGGCAGCGACAGCCAGGGTCGAAGAGACGGAGAACGTGGCGCGCTTCGGCCAGTCCTACCGCGACTACATGGAGCACACGCGCCGCTTCGTACCCTGGGTCTGGTAGGTTGCGCGCGCACGGCGGACCAACGCCGCGCGGCCACCATGATTCGCGCTGCGCGTCACCTCCCAGCGAGGCCAGAACCATGAAGGCGAGAACGTCGGACGGTCGCGAGATCGACCTAGACCAGACTATCGTCGATACCCTGAGAACGCGTCTCCGAGGCCCGGTGCTCGTCCCTGGCGACGCCGGCTATGAGGACTCCCCACCGTCTGGAACGGCATGATCGATCGGCGTCCCGCACTGGTCGCGCGCTGCCTTGGCACGGCCGACGTGATCGCGGGCGTCCAGGTTGCGCGA
>Ga0224512_10002073_pt1 | contig 18663 bp, 21 predicted proteins | sample SF_May12_sed_USG_4_FD_169103 | JGI IMG/M metagenome (GOLD analysis project Ga0224512, IMG submission 169103) | Sediment microbial communities from San Francisco Bay, California, United States - SF_May12_sed_USGS_13 | ecosystem: Environmental > Aquatic > Marine > Sediment | place: USA... | reverse complement strand
CTGACCGCCGACGCCTTCGGCGTGCTGCCGCCGATCTCGCGGCTCTCGCCCCAGCAGGCCATGTACCATTTCCTCTCGGGCTACACGGCGCGGGTCGCGGGCACCGAGAAGGGCCTGGGCAGGGAGCCGGAGGCGACCTTCTCGACCTGCTTCGGGGCGCCCTTCATGCCGCGCCACCCCTCGGTCTACGCCGAGATGCTGGGCCGCAAGACGGCCGAGACCGGCGCCAGGTGCTGGCTGGTCAACACCGGCTGGACCGGCGGCGCCTACGGCGTTGGCCGGCGCATGGAGATCGCCCACACCCGGGCCATGGTGCGCGCCGCCCTCGACGGGGGTCTGGCCGAGGTTGCGACCACCCGGCATCCGGACTTCGGCCTGGCGATTCCCGAGGCCTGCCCGGATGTGCCCGAGGGCGTGCTCGATCCCAAGAGCACCTGGGCCGACAAGCAGGCCTACGACCAGATCGCCGGCGAGCTCAGAAAGCGCTTCGAGACCAACTTCAAGCAGTTCGAGCCCTACGTCGACGCCGAGGTCAAGGCGGCGGGCATCTACAGCGCGGCGTAGCGCCGCAAGGAGCCCACGCAATGAGCGAAAGCGAAACCGCGATCGTGGTCGGCGTCGGGCCGGGGCTGGGCCTGGCCTTGGTCGAGACCTTCGCCGGGGCCGGCATGAAGGTCGCCATGGCGGCGCGCAAGATCGCGCATCTGGACGCCCTCCTGCCCGACGATCGCGGCGGCCGGATCAGGACCTACCGCTGCGACACCACCGATCCGGCGGCGGTCGAAGGCCTCTTCGAACAGGCCACGGCCGAACTCGGCGCGCCGGACGTCGCGGTTTACAACGCCGGCGCCTTCCGGCCCGGCGGCATCCTGGAGATCGCGCCGGACGACTTCGAGTCTTGTTGGAAGGTCGGCTGCTACGGCGGCTTCCTGGTCGGCCAGGCGGCGGCCAAACGAATGGTCCCGCGCGGCCGGGGCACGGTCCTCTTCACCGGCGCCACGGCGGCGTTGAGGGGCGGCGCGGGCTTCGCCAACCTGGCGGTGCCCAAGTTCGGCCTGCGGGCGCTCAGCCAATCCATGGCGCGCGAGCTCGGCCCCCAGGGCCTGCACGTGGCCCACGTCATTATCGACGGCATCATCGACGCCGAGCGCTCGCGCGGGCTCAAGGAGAGCGATGCGCCCGACGCGCGCCTGGCGCCGGAGGCCATCGCGGCCAACTACCTCATGCTCCACCGCCAGCCGCGGAGCGCCTGGACCCAGGAGCTCGATCTGCGCCCCTGGGCCGAGAAATTCTGAGCCGGCCGGTCCGGCCGGAGAAGGCTCAGGCGCTCGCGTCCTCGGGTTCTTCCTCTTCGAGGAGTTCGTCGAGCAGGTCGGCCACCGCGGTCCCTTCAGAGCCCGCCGTCGTGATCTCGCCGGTCTCGGCCGTGGTCTCCTCGGCAAGGGCGGCTTCGGTGCCTTCGGCGGTCTCCACGGCGCTCGCGATCTCACCGGTCTCCCCGGTGGTCTCCCCGGCCGTCTCTCCGGCGGTCTCGTCCGCCGCCGGCGCCGCGAAGGCCTCCGCCGGATCGATGCCACGGGCGATACGCGACACGATCTGACCGAAGGGCACCTTTTCGCCGCCGTCGCCCTCGGCGCTGAAGCCGCTCAGGAAGGCGCGCGCCTGGTGGGCCGGCGAGTTGGCCGCGTTGCCCGGCTTGTCGTTCAGCAGGCTGGCCTCGGCCTCTTCGCTCAACTGGATTTCGACCGCTTCGCCGAAGCCGCTACCGGCGGGCTCTTCGGCCGTCGATTGGGCCGTCGCGCTCTCCTGGGGGTGCGGGACGGCCCGGGCCGCCGCCTTCGGCCCCGTGGCGTGGTTCACAATGGACATTTCCAACTTAACCTCCGAATTGACGTTAACCTTAAGGGCCGCGATGCAAGCGCCATGCCGTTTGGCAGGCGCCAATGAACGCGTAGAGCTGAGGGCCCGAAGCTCCGCAGCGACCCCGCGGAGAGGAAGCGGGAGGGCCGGGGTGGAAAAATTTGCCGGGCGAGGTCCGGATATGACCGTCCGGCCCTGGACGGCGCGCGGGCGGGCTGCGATCATCGTCGTCCATGACCGGCAGCCTCAACGCCCTCTTCGCCGCCACGGTGCTCTTCGTGGGCGCGCATTTCCTCTTGTCCGGCCAGGCCCTTCGGGGGCCGCTCGCCGAGCGGCTGGGCGAGCAGGGCTTCCGCGCGCTCTATTCGGTGGTCGGCCTGGCCAGCTTTCTGTGGATGCTCGCGGCCTACCGCGACGCGCCGTTGGTGGCGGTCTGGCAGCCGCCGCCGGCGCTCGCCTGGGTGCCGCTCGTGGTCATGCCCTTCGCCCTCTGGCTGGCGGTCGCCGGGGTGACCGCCTCGAGCCCGACCATGGTGGGCGGCGAGGCGCGCCTGGCCGACCCGGGAGTGCACGATCCGGCCCCGGGCATGTTCCGCGTCACCCGCCACCCCTTCCTCTGGGGCGCGGCGCTCTGGGCGGCAAGCCACCTGCTGGTCAACGGCGACGCGGCGAGCATCTTGTTGATGGGCGCTATCCTGGTGCTGTCGCTGGGCGGCATGCGGCACATCGACCAGCGCCGCGAGGCGCTCGGCGCGGCCTGGGGGCCGGTCAAGCTGACCACCAGCGCGATCCCCTTCGCGGCGATCCTCGCCGGCCGCACCACCATGGACTGGAAGGGCCTGGGCTGGTGGCGTCCGGTGCTGGCGCTTGCCCTCTACGCCGCCCTGCTCCACGCCCACCCCTGGCTCATGGGCGTGAGCGCCCTGCCGGGGTGAATGCCGGGGCGACCGCCGGGGCGGCTTACCCCCTCTGCCGGTTGAGCAGCCTGAGGCGCAGCGCGTTCAGCTTGATGAAGCCCTCGGCGTCGCGCTGGTCGTAGACCTCGTCGTCCTCGAAGGTGACGTGCTCCAGCGAGTAGAGGCTCTTGGGCGACTTGCGCCCGGTCACGACGACGTTGCCCTTATAGAGCTTGAGCCGCACCTCGCCGGTCACCGGCTCCTGGCTCTTGTCGATCAGGGCCTGCAGCATCTCGCGCTCCGGGGCGAACCAGAAGCCGTTGTAGATGAGCTCCGCATAGCGCGCCATGAGCTCGTCCTTGAGGTGCGCCGCGCCGCGGTCCAGCGTGATCGACTCGATCGCCCGGTGCGCCGCCAGCAGGACCGTGCCGCCCGGGGTCTCGTAGATGCCGCGGCTCTTCATGCCGACGAAGCGGTTCTCGACCAGGTCCAGGCGGCCGATGCCGTTGGCGCCGCCCAGCTCGTTGAGCCGGGCGAGCAGCGCCGCCGGCGACAGCGCCGCGCCGTCGACCGCCACCGCGTCGCCGCGCTCGAAGGCGATCTCGATCTCGGTCGCCCGGTCGGGCGCCGCCTCGGGCGCGACGCTGCGCGAGAACACGTACTCCTCCGGCGCCTGCCAGGGGTCCTCCAGCACCTTGCCCTCGGCCGAGATGTGCAGCAGGTTGGCGTCGACCGAGAAGGGCGCCTCGCCGCGCTTGTCCTTGGCCACCGGGATCTGGTGCTTCTCCGCGTAGTCGATCAGCTTGGTGCGGCTGGTCAGGTCCCACTCGCGCCAGGGCGAGATCACCTTGATGTCCGGGTTGAGGGCGTAGTAGCCGAGCTCGAAGCGCACTTGATCGTTGCCCTTGCCGGTGGCGCCGTGGGCCACGGCGTCGGCCCCGGTGGCGCGGGCGATCTCGATCTGGCGCTTGGCGATCAGCGGCCGGGCGATCGAGGTGCCGAGCAGGTAGCAGCCTTCGTAGAGCGCGTTGGCGCGGAACATGGGGAACACGTAGTCGCGCACGAAGGTCTCGCGCAGGTCCTCGATGAAGATGTTCCCGGGCTTGACGCCGAACATCTCGGCCTTCCTGCGCGCCGGCTCCAGCTCCTCGCCCTGGCCCAGGTCGGCGGTGAAGGTCACCACCTCGCAGCCATAGCTCTCCTGCAGCCACTTGAGGATGACCGAGGTGTCCAGCCCGCCCGAATAGGCGAGCACCACTTTCTTCACGTCGCTCATGGATCCGCCCTAGCTCTCTTCCCGTCCTGGCCCCCAAGGCCGGCGCGGAGTATAGGGAAAGCCCCGCGCGGAGCAAGGCCATGACCAGCGGATACGACGCCTTCATCTTCGACCTCGGCGGCACCCTGGTCGCCATCGAGGGCGACGAGATCGCGACCGACGGCGCGCGCCGCGTACGCCTCCTGCCCGGTGTCGCCGAAGCCCTGCGCGCGCTCCGGGGCCGGCCGGTCTTCGTGATCACCAACCAGCAAGGCGTGGCGCTCGGCACGCTCACCGAGGCCGAGGCGCGCGGCTTCGTCGAACAGCTCGACGCGGCGTCCGGCGGCGTCCTCACCGATCATCGCATCTGCATGCACTTGGCCGCGGCCGGCTGTCCCTGCCGCAAGCCGCGGCCCGGCATGCTGCTCGACCTGGCGCGGGCGCACGGGCTCGATCTCGCCCGCTGCCTCATGGTCGGCGACAGCGAGAGCGACCGGCGCTGCGCCGAGGCGGCCGGGGTCGGCGCCTTCGGATGGGCCGAGGCCTTCTTCTCCCGAGGCGCGCCCGACTAGGCGCCGCGGAAGTGCTCCATCAGGCTCCAGGTCCCGATCGCCATGAAGCCGAGCCCGGCGATCAGCTTGAGCGGCAGTATTTCCAGGTAGCGCGCGCCCAGACTGCCCGCCAGCACGGCCGCTCCCGTCGCCACCACCAGGGCCGAGGCCGCGGCCAGGAAGACGAGCAGGGGATGGAGCGCACGGTCGCTGGCGAAGAGCAGCGTAGCCAACTGGGTCTTGTCGCCCAGTTCCGCCAGCAGCACCACGGCGAAGATCGAGAGAAGCTTGGCAAACATGGTCCCCCCTTGGTCCAATCGGAACGCCAACGCCAACGCCACCGTTCCGGTGCGGTTCAGCTTCCGGCCCTTGGAAACCAGGCGGCGGAACCGCCGTGTCAGCCCGCCACGGCCTCGCGCTCGCTCTTCTTGAGCCTTTGGCTGGCGGACTTGAGCTGGCCGCAGGCGGCCATGATGTCCTGCCCGCGCGGCGTGCGCACCGGGGCGGAGAGGCCGGCGTCGTTGAGGATCCGGGCGAAGCGCTCGATCGCCTGCGGGCTCGAGCAGTCGTAGGGCGCGCCGGGCCAGGGGTTGAAGGGGATCAGGTTGGTCTTGGCCGGGATGCCCTTCAAGAGGCGCACCAGCTCGCGGGCGTCGGCCGCGCTGTCGTTGACGTCCCGCAGCATGACGTACTCGAAGGTGATGCGCCGCGCGTTGTGCACGCCGGGGTATTCCCGGCAGGCGGCCAGCAGCTCCTTCAGCGGATACTTGCGGTTCAGCGGCACGATGACGTCGCGGATTTCGTCGCGCACGGCGTGCAGCGAGACCGCCAGGTTGACCCCCAGCTCCTCGCCGCAGCGGCGCATGGCCGGCACTACGCCGGCGGTCGAGAGCGTGATCTTGCGCTTGGAGATCGAGATGCCCTCGTTGTCCATGACGATCTTCAGCGCCTTGGCCACGTTGTCGTAGTTGTAGAGCGGCTCGCCCATGCCCATCATCACCAGGTTGGTGATTTGCCGCTCCTCGGCCGGCGCCGGCCATTCGCCCAGGGCGTCGCGCGCCAGCATGACCTGGCCGACGATCTCGGCCGGCCCCAGGTTGCGCACCAGACGCTGGGTCCCGGTATGGCAGAAGCGGCAGGTCAGGGTGCAGCCGACCTGGCTGGAGATGCACAGCGTGCCGCGCTCCTCCTCGGGGATGTGCACCGACTCGACCTCTTGGCGGTCGGCAAAGCGCAGCAGCCACTTGCGCGTGCCGTCGAAGGAGGTCTGGGCCGTCGCCACCTCGGGGCGGCCGACCACATGGCCCTCGGCCAGCTTGGCCCGCAGCGACTTGGCGAGCGAGGTCATCGCGTCGAAGTCGGTAACGCCGCGGTGGTAGATCCAGTGCCAAAGCTGGCGCGCCCGGAAGGCCGGCTCGCCCAGGGCGGCCAGCTCGGCCTCGAGCTCGGCGCGGCTCAGGCCGACCAGGTCGCGGCGGCCCCCCGCCGCGGCCGGCGGCGGGGCGAAACGTTCGGCGTGGGCGGTCCGGCTCATGGCGTCTTAGATAGTCGGCCCCGCACATCCGGGCAAGGCCGCCCAAGCGGGCACCCAGGAAGACCGGACTTCGCCGCTCAGTAACCGCAGGCCGTGGCGGCCGCCTGGTAGGCCCTGGTGAAGCCACGCAGGGAATAGGTGTCCCTGGTCAAGGTGCCGCGTGCCGAGGTGCCTTGCACGACCATGGTCGTGCCCGCCTTCATGGCGTCGACCAGCTTCTGGTCGCTCGCCGTGTCGGGCGCCCAGGCGGTGTCCTGGTGCGGGAAGAGCTTGAACGGCGTGCCGTCGATCTTGACCTCGACGCTGCTCTGGTCCTGGTACGTATAGCCGGCGGCCAGGCTGACCTCGTCCCTGACCTTCTCGGCAGGGCGATGGGTCACCATGGCGTAGATCTTGCCGCGCTTGGTGTAGTCGCCCTCGTCCTTGGTCGGCTGGCTGGCGATGTAGCAGGCTTTCTCGCCGTCCTCATTATAGGCATAGGCGCGCCAGTCGTCGTACTCGCCCAGGCGCTCGATGGCCTGGCCGAAGGCCGGCCCGACGGCGAAAAGCCATGCCAGGGCGGCCAAAAGTCCAAGGGCAGACAGGGCGGCGCGCAGCATGTCGCCGTTCTTCGCCCGGCGGCTTAGTGGCACCGCCAGCCCTCTCTTTTGTCTTCGCTGCATATCTCCTACCTCTACTTGCACTCCGGATGGCCGGGCTTTCCGTCCGGCCGGTTTCTCCCCGTCCCCATTATAGGGAATTCGCCGGTCCGCTGCAGTAGCTTTGCCTGGTAAACGGGGTCTCGGTTTCGCAATTTTTACGTTTATTTCACATTGCCCTTTTTGCGTATAACCTGACCACCTTGCACGTGCTGCGGGAGAGCCTCCGGCGCCGCCCGGGGGTTGACCGGCCGGCGTCCGCGGTATCCCAGGCTGACCAGGCGGTCGTACATCACCAGGGCTCCGGCGACCCCCACATTGACGCAGAATTTTGTCGGAATTTGGACGATGTGGTCGCCGCGTCGAGTCAGGGCCGGCGAGAGGCTGCCGCGCTCCGCCCCCAGGACATAGGCGGCCGCGCTGGGGTGGCGGAAGTTCGGCAGCTCGACCGCCTCGGACAGCAGCTCGACACCGACCAGGGCGCAGCCGCGCGGCAGGGTCAGCGCCTCGACGCTGTCGTAGCTGTAGAGCGGCAGGTGCTTGGCCGCGTCGGAGGTGTCGGAGGTCTTGATCTCGCGGGCCGGGAAGGTCGGCGCGATGGTGAAGAAGAAGCTCGCCCCGAAGGCATGGGCCGAGCGCAGCAAATTGCCCAGGTTCGCGGGCTTGCTGATGCCTTCGACGCCGATCGCGAAATAGCCGCGCATGGCGGCGAAACTTGCATGGTCGCGCCCGGCGAGGCAAGCTGCGAGCTGCTGGCGCGGCGATGTCCCGGCGGGACATATCCCGGCCCCAGACCTTCAGGACAGCGGAAATGAACGACGCATCCTCTCACTCCCGCGCCGCCGAGAGCCGCGGCATCACGGATCCTATCGTGGTCGAGGTGACCCGCGGGCCCATGGTCGAGAGCTGGCACCGTGGCGCCTTCGCGGTCAGCGATCCGGACGGCAAGATCGTGCTGCACGCCGGCGATTTCGAGCGGCCGGTCTATCCGCGCTCGGCGATCAAGCCGCTTCAGGCGCTGGCCCTGGTCGAGACCGGCGCGGCCGAAGCCTTCGCCCTGGGCGACGCCGAGATCGCGCTGGCCTGCGCCAGCCACGGCGGCGAGCCGCGGCACGTGGACACCGTGGCCGCCTGGCTCGCGCGCATCGGCTGCGGCCCCGCGGATCTCGAGTGCGGCGCCCATCTGCCGTCCAACGAGAGCGCCATGGTCGCGCTCCTGAAGAGTGGCCGGGACCCCAGCGCCCTGCACAACAACTGCTCAGGCAAGCACAGCGGCTTCCTCAGCGTCGCCCGCCACCTCGGCCAGCCGACCGCCGGCTACATCAAGTTCGAGCATCCGGTCCAGCAGCGAATCCTGGGCATTCTGGAGTCCATGGCCGGCTGCGAGCTGGGCGCCGCGCCGCGTGGCACCGACGGCTGCGGCATCCCGACCCTCGGCATTCCGCTCGGCAACATCGCGCTCGCCATGGCGCGCTTGGCGGACCCCGCCGACCAGCCCGAGCCGCGCCAGGCCGCCGCCGCCCGGATCCGCCGGGCCATGGCGGCTGAGCCCTTCATGGTCGCCGGCAGCGGGCGCTTCTGCACCCGGGTCATGGAGCTGACCGGCGCGAAGGCCCTGATCAAGGGCGGCGCCGAGGGGGTCTACTGCGGCATCCTGCCCGAGCTGGGCCTGGGCATCGCGCTCAAGGTCGACGACGGCGCCGGGCGCGGCGCCGAGGTCGTGATGGGCCAGCTGCTCCGCCGGCTGGGCGTGCTGGGCGAGGGCGAGATCGAACGGCTGGGCAGCGCGCTCGCGCCGCCGGTGCTGAACCGGGCCGGGTTGGCGGTCGGGGAAGTGCGCGGCGTCGCCGACAGTCCCTTCTGAACCGGAGGCCGGTCCCTTGCGCGCCGTGCTGTGCCGCGAATGGGGCGGTCCCGAGACTCTGGCGCTCGGCGAGGCCGAGGCCCCGGCGCCCGGGCCGGGCCAGGTTCTGGTCCAGGTCGCCGCCGCCGGAGTCAACTTCGCCGACCTCCTGATGGTCGCCGGCGAGTACCAGGAAAAGCCGCCCTTTCCCTTCAGTCCCGGCCTCGAGGTGGCCGGCCGTGTCGTGGCCGTGGGCGAGGGCGTGAGCCGGGTCGCGCCGGGCGAACGGGTGCTCGCCCTGACCGACGGGGGCGGCTTCGCCGAGGCGGCCGTGGCGCGCGAAAGCGACGTCTTCGCCCTGCCGGACGAGATGGATTTCGTCACCGCCGCGGGCTTTCCCATCACCTACGCCACGGCCCACGGCGGTCTGGTCTGGCGCGCGGCGCTGCAGCCGGGCGAGCTGCTGTTGGTGCACGGCGCGGCCGGTGGCGTGGGCCTCGCCGCGGTCGAGGTCGGCAAGGCGCTGGGCGCCACGGTGATCGCCACCGCCGGCGGCCCGGACAAGCTGGCCGTGGCCGGGGCGCACGGCGCCGACCATCTGATCGACTACAAGCGCCAGGACATCCGCGAGCGGGTCAAGGCGTTGACCGGCGGCCGGGGCGCCGACGTGGTCTTCGATCCCGTGGGCGGCGAGGTCTTCGACGCCAGCCTGCGCTGCGTCGCCTGGGGCGCGCGGCTCGTGGTGATCGGCTTCGCCGCCGGCCGGGTGCCGCAGATCCCGGCGAACATCCTGCTGGTCAAGAACCTTGCGGCGACCGGGCTCTACTGGGGCTCCTACCGCAAGCGGGCGCCCGAGCTGCTGGTGCCGCAGTTCGAACAGCTCTTCGCCTGGTTCCGCGCCGGCAAACTCGAGCCCCACGTCTCCCACACCCTGGACCTGGCCCAGGCCGCCGAGGCCCTCGCCCTGCTCGGCGAGCGCCGCTCGACCGGCAAGGTGGTGCTGACCACCGGGATCCCCTGAGCGGCCGTCCGGGACCATGACCAGCCAGAACGACGACCCGGTCCAGGCCCAGTACGAGGCCTATCCCTATCCGGCGCGCGACCCGGCGGAGGAGGCCAGGCGGCTCGTTACCGGCTCGCCCAGTCAGCTGCCCGAGGTGAACCACTATCTCTTCGCCGGCCGGCGCGACTTCGCCAAGCCCTTCCGGGCGCTGGCGGCCGGCGGCGGCACCGGAGACGCCGCCATCATGCTGGCCCAGCAACTGGCCGAGTGCGGCGGCCCGGGCGAGGTGGTCTACCTCGACCTCTCCGGCGCGGCGCGCGAGGTGGCCGAGGCCCGGGCGCGGGCGCGCAGTCTCGCCAACATCCGCTTCGTGACCGGGCCGCTCGAGGCCCTGCCCGACCACGCGCCCGGTCCCTTCGACTACATCGACTGCTGCGGCGTGCTGCATCACCTGGCGGACCCGGCTGCGGGCCTGCGGGTCCTGGCGGCGGCGCTCGCCGAGGGGGGCGGCCTGGGCCTCATGCTCTACGGCGAATACGGCCGCACTGGGGTCTACCCCATGCAGGCCATGCTGCGCGCCCTCGGCGCCGGGCTGCCGCTGCCTGAAAGGGTCGCCCTGGCACGGCGCCTCATGGCGGCTTTGCCGGCCGGCAACTGGCTCAGGCGCAACCCCTATCTGGGCGACCACAAGCGCAGCGACGCCGAGCTGGTCGACCTCTTCCTGCACGCCCGGGACCGCGCCTATACCGTGCCCCAGGTCGCCGAGCTGGCCGAGGCCGCCGGGCTCGGCATCGTCGCCTTCATCGAGCCGGCCCGCTACGACCCGGCCAGCTATCTGGACGACGCGGCCCTGCTGGCGCGTCTCGAGGGGCTTTCCAGGCTCGAGCGGGCCGCCTTCGCCGAGGCGCTCGCCGGCACCATCAAGAAGCATGTTTTCTACGCCGCGAAGCGCGGAAGCCTCGAGGGGCGCGTCGCCCGGCCCGACCGGCCCGAGGCCGTGCCGTGCCTCAACGGCCTGCCGCCCGCCAAGCTCGCCGCGGCGCTCGAGCGCGAGCTGCTGCTGAAGGTCGAGCTCGACGGCCTCGCGCTCAGTCTGCCATTGCCGCAAGGCTCCGCCGCCATGGCCGCGCTGATCGACGGCCGGCGCAGCTTGGGCGCGATCCACGCCGCCCTGCAGGCGCGCGATCCCGGCCTCGACTGGTTCGCCTTTCAGGCCGTCTTCGCGCCTTTCTACAAGGCGCTCGCCGGCCTCAACCTGATCTGGCTGTCCTATCCCGATCCCAAGAGACCATAGGCGTTCGGGGCGGGCCCTCGCGGACCCGCCCCGATCTCGTGGCGGTTTTTGACGGCGCTGCGTTCAGCAGGCGCCGCGGTCGAGCCCCAGATCGCGCAGCTGCTCGAAGCTGAAGCCGCGCTTGGCCTGCTCGATCCTCAGCTCGCGGCGCCCCTCGGCGACGGCCTCGCCGAGCCCGGCGAAGGCGGCCTCGATGGCACGCTGGATCCGGCCCGGAAAGCCCATGGCCGTCCGGACCGGGATGGGGTCATTGGTGACGAAGGTAGTCTCGGCCATGGCCTATCTCCTCGATACCGAGGCGGGGAGTCGCTGCTCTGCCGGCCCGGCGTTGGTTACTTGATTTGACTGTTGAAATAAAACATCGCCGAGCATTTCGCCAATGCCGGTTCTACAAAGACGCCATGCGAAAAAAGCATGGGGATATTTTACCGATTCGCAAGAAATCCCGTTTTCGGGACGCGCCCTTCAATGGGCGCTGTCATGCCGCCGGTAGAGACCCTCGCGCAGCTCGCCGAAGAACTCGCCCAGCGCCGGATGGACAATGGGATCGCCGGTAAAGTCCGGCTCCAGGTTGCGCTCGGTCACATAGGTCATGTGCTCGGCGTCGTGCACCAGGACGTGGTACCAGGGCTTGTCCTTGGGCGGGCGGGTCCGCGCCATGGTCTCGTACCACGCCTCGCCGCCCTGGAAGGTGGCGTCGACGTCGACGATGACGCCGCGGTAGTCGAACAGCCGGTGATGCACCAGCTGGCCGACCCGGAACCTGGCGCGCGCCGTTTCCATGCCTCGTACTCCCCTTGCTGCGGCGGACCCTAATGGGCTTCGCCGGGGCGGGCAAGCTGGCAAAGAGCCGGCCCATGAGAGAGGATGACCGACGGTTCGACCAACTCCCGAAAGGGTTCCAACCATGATTCTCGAACACGACGGCGCCGCGCCGAAGATCGACCCCAGCGCCCGCGTCGCGCCCACGGCGGTGGTCTGCGGCGACGTTACCATAGGACCCGGCAGCTCGATCGGCTTCGGCGCCGTGCTGACCGCCGAGAGCGGCCCCATCGCGATCGGCGCCAACTGCGTCGTCATGGACACGGCGGTGCTCCGCGGCACCCGCAAACACCCCCTGACCCTGGGCGACAACGTGCTGGTTGGCCCGCGCGCCTCGCTCTCCGGCTGCGCGCTCGAGGACAACGTCTTCCTCGCCACCGGCGCCACGGTCTTCAACGGCGCGCGCATCGGCGCCCGCTCGGAGGTGCGGGTCAACGGCATCGTCCATCTCAAGACCGTGTTGGCGCCGGATTCAATGGTTCCGCTCGGCTGGATCGCGGTCGGCGATCCGGCCGAGATCCTGCCGCCCGTGCAGCACGAGCGCATCTGGGCGATCCAGGAACCCCTGAACTTCCCCAAGACCGTGTTCGGCGTGGAGCGCCCGCCGCCCGGCGGCAGCGTCATGCCCGAGGCCATGCCGCGCTACGCCCGCGCCCTGCAGCGCCACAAGCAGGACCGGGAGCTGTAGCGGCGGCCGAAGCTCTTAGCTCACGAGCTGCCAGGAGCCGTCGGGCTGGCGGCAGGCCGTGCCGTAGGTTTCCTGTGCCTGGCCGCCGATAACCGAAGTGGCGGTGTATTCGCGGCAATAGCGGCCATCGTTGATCTGGTAGGTCTTGACCGGCGTCACCTGGTACTGGCCGCCCTGGTTCGGGTCGTTCCAGCGGATCGTCTCGCCGTCCCCGGCGTGCTCCAGGGTCTGGCCGACGCAGTTCTGGTCGATCATGTCCATGTGCTGGCCGATGGATCCGCCGACCAGGATGCCGATGATCGTGCCGCCGATGATCGCCGCCGTGCGTTCGTCGCCCGAACCGATCTGCGAGCCGATGGCCGCCCCCGTGGCGCCGCCCAGAACGCCGCCCAACAGCGTGCGGTTGCAGTGGCCCACGTCCAGGTCGTAGGGCGCGGCGTAGACCGGCTCGTAGTATTGTTTTTGGGCCTTGTACTCGTACTTCTGCTTGTGCTTGGCCCGGTAGCCGTGCGCCGGCGCCCAGGACGGCGGATCCGCGAAGGCCGGCTCGAGCGTCCAGAGCGAGGCGAAAAGGGCGATCAGGGCCGCCACCAGGGCCTTGGCCGCCAAAGGGCCGTGCTGACTGGGGCCGTGTTGGGTTGGAGTGTGCTTGCGTGCCATTACCATCGTTTTCCTTGAGAATCGTCGAAGTCTGGGGAGGTCGGAACTCGGCCCCACAGTCTTCGGGTAATACGCAAAAGAAGTATGAACATCCCTGCACTCAGTCACCCCGGCGCACCAGTTTTGCCTCAATTTTGTCACCGCGGCGCGCAGGCTCACGCGGCGGTGGCGGGGTTCGAGCGAAGCTGAGCCAGCGCCAGGCCGAAGACGGCGGTCAGCACCACCGCGCCGCCCAGCAGGGTTGGGCCGCTCGGCACCTCGTCGATGAAGACCCAGACCCAGATCGGCGCCAGGACGATCTCGCTCTGAGCCAGCAGCGCCACCTCGCCGGCCGGCACGTAGCGTGTGCCCAGGGTGATCAGCAGGAACCCGGCGCCGACCTGGGCGCTGCCGAGCAGCACCGAGAGCCCCAGGTCGTGTCCCGAGATGCTGAGCCCCCCGGCCAACGCGGCCGAGAACGCGGCGCCGACCAGGCCGCCCAGGCAGATCGCCGGCACCATGTCGGCGGACCCGGCGCGGCGAATCGTGACGACCATTCCGGCAAAGCAGAAGACCGTGCCGAGCGCCGCCAGGTTGCCGGCCAGGCGGCCGCTCTCCAGGCCGCCGGCCACCATGATCGCGATGCCCGAAAGCGCCAGCACCATGGCGCCCCAGGTGAGCGCGCGCAGCCGCTCGCCGAGCAGGATCCGGCCCAGCACGGCGGTCAGGAGCGGCGCGGTGCTGAGGATGAACATCACGTTGGCGACCGTGGTCAGGCTGATCGCCAGGAGATAGAGCGCCGAGCCGATGCCCATGAAGCAGGAGACCATCAGGCCGCCCGGCCCGACCGCCAGGAAGGGCCCGGCGACCCGGCCCCGGTAGCGCAGGGCGAGGAAAGCCAGGATGGTCAGGAAGAAGATGACCGAGCGATAGAAGCTGATCTGCCAGACGTCGCCGGTCTCGACGTGCCTCAGGATCAGGCCGCCGAGGCTGAGGCAAAACCCCGCCGTCAGGATCATGGCAACGCCGAGCGGATAGCGCGGGTCGCGCGGCAGCGCCGCGTCCTCCGGCGCACCCTCTGCCGTCATGTCACGACCGCCCTCAGGACGCCGGCTGCGGATCGACCGGCAGGCGCCGGGCGATGCCGGTCGCCTCCTCCAGCAGGGCCGCGGCCGAGAGGATCGCCGCCTCGCCGCGCGGCGGGCCGACGATCTGCAGGCCGACCGGCAGGCCCGACTCCGTGAACCCCGCGGGCGCCGAGAGCGCCGGACAGCCGGTCAGGGTAATGGCGAAGGCGATGCCGACCCATTCGATGTAGTTGTCGAAGCGGCGGCCCTCGACCTCCTCGATGTAGCGGATGTCGACGTCGAAGGGCGCCACGATGGCGGCCGGCGAGAGCAGCAGGTCGTAGGTCTCGAAGAACGCGGCGACCCGGTGATAGAGCGCGCCCCGCGCCCGTTCGGCCCGGCCGATGTCGTCGGCGGTGAGCGCCAGGCCCTTCTCGATGTTCCAGATCACCTCGGGCTTGAGCAGGTCGCGCCGGGTCTCGAGCAGCGGCGCCAAATCGGCGGCGAAGCCCGCCGCGCGCAGGGTCTGGAAGGTCTCGACGGCGCCCGAGAAGTCCGGACAGGCCTGCTCGACCTCGACCCCCATCTCGGCGAAGCGCCCGGCCGCCGCGGTGCAGATCTCCTTGACCTCGCGCGCTACCGGAAAGAGACCCAGATCGGGGCTGTAGGCGACGCGCCGGGGCTTACGCGGCGCCCGCGCCGCCTCGAGGAAGGGCCGCGTCGGGGCCGCCAGGGAGAGCGGATCCTCCGGGTGCTGCCCGGTCATGGCGTCGAGCATGAGCGCCGCGTCGGCCGCCGTGCGCGCCATGGGTCCCCTGACCGAGAGGGTCTGGAACGGCAGCTCCGAGGGCCCGCGCGCGACCCGGCCAGGACTGGGCCTGAGGCCGATCACCGCGTTGAAGCTGGCCGGGGTGCGCAGGCTGCCGCCCAGGTCCGAGCCGTCGGCCAGCCAGACCTGGCCGGCCGCCAGCGCCGCCGCCGCGCCGCCCGAGGAGCCGGCCACGGACTTCGCCGTGTTCCAGGGGTTGCGGGTCTTGCCGAAGACCTCGTTGAAGGTGCTGGCGCCGGCGCCGAACTCGGGCGTGTTCGACTTGCCGATCACGATGGCGCCGTGCGCTTCCAGGCGCTCGACCATGATGTCGGAGCGCGCCGGCACGTGGTCCGCGTAGATCGGCGAGCCCTGGGTGGTGCGCACGCCGGCCACGGCGACCAGGTCCTTGACCGCGACCGGCAGCCCGCCGAGCCAGGCCTCCGGATGCTCGCGGCCGCGTTCCGCCATGATCCGCTCGGCGTGGTCGCGCGCCCGCTCCAGGCAGAGCGTCGGCAGGGCGTTGATCAGGCCGTCGGTCGCCTCGATGCGCCGGGCCGCCGCCTCGACCAGCTCGAGCGGGGTCACCTCGCCGCGCTTCAGCAGCGTGACCGCATCGAGCGCGGTCAAACGATGGAGCGCCGCACCGCCCTCCCCCAACGACATGCTTGCCTCCCTGGATCGCTTCGGCCGGACCCGCGGCCCGCTCCGGACCTAGCCATGTTTGAGGGCGTTTGACAACGGGAACCGTTGGGGCGGCTCAACTGGGGGATCGAGTGTCAGTAGCCGAAGCGGCGGCGCACCTCGGCGGTCTCCTCGGCGACGATGGCGGCCTCCTCGTCGGTCAGCCGCTGATCGTAATAGCTGGGCGCGGCGAGCTTCCCCCGGTAGGCCTCGATCAGCCCCGCCGGCGGCTCCAGCTCGACATGGGCGAACAGGGCGGCCAGGGTCGCCTCCGGCTCGGCGCAGAGGTCCTCGTAACGCAGCACCATGACCGCGCAGCGCAGCGTGTCGTCCCGCGCCAGCTGCGCGGCCAGGAAGCCGTGGACCGAGGCCCAATAGCGCGCCCAGCCCCGAACCTCCTCGCCGCGCGCCCAGAGCTCGGCGACCCCGGCGGCGCGGCCCTCCGGTCCCGTGTTGATCGCGCGCCGTTCGGGCCCGAACTCGAAATGCCCGACGCGCCGCAGGTGCTCGCGGCCCTTCGGATTGTCGGCCAGCCCTTCGCAGAAGCGCCGGTGCTGGCGCATCAGTGAGACGAGGTGCGTTTCCGGTTGCCGGACCGGCAGAACGAAGCGCGCATCGGGAAAGACCTCCTGCAGATAGGCGAAGCGGGTCACGTTGTAGTTCGCCTTCGAGACGTAGCGCGCCGCGCCGCGCGCCAGCAGCAACTTGCCGATGTGCTCGCGGTAGAAGGCGGCGAAGGCGGGATTGCTCGTGCTCCGGTCCAGGACGTTGCTGACCCTTTGGTCGTGCAGATGCTCGAAGAAGGCCATCCAGATCGCCTCCTCCATCGCCTCGGGGCTGTGCTGCGTGACCTGGATGCGGTCGCCGTGCGCCCGGGTCCGGGGCGCCGCGGTCTTGGTCTCCATGTATCGCAACAGCCGGTCCCACCAGTACGGCACCAGGATCAGCGGATAGTCGCGGTACTGATGGGTCGCCACCGCTGGATGCCGGGAAAGGATTTCCAGCAGGATGGTGGTGCCGGCGCGCGCCAGGCCGCTGATGTAGACCGGCGCCCGCAGGGGCCGGCCAGCGAGCTGCTCGTCGAGCAGGCGGGTCTCCAGGGCGGCGAGGCGCAGCAGGGTGGGCTTATGGCGCTCGACCAGCCCGCCCAGGGCGTGCGCCCATCCGGTCACCTGGAACGGGTTGGGCTGGGCGATCTCGCTCACGGCGTCCCCTCGGCCGGGCTCAGTGGATCCGGAAGGCGAACTTGATCGCGACCGACAGCAGCACGAGGACAGCGAAGAAGCTGGCCTCCCAGCCGCTCAGCCAGTTCGGGTAGCCGTCCAGGAAGTGTCGCGGCTGCAGGCTCAGCTCGACCCGCTCGATGTCGCTTTCCTGCGGCAGGTAGCCGAGCGGATTGCCGAACAGGGTGTTCCACCAGACGCGCTTGTGCAGGACCGGCGCCGGGGCCCCGGGCTCGATCCGCGCCAGGATGGCGCCCGAGCCGTCGATGATCGCCGTGGCGGCCTCGCCCGCCGGCCAGACCAGCGCGGCCCGGCGTGACGCCGCGTTCCCGGGCGGGCTGGCGTCGACCACCACGGCCTCGATCCGAGTGCCCGGGCGCGGCTCCAGGTAGCCGAAGCTGTTGCTGACCCAGGCGAGCAGGAACAGCAGGGGCAGCGAGGCGAGCAGGGCCGGCTTCAGGGTCAGCCGGACATGGGTCAGGCTGAGGCCGAGCAGCCTGACGACCTCGCCGAGGTCGAAAGGCTTGTCCAGGTCCGCCGCGTCCGCGAGCAGACGGTTCCTGAGCGCGGCGATCTTCCGCTTCACCTCCGCGATGGCCGCCGACCGCGCGGTCAGCGCGTAGATCAGCATCGAGAGCACGGCGCCCAGGGCGGCCCAGAGGAGCAGCCGGGCGTAGTCGCCCAGCAGGCTTGCGAGACGCGCGTCCAGCCACTCAAAGAGCGGCGCCGCCAGGTCGAAGAGTCCCATTGCGCCTGACCGCCGAGCCGAGGTCAGGAGAGCCCGGCGCCGCCTTCGCCCGGGCCGGACGACGCCTCGGCGCCGCCTTCGCCCGGGCCCGCCGACTTGGCCGCCCGCCGCCGGCGCAGGGCGCGCAGTGGGAGGATCAGGATCACGCCGAGCGCGGCGCCGACCGCGACCAGCAGACCGATCACCGCGCCGAACAGGCTGACGCCGGCGCCGGGGCCGACATAGGCCGCGGCCGGTCCGGCGGCGAAGATGGCCGCCGGCGCGGCCAGGGCGGCGGCGATGGCGGCGAGCCGGGGGGTCTTAGTCATAGCTCTGGCTTCCTCGAGATGATGCGGTCTGCGTCGGCGCGCCGCCGTTGAAGCGGAACGCGAATTGCCGTTCGTCGTAGCGGCGCGACGACATGGCGCGGCACAGCAGGTTGCCCTCGCCGCCGCTTCTGAACGGACAGCGGTAGTCCCAGACGATCTCGCCGGTGCGGGTGACCTCGAACAGCCGGCGCTGGGTGAATTCGTTGATCAGGATGTTGCCGTTCGCCAGCACTTGCTGCTCGGCGCGGTAGCTGCTCCAGAGTTCGCCGCGATCGCCCTCCGGGTACTGCCAGACGATCGCTTCCGTGCGCGGGTCGTACTCGATGACCCGGGAGCGGCCGCCGCGGTCCCAGTCGCCTTGGTTGTCGAAGATCAGGATGTTGCCGTTGGCGAGGAAGTCCGGGTCGTGCTGCCGCCGCCACGATCCGCGCGCCGCCCAGGTGATGCTTTCCGTTTCGGGATCGAGCACGGCGATGGTGTCCACCTCGCGCAGCGACAGCAGGATCTGCCCCGGCTCGACGAAGTCGAAGGCGGCGGCGGTCGCGGCATCGGCGACCTCGGCGTTGTTGCTGTGCAAGTAGTCGCCCCAGTGGGCCTGGTTTCGTTCGGCGTAACGCTTCAGCATCTCGGCGTAGGGCGAGCGGCCGAAGGCGTCGAGCAAGGAGATCCGCCGTAGGAGCGTGCCCTCGGGGGACAGCACCACGACCCCCTCGTCGAGCAGCGGGCCGGTGAGTTCCTTCAGGTCCGCCGGCGGCCGCGCGCGCACCGCCTGGTCGAGCACGTAGATGTTGCCGTCCGGACC